>JGI12210J13797_10228983_pt1 | contig 13420 bp, 9 predicted proteins | sample ElkSlonscriptome_3_FD_13797 | JGI IMG/M metagenome (IMG submission 13797)
GCGTATATCGGTGGCGTTGAGAGCGTGCACGTAGCCGGTTTTGCCGTACACTTCCATATCCTTCCGGCTCACCGGCCAGTTCCACGAGGCCTGAATTACTCCCTGGGTTTTCGGGTAGGTGACAATGATTGTGGCTTCATCGTCTACTTTTGGGTAAACATCTGGTTTAATCTGCTGGGTGACTGCGGTTACTGAGATGGGTCGTTCGCCCTGCATCAGCCAAGTGATCAAATTAGCTCCGTAGCAGCCAAAGTCAGTCAAGGCTCCGGCACCGTTCCACTTGGGATCAGTGAGCCACTCCAGAAATTCCTGGTTTACCCCAATTTCTTTGGGGCCGGGGTGACCATCGTGTACCACAATCTTCCGCAAATCGCCGATAGCATTTTCTTCGTGTACTAGTCGGTAAGCCTCGTGATTGCTGCCGTACCAAGTCGTTTCGTAGTTGGTGAGCAGGTGAATATTATGCTGTTGGGCGAGCTTCACCATTTGCTGGGCGTGATCCAGACTTACCGCCAGCGGCTTCTCTACCATCACGTGAACGCCGCGAGGAGCGCAGGTTTCCACCACACTCAAGTGATCGTAAATGGTATTGAAGGCCGTTACTGCTTCGGGCTGAGTTTCATCCAGCATGGTTTCCAGGTCATCGTGCACCAAATCCATGGAGTAACCGTGCCGATCAGCGTATCGCTGGGCCAACTCCCGGTTAGGTTCTGCAATCCCAACGATCTCTATGTCACCTCGATCTTCCCGTCCCAAAATCCAGTGAACGTGAGAATGGGTCAATCCTACTACGCCCACCCGAAGCGGCTCAGATGATGAAGATTGGGCGTTAACCGTTAGTGTGCTCGCTGCGATAATAAGAATCCATAACCATTTCATAAATCAATTTTACGAAGAATATCCCAGTAAAACTCGTTCTTAATAATACTTCCGGCTATAGCAGTCTTACCTCACGACTAGCTACCAATTCATCCGATCTTTCAACGACTGAATGTGGGCGACGTGGTGCTGACCGTGCCAGGCGTAGAGCGCCAGCATAGTATCTAAGCGAATGTTTTTATTAGTTTCAGGGTGTACGAGACTTCGGGCATAATCTTCATCGTTCATTGCTCGTAGTAATAGCAGCCAACGTTGGTGCAAGGCTTCTAACAATTGCAGCGATGATTCAACTGGGGCAGAAGATGCATCGGGAAGTTCTCCCCAGCGGTCTTCGTAGTAGGCCTTAATCATGGGTTGATCTTCAGTAAGTGTCCAGCGGTAGCGAACGTAACTATTAGCGTGGCTATCGGGTACGTGGTGTACCACTTGCCGTAGTGTCCAACCCCCTTCTCGGTAAGGAGTATTTAATTGTTCATCCGTCAGCCCGGCGACTACCTTCCGCATCTCAGTTGGAAGCTGTTCAATTTCAGTCAAGTATTTTTCCCGATCCTGAATGGTAACTTCAGCAGGGGGTGAAAATCGTCCGATGGGGTAGCGTAAAGATTCTTCGGTCATAATTGTGTTGGTCTGTTATAGTGTTCGGGTATCAATGTGTTAGTGTGTTATAGTGTTCAGACCATCATATAATGACATTCAAATCACCTTTTACATAAACACTTTAGCACCATAACACATTCTTATTTCGGCCAAGTACCGCTAAAAGCAAATTCGCTTACTGCTTTCCGAGGCTTGTTGGGGCGTTCTTCTTTGCCCAAGTATCCGATGGCTATCATTGCCACTGGATCATATTCATCAGGAATATCTAAAACTTCGCGAGCCTTATCGGGAAAAAATCCAGCCATTTGATGCGAGTACAGATCAAGTTCGGTGGCTTTTAGTAATAGAAAGCCAACGGCAGTTCCAGTATCGTGCCAGGCGTGACGGTTCGGCTTTTCATTCTTACTGAAGTGCTTCTTGGCCACGCTTAGCATTAAAATCGGGGCTTGTTGCGCCCAGGTACGATTAGATTCGTTGATGCAGTAAAGCAACTGTCGGTATGCTTCGGGTTGGTCATGGGTAGCGTAAATGAATCGCCACGGTTGTTCATTGTAGCTAGAAGGAGCGTGTCGGGCAGCTTCAAATAACTGATGTAAATGGTCTTGACTTACGGGCTTTTCGGCAAAATGATTAGGGCTGTACCGCTGCTCAATTAATGTATCTATTGATTTCATGAATATAATGTCGTGCTACAAAAGTATATGCATTGCTAACGGGAAATCAGGGTGGGCAGGTTACGAATTCTATGAAACTGTTCAGAGTAGGTTGAGTAGATTTCTATCAATACTTACCATAGGTATTTATTGGCGAGATAGCCACAGTACCCAGTCACCTTCAGCAGGAGCCGTAAGTGTGATAGCTTCCTCGTTGGATACGTTGGAACCGTACGACCAAATTCCGGTATCGGGATCGAACCAGCGTACTGAAAAAATGTCCATTGGCAGCGATAAAGTCACCGTGGGAACTTCGTTCTTTGGGTGATCACTTTGAGGAGTATTTCCACTAGGATTCGCCAGATACACTAAATATTCGGATTCACTATGAATACACTTATGCTGAAGAGCGTTTCCACCGACTAAACGATCATCGGGTTGCATGCCAACCAAGTTTAGCCCTGATTCATGAAAAAACTGGTGGATATGCCGAAAATCATGCCCTCCCTGCAACAGAATACCCGCCCGGTTAGCATCAAAATAGCCAGAAACCCCTTTGTCTCTACCTTCGTGAGGCTGATACTGTAGTATTACATTTTTATCTGGCCCCTCAAACTCAGAGCCTAAGTAAGGATCGTAGGTTTTCAAACCGCCGTAGGTAGCGTATCCTCCCGAAAATAGAGAAGCCCACATAAGCCGGCGGAAAAAATAACGGGGATGTGCCGGGGCGCGGTATAGTTCGTAACGATCTTCATCCAGAACGACAGGCTGTTTTGCTTTCGCTCGATATTCCAAAATAAGCCCCCCGTCTACTTCATCCAGACCCTCCAATGTAACTATATCCGACCAGAGCTCTCCAGCAAAATCGTAGCCACTAAAACGGGCTTGATGATTGGTAATAAGCGTACCCCACGGTTCCCGCTCATGATAATCCTGCCCCATTTGCCGAATCGTTTTATGATAGACTTCTCGTCCCGAAATAGTAGCTACGGTGTCGGCTTTAATCTTACGATCGTTGGTCATCGCCCACTGAATATTGGGAAAAGAGGACCAGCGGGCTTGGGCGTAACGAGCAATCATTTGGGAGGCTTCATCACCCTTGCCGTAGCGACGAATCATTTCAGTATCTTCAGCGTGGGGCATTAGTTGTAAGATAATTTGCGGATGATTTTCCAACGCATACCGAAGTCGTTGCTCTATTTCTTTCCAGACAAATAGCGATAGGTCGCGACCGTTCGGCATTAGTAATTCATCTACCTCGCCTCGCGACATAGCAAACCAGGTTCGGATTTTGGTGGCTCCCATTTCTGCGGCTTGGTCAATATATTCTTTCCAGTGAGGTTCGGTAGGCACTACGTAGCGGTAGCCAGTGTCGCCAATGTGCAGAAACCAGTCGCCGTTATCATAGGCAAATTGGTACGGATCACCGGGGTGTATTCGTAGCTTGCCTCGAAAATCAGAAGGGAGTACTTCAAAAGCCCCCGACTGCTGGTCTAGCCCGGCATTGTTAGAAGTAGATCGCCACCGCCACTCTCCAGTTGCATCGCAGTAAGCCCGAACCCGGTAGCGAGTGCCGCCATCGTAAAAACCGTCAACCTCCACTTCCGAGCCGTCGGGACGGGTAAAAATAACTTGCAGATCAATTTCGTAATACGGGTTTTGTCCGGTAGGGGTAGCATCCAGCGCAATCTCGTACACACCTCGGTGGTAGACCTGTTGGTTGTTGCTAACTCGAACATAATTATCAATTTGGGCTTCCAGTAAACTACTACTTAATATACCAAGTGACAGTAAAAAATAGCGTGCTAATTCAGTCATCTTTTTGGGGGTTGCTAAACGAGTACAAGATAGTACAGGACGGCAAACTTGCTTGTTTTTTCGTATTTTGATTTCTATAAATCACCATTTTCTTTCACTAAACATACCTTCTATGGAAAGCCCAAACACCAACTTCAAATATGTAAATTACCTGTGGGATGAAGAAAAAGCCAAGTCGCTGGAAGGCGATGAAGTAGCTTTACTCCTCTACCGATCTAACATATTAGGGGCTGATCTTCGAATTACCAACTACGGCGGTGGTAACACTAGTTGCAAAACGATAGAAAGCGATCCACTGACCGGGGAAGACACTGAAGTAATGTGGATTAAAGGTTCTGGCGGAGATATTGGCTCACTAACCCGAAGTGGTCTGGCTGGATTGTTCAATGAGCGACTGCACGCACTTAAGAACCGCTACCGAGGGCTAGAGCACGAAGATGAAATGGTCGGACTATTCTACCATTGCCTCTATGATCTAGATTCTCGCGCTCCCAGTATTGATACTGCTTTACACGCATTCTTGCCCTATAAACATATTGATCACCTTCACCCGGATGCACTGATTGCTATTGCGGCTGCTAAAGATGGTAAACGCATCAATGAAGAGCTATTTGAAGGTCAGATTGGCTGGGTCGATTGGCAGCGACCGGGCTTTGATCTGGGATTGCAATTGGAAAAATGTATTCAGGAGAATCCCGGTATACGAGGAATTACGTTAGGCAGTCACGGTCTATTCACCTGGGCGGATAACGCTTACGATTGTTACATGAACAGCCTCGATATTATAGAGAAAGCATCGCGCTACATTGAGGAACACGCGGGTAAAGATCGCCCAGTATTTGGTGGAATGAAGGTGGATTCCCTGCCGGAAGTAGACCGAAAGAAACAAGCCGCTGAACTAGCTCCTACTTTGCGAGGACTTTGCTCTAGCCACCAACCTATGATCGGGCATTTTACTGATAATGATCGGGTACTGGAATTCATCAATAGCGAGGATTTATCGAAGTTAGCGCCGATGGGCACTTCTTGTCCTGACCACTTTTTGCGAACGAAGATTCGTCCGCTAGTACTGGATTTTCTGCCGGCCGACGCAGATTTATCGGATGCTAAAGCTATTCGTGACCAAATGTACGGAGCCTTCCAAGAATATCGTAAAGATTATGCTGAGTACTACGAAAACCATAAGCACGATAATAGTCCGGATATGCGTGATCCTAATCCGGTAGTAATTCTTTGGCCGGGAGTTGGGATGTTTACGTTTGCCAAAAACAAGCAGACCGCCCGGGTCGCCAGCGAATTCTACGTGAATGCTATCAATGTAATGCGAGGTTCAGAAGCAATCTCAGAGTATACCTCGCTGCCGCTTCAGGAGGCATTCAATATTGAGTACTGGTTATTAGAAGAAGCCAAGCTAAAGCGAATGCCCCCCGAAAAGCCTTTGTCGCGAAAAGTAGCCTTGGTTACTGGTAGCGGAGGGGGTATTGGCAAAGCTATTGCTGAAAAATTCGTGCAACAAGGAGCCTGTGTTATCCTTTCCGATATGGATCAGGAACGATTGGAGGAAGCCCGTATAGAGTTTGTAGAGAAATACGGGAAAGATGCAGCTATTGGTGCACAGTTGAATGTTACTAAGCCAGAGGATATTCAGCAGTCTATCCAAGCGGCTGCGCTGGCCTTCGGCGGTATAGATATTCTGGTGAACAATGCCGGATTGTCTATCTCTAAAACACTAGAAGATACTTCGGAAGGTGACTGGGACTTACAACACGATGTAATGGTGAAGGGTCAGTTTCTGATGACCCAAGCGGCGGTAGATACCATGCGAAAGCAAGGTTTAGGGGGAGATATTGTGAATATCGTCAGCAAAAACGCACTGGTTTCTGGGCCGAATAATGCTGCTTACGGAACGGCTAAAGCCGCTCAACTGCATCTATCTCGCCTACTAGCGGCTGAACTAGGTAAAGACAAGATTCGGGTGAACGTGGTTAATCCTGACGCAGTTATTCAGGGCAGTAATATCTGGGCCGGTGGCTGGGCTAAAGGCCGAGCGGAAGCCTACGGAGTTTCGGTAGAAGATTTGCCTAATCACTACGCTAAGCGCACGCTGCTTAATGAAACCATTGTGCCGGATGATATTGCTAACGGAGTGTTTGCCTTAGTGGGAGGCTTAATGAACAAAAGTACCGGCAACGTGCTGAACGTTGACGGAGGTTTAGCAACAGCATTTGTACGCTAATAATAATCGATATGCCCGCAGCCTAACCTACTGGTTGCGGGTATTTATTATTTGATGAAAGTCACCATTACATCCATAAAGCTAAGAGGGCCGTTTAAATTCTTTGCTCTATCATCTCAGGCACTAAAAATTGCCCATCAACTGAAAGCTACCAATTGTCGGGAATTTAAGAAACGAGGCTTCTGGACGACTCACTACACCATGACGCTGTGGGATAGTGAAGAAGATATACAGCAATTTGCCCGAAGTGGTGCCCATCGAGAAGCCCTGAAAGACAGTGCCAAAATTGCCCGGGAAATTCGCACGTATACCTACGATGCTGATCACTTACCCAAGTGGTCTACCGCTATTAAACTGTTGCTTCATAAAGCTAAAATCACCCGGTATTGACCAAGCTGCTCCTGAAGATAGTTTAGTCGTCCCAAACGGGCGCAAACTCGGGATTAATGAGTCGGTGATTTTTACTCAGTGAGTGGATATGATTCATTTCCTCATCGGTTAATGAGAAGTCAAAAATATCCAGGTTCTCAGCGCGATGCTCGTGGCTACTGGCTTTGGGAATGGCTGCTACGTTTTCTTGCTGAACCAACCACCGAAGCGTAATCTGCGTAGGCGATTTTCCGTATTTCTCTCCCAAATCAATTAAGTTTTGATCTTGCAGTACTTCCCCTTTAGCAATAGGGCAATAAGCGGTGAGCATCATACCATGTTCCCTCACTACATTAAGCACTGAACTCTGCCTCAAATAAGGGTGGTATTCTACCTGATTGCAGATAACCGGAGCAATGGCGCGGGCTTCTTTCACCAGAGAAGCTGGAAAATTACTTACTCCGATTAAGCGGGTTTTGCTTTGCTGCTGTAATTCCATCAATGTCTCTAGACACTCCTTCAAATTCATATCATCTGAAGGCCAATGGATAAGGGTGAGGTTTACGTAATCCAGTTGTAATTTTTGCAGGCTATCTTCCAACCCAGCAGTAATTCCTGATTGGGTAAGGTCGGTATGCCAGATTTTGGTAGTAACGAACAAATCGTCTCGGTCAATAGCTGCATCTTTAATACCATGGCCTACATCTTCTTCATTGTCGTACATTTTAGCAGTATCAATATGGCGGTAACCGATTGAAATAGCATCGGTCACTGAAGTACGGCAAGCTTGCCCTTTAAGGCTAAAAGTACCTAGCCCTAAGACAGGAACGCGCTCTTGGTTTATGTCAATAAAAATCATGGAATGACAAATGATTAGTTAAGTGATTAAAAGTTTTCTGACTACATAACACAAAATTAACCGACAGGTTTGGGCACTATTTAGATTTAGTCTAAATTTGAACCCCAATCCTAATTAGCTTCTATGATTCAGCACCTGTACCGCATTACATTACTGCTCATTTTTCTTCCTCTGCTTAGCTTCGGACAATATGAGGTAACCGGAAAAGTTACCCTCACTAATCAAAATCAACCACTTTCTGGCATTAATATTTATATTAAAAACTCTGATTTGGGGACTTCAAGCAATAGCCGAGGACAATTTGTTATTCCATCGGTTCCTGCGGGCGAACATATATTGGTTGCTTCAGCGGTAGGTTTCCTGACCACCGAACAGACCATTGAGGTGAACAGCAGTCTGCTTGACCCTATTCAAGTTTCGCTATCAGAGCAGATTATGAATTTGCCCGAAGTAGTAATTCAGCACGTTTCTATGACGGGTGGAAAAAAAGGAATTGGTGAAATTCCGGGTTCGGTACACTATATTTCTCCTCAAGAGCTCGAGCAGTTTAACTACACCGATATTAATCGAATTCTGCGTACTATCCCTGGCGTAAATTTACAGGAAGAAGATGGCTTTGGCTTACGACCCAATATTGGTTTTCGGGGTACTGGAGTAGAACGTAGTTCTAAGATTACGGTAATGGAAGATGGAGTATTGATGGCTCCAGCTCCCTACGCTGCCCCGGCCGCTTACTATTTTCCTACGGTGGGGCGAATGCAAGCCATAGAAATTATGAAAGGAGCTAGTCAGATAAAGTACGGCCCGTATACTACTGGGGGAGCTATTAACTTTATTTCTACCCAAATTCCGCAAGATTTTCTAGGCAATATACAGATGGTAGGGGGTAGTTTCGGTCAGCGAACACTACACGCTAATGTGGGCGACTCTTACGAAAATGTAGGCTTTCTGGTAGAAACCTTCCAACTATCTTCCGATGGCTTCAAAAATTTAGATAGCGGCGGTGAAACTGGATTTAACAAAGAAGATTATTTAGTGAAGTTTCGAGTCAACACCGATGCTGACGCCCGATTTTATCAATCTCTATCATTTAAACTGGGGTACACTACCGAAACATCTAATGAAACCTATCTGGGTCTAATTCGCGAAGACTTTACTGCTAACCCACTGCGCCGCTACGCTGGTTCTCAGCGCGACGTTATGAACACCGAACAGCAGCAACTTCAGTTGCGCCACGCTATTTCACTCACCCCACACCTCGATATTACTACGACCGCATACCGCACTGACTTTAAGCGTAATTGGTATAAGTTGGATAAAGTAAAACCTTCGGACGAAGCTGAAACAGTTAGTATTGCTAGTTTGCTGAATGATCCGATGGCGAATTCAGAAGCCTACGCTATTGTGACCGGAGTCAGTAGTTTGAATGATGACGCTCTGCAAGTAAAAAATAACAACCGCAGCTATTACGCCCAGGGAATTCAGTCAACCATCGGTTATGATTTCGTGACCGGTACAGTAGCCCACGAGGCGGAGTTCGGTATTCGCTACCACGAAGACCAAATTGACCGCTTTCAGTGGGTAGATAATTATCGGATGGACAATGGGGTGATGGAATTAACCCAAACCGGAACACCTGGCACCGAGAGTAACCGAATTGAAACTGCTCAGGCGTTAGCATTATACTGGCAGCATAAACTCACTCTAGGAAAGCTAACCGCTACCCCCGGTCTACGGCACGAGTCTATCAACATCTTACGAGAAGACTTCGGTAAAAATGATACAAATCGTGATCAAATCAACGATATTGATCCGGCAATTAGCGATTTCTCAGATAGAGCGAACACCGTACAAGTTTGGCTACCGGGCATCGGTCTGGATTACGAATTTACTTCGGATCTTAGTAGTTTTTTAGGCATTCACCGAGGCTTTTCACCGCCCGGTTCTAAAGAAGGTACGCTGCCCGAGAAGAGCGTAAACTACGAGTTGGGAGTGCGCTATCATAGCGGGCCACTGAGCACTCGCGCAGTTTACTTCTTTAATGACTATGCCAATCTACTGGGCAGCGACTTAGCCGCTGCCGGAGGGGCTGGGACTACCCAGCAATTCAATGGGGGAGAAGTGAACGCTCAAGGGTTAGAGTTAGAGATACAGTATCAGCTGATTAATAATCCAGATGCCCGCATTGCGCTACCGTTTAGTTTAGCGTATACCTACACCAATGCTACCTTCCAAAACAATTTTGAAAGTGAGTTTGAACCCTGGGGCACGGTAGCTATTGGTGATAAAATACCATACTTAGCAAATCATCAGTTAGCGGTGCAACTAAGCTTACAAAGCCAGAAGTTTGATGTGAACCTCAGCACTCGTTATCAAGGTGCTATGCGAGTGATAGCTGGACAAGAAACTCTCACCGATGAGAACTCGCTTGCGGGTTATTTAGTCACTGATATTAGTACTAATTACCGCCTCAATCGCTACGTTACTTTCTTTGGTAATGTTACCAACCTAACCAATCAAGTATACGCTGTAGCCGCCCGTCCAGCGGGTTTACGTCCTGGAATGCCCCGCGCCTTCACGCTGGGTATTCGGGGAAGATTGGTTCGTTAGTAAGTGCTCGAAACCTCGAGTAATTTGGTGGACGAAAAATCATGATAAGTTCATTGATAAATGAATCTGGTGGTTGACATCGATATTGTTTTTAGTGCATTTCTGAATACAAAAAACAGGAAGGGGTGTGATGCCTGTTCAGCAAATTCCAGCGAAACAAAAACGCTTTTTGAAAAATTAGCGGGGTTGCTTTTCTTCTTCTAGTAATTCCCCTTGTTCGTTGTAGGACTTCCAGGTACCAGTGGGTTCCCCACCATCGTATTTTCCTTCTTCTTTTAGCTGGCCATTTTCGTAATACGAGCGATAATCGCCCTGCGGCACTCCGGCATAATATTCGGTTTCACTCTCAAGCTGACCGGAAGGGTAATAGGTTTTAGTAGTCTGCGTTCTTCGGCCATTTTTAAACACCTCAATTCGCTGCACTATACCATTTTCGTGATAATAGGTAGCCGTATCGCTGAGTTTACCCTCAAGGTAAAATAAGTTTTCTCGCAATTGCCCGGATGAATAATACGCTTGCCAACGACCGGCCGGTTTGTCGTCTACGCGCTGCTGGCGGTTTCGTAACTGTTGATCTTGGTAGTACTTCTCTACTACTGTTGTGTCGCGCTGGTAAGTAGTTCGTTGCTGGAGAGCACCATTCGGAAAATACTCACGATGTTCATTAGTGGGTTTGCCCGCTTGGTAAGTACCCTCCGCTTTAGGAGTACCATCGGGATAAAAGTAGCGGACGGGGCCATCCAGAAACCCATCTTCATAAGGTTCCTCCACTACTAATTGGCCGCTAGGCGTATAAGAGCGAGAAATACCCTGTCGCTGACCCTGCCGGAAGCTAGTCTGGCTAGCTATTTTCTCATTAGGGTAATATTCGGTATAAAGTCCTTCTAAATTGGAGTTAAGGTAAGTGCCCTCGTTGCGCAGTGTTCCGTCTTCATAAAATTGGCGCACGGGACCCTGTTGTTTTCCTTGCTCGTAAGTAAGTTGCTCTCGCAAGTTTCCGTTGGGATAATACGACTCGATCAGTCCGTCGGGCTTATCGTTCACAAAAGTAGTCTTGTTTTTAAGCGAACCGTCTTCATGGTAGGCTCGCAATTCACCCTCCATCTTATCGTCTTGAAAATGAACCGTTTGTAGCGTATCTCCAGTGGGGGTAAGCACCACTACTGCTCCTTCTTTTTTACCGGCTTGGTAAGGAATTACTCGTTGTACAGCTCCATTCGGGTAGAATTCCCGGAACGTGCCAATCATTTTTCCGTCATCAAATACTCCTCGAGCGGATATGCTACCGTCCGGGAAGTAGCGCACATAATCACCGTGGGCTCGGGTGCTATCATCGTCCAGAATAAAGTATTTTGCTTTGGGTATGGTTTGAGCCGAATCGTAATAGGTAATCACCCGAGTGGTATCTAGTGGGGTTTGAGCCGCTAAATTCCAGCTTATCATCATAAGAGCAAACGTAATACTTCGCATAACACAACCATTCATTTCTAAGAAGCAGTTAGAGTTGTTTATTCAGCAATGAAAACATAGAGCTTTATAACAAAAAAAGCATTTTAGGATGCACAGTAGTGAATGCATCTCATGAGTAACACATTGGTGGCTCAAATGGTAGGTTTGCAGCTTGAAGAAACTAGTTTACTTAGCTTCTAAGTCCTAACGAAGAGAAACGCTATTTTATTCGAACCCGAGTGGCTCCGTAGCCAAATTTGTCACGCATACTATCCTGAAAGTAGTTGATGTTCTTGATCTTCGACAAGCGTTTATGAATAGCATCGCGCAATACACCACTGCCTACTCCGTGGATAAAGGTGATCTCATCCATTCCAGTGCCAATGGCCTGATCCAGCTTCTCTTCAAAAGTGCTCAATTGCAGCTCCAGCATTTCGGGATTGCTCATGGTATCATATTCTGGAGTGAGCTTCTCAATGTGCAAATCTACCTCACGCGGCGGTCGCTCCAACTGTGCCATCGGAAACTCAGCATTGTGCTCATCTTGTCGCTTAAACATACTTTCCTTAAGCTTTTCTGGATTGAGGGGTTTGCCCATCTGCTCATCTACCCGAAAAACAAAGGCTGGTTTGTTCAATACTGGAGCCGTGGTTTTACTCTTAAAGAAGGTATTGGCTTTGAATTGAATTCGCCGTTGCAGGGGTTCGCGCAGGGTAAAGTAGCCAGTTCGATGAAAGATCAGTTGCACAATTAGGACAGGCCACTGATCAAAGTCGGCTATCTGTACATTCTTCAGCTTAACTGTACTTTGAGGTGAAAGTATTCCGGCATTAATTCCCCGGTAATTACCCTCTGCATCCTCTCCCACTGAGAAGGGTAGTTCAAAATCGGTGGCATTCACTAAGTGTAGCGAAAGCTGCTTATCATTAATAGCTACGTGGGTGAGGTAGATGCCTTGCTGCTGAGGTTTAACGGAGCTTTCATCAGCCATAGAAGGGCGGGCAGTAACGCGTTCCGGTTTCTCAAAGTAATTCTCCTCTTCTTGGGCAACTACTACCACATCGCCACGAAGTACCGGAATACCAAAGCCATCCTCAATTTCAATCTCGATAAGATTTTTTTCTAAAAAGCGGGTAATCACTCCCTCTTCACTGCCCCGCAACATGCGAACTTTATCTCCAATTTTCATAATATGCTTTGTGTTAAACGAATTTTTGGTAAGATGCAATACTGTATCTGAACCGTGTTACTTGTACGGTTATGTTTCTACTGTGTTACTCAGTTAGCTAACTAATAGCAATATATCAGCGCGCTATTGGTCGGCTATTTTGGATTGTAGTAACAATTTTGTAAAATTAAATGTATATGTAATACATCAGTTATAAGTTCTCTAACAAATATGCCGAACGTTACTATATCTGAGTCGTTAGTAGAGCGATTTGTTCAGGGCAATCCTAAAGCATTTCGCCGAATCTTCGATGCACTTCATGGGCAGGTGTATGGTTTCAGCTTAAAAATCACTAAGTCAACTAGTGAAGCGGAAGAAGTTACGCAGCAGGTTTTTATTCGTCTCTGGGAAAAAAGGCATTTGGTAGACGCTAGCCGTTCTTTAGAACACTATTTATACACTGTTACCCGCAATTGTGCATTCAATCATTTAAAGCAAAAAGCAAATCAGGCTCAACAAATACAATTGAGCAACCTGTGGATAGACAATAGCTCCACCGTTACTGAAGATGATCTATCGCTAGCTGAATGCCAAAAGCTTACCGATGAACTTATTAATTCACTTCCAGAGAAGCGTCAGATTATTTATAAAATGCACTTTGAAGAAGGATATCTACCGGTTGAGATTGCCACTATGCTCGGCCTATCTGTGTCTACTGTAAAATCGCAGTTAACTAAAGCTACTAAAACAGTTAAAGGTTTTCTATTAAACTATCGCTCCGC
>JGI12210J13797_10532713_pt1 | contig 13420 bp, 9 predicted proteins | sample ElkSlonscriptome_3_FD_13797 | JGI IMG/M metagenome (IMG submission 13797)
ATTTGAATGATGATAACGCAATTAACACGGGTGATTATTTTGCCCTGCGGGCGAACTGGCAAACGAGTAATCCTGCGGGTGATGCCAATTATGATGGAAGCGTAAACACGAGTGATTATTTTGCCTTGCGGGCGAATTGGCAGAAATCCGGTGAATAGCATTTTAATTGAGGGAATACCGAGTAAAATTTATGCACGGTTTTAGGGAGTGTGAAAAATGAATATACTTAGATTATGTAAAAAGACTTATTGTATATCGTGTGGAGCTTTGTTTGTTCTTGTGTTAAATCTGCAGGCGGCGATCTTTGAAGAGCCTTCATGGAAAAATGAAGCGGGTGCTACCCAAACGTATTATACCTTCGAGACCGCTGCGAACCCTCCTGTAGCTTTAGAAACAAATCTCTATGGTTCAGCAATGGCTCTAATCGACCCGGGCACTGAGATTGGCTGGCAGTCAGGAAGTCCTATTAACTATGATTCTTCGGGATGTTGGGTAGTTTCTTCAGAAGGATTTTTACAATTTACTGTTCCTGTTTCATTCGCAGTCTTGGAGCCTTTTACTTTTGAGTTTATGATTGATGTAATTACGTATGAGGCTCCTGGGCTTTGGATCAGTCCTTCCTTAACTTTGCAAGGTGATGTGGTTTCTGAAGATTCTGATTTCTACAGTGACCTAATCGCGGAGGACAGTTTTTTTGGAGGGGGAAGTTGGAATCATAATGTCACTACCGGTACCGTAGAGATGGCAGCAACGGCTACAACACTGGACTTTCGATTGGAAGCGAGTTCTGCAGCGTTAGCTATTCAGGATGTGGCCATTTACACTCGTGCTATCGCAGTTCCTGAGCCTGCAGTGATTACATTGATCCTCGGAGGGTCGGGATTGCTCTTGCTTTTGAAACGTCGCTTTCAGTGATCATGAAAATAAGATTACAGTTATATAGTGCAGCAGTTTTGTTTGTAACATGTTCATATTCAATTGCTGCGATTCTAGATATGGCCGAAACATGGCCTGACCATTCGGTCCAGGGCTGGGCATCTTTTGATCATGCTGGGTTGGTGCCGTCTGCCTCTTCATTTTCTGTATCAGAGGGAACGTTAACACTGGTTCCGGACGTCAATGTAGATTTTGAAGACAATCCTAAATGGTCTTTTCTTGCCGGTCCATCGAGTTCATCAGGGATTCTTGCTGGTTCGTATACTGATGCAGGTGCACAGATTTTAGCCTTCGATATTGAGTCCTCTGTTCCTGCAACGATGGTTGCGGAGCTGGTGCGTGAAAGCGAATTTCTTTTTTATGAGGCCAGCATGTCCGTGACTTCCGGAATTACGCACATAGAAATTCCGTTGGATGATACTCATTTTCTCCCCGGCTTCTTATCTGCCTCCAACCAGTTTCATACTGTTCTGGATTCGGTAGAAAAGCTCTTCATTACATTTGAGTGGGATAAAATGGCTCCCAACCCGAAATTTTCTATTGGTAACGTAAAGTTGGTAGGGAGTGAGGCTTCGTATGGCTCCTGGATTGAGGGGTTCAATTTGGATTCCACGCTGATCGGCTATAATGTTGATGCTGACGGTGATGGCTTATTCAATGCATACGAGTATGTAATCGACTCATCTCCGAATGTATCTAACGGTCCATTTGTAATAACGATGGAACCCGATACTCTACGTTGGGCGGGATCTTCGAACTGTACCTATTTCATTATGAGATCTACTAATTTAGTTGATGGCGTTTTTGAACCCGCCAGTATACTTCCTGGGATAAGCGGAGACATGCAGTATGTCGACCCGGCATATACGTCCAACGCATTCTATACCATTAGAGTGGAGCGTCGTTAATGGGGCCTTTCTGTTCCGACATCGCCCGGCCTGACGGCCGCTGATCTTCTCGGTGATCATGTTATGGAGTTACAATATTTAACGTGGTGCATACAAAGAACTTAACTCATTCCGGATCGATGACTCTGTTGAGGTATGAAAAAATATTTGCGAACGAGGCGCATGAAAAGCATGTTGAGATATATGAGTAAAAGCAAAAAACGAACTCTATACCTGATGTCTGGTATACTGATATCCGTCTGTGGTTTGGGCTTAAGTGCCGGCTGCAGTCGGCCGTCTGATGCTGAGTCGTTAGACGAATTCGTAGGCGCTCCATCACGTGCGGTTTGGGTTCGTCAGGTTGAAGGCGATGGAACTGACCCGCTTTGTAGAGGAGACCGCTTGAGCTTAATGGGCGTGGATGGCGAAGCAGGTGCAGTTGAACGCCGAATTCTACCGGATGTAGGCAACTACCGAAAACCTTTGATAACTCCTGACGGTAATGGCGTCGTCTTTACCCGTTTCAATGAGTATGACTTCTATTTTGTAAATTGGGATGGGAGTGGGCTCAGAAAATTGGGGCATGGTCATGCTGCTGAGGTTTGGCAGGACCCTGAGACAGGGTTGGACTGGGTCTATTATATCGCCGGTGAGTCTGAAGATTCCGTGGACAGCGGAAAGCCGGTTATGCGTTGTCGATTGGACGATCCTGAGATTCAGGAAATAATCTGGGAAAAAACCTCTGCCGGACCCGACAATCTTCAGCTATCCGCTGACGGCACCATAATGGCCGGTTTGTTCCCATGGCCTCTGGGTGGGGTTGTCGATATACCGAGTCAGACTCTTTTGAAGGTAGGAACCGGGTGCTGGTCGTCGATCTCTCCGGATAATCAATATCTGGTGTGGGTCTTTGATGGTCCGCATAAAGGTATCGTACTTCGCTCGCTGGACGGTTCTGTTGACAGCAAAATTCGCCTGAATTCGGCTCCGCGGTGTTTCCGACATGAAGTCTACCATCCAAGATGGAGTAACCATCCGGACTTCTTTTCCATGACGGGGCCCTATAAGCAAAAGGGGCAATACAACAATATCACGGGCGGTGGAAAAGATATCAATATCTACGTCGGCCAGTTCGATGAATCATATACCAAGGTAGACCGCTGGTTTCAGTTAACGGAGCATCCGGATGCTGATTTTTATCCGGATGTATGGGTTAAAGGGGCTCGGCAGATTTGTTTGAATTCACCGGTTGCTTCCAAGGGAAAAATTTCCGCGCTGGATATGTGGCCCACGAATAAAGACGGAATGAAATTTGTCTGGAGTCAGGCGGATAAGGCCAATGCCATTGATGATCCGGTGTTGGGATATTATTCATGTGACTTGACCAGAAAAGGAAAGGCGCGGTTGGGTCGTTTCTTTGAAATGGATGTCGTCAATGGGAGTTATTTTAGCGATGAGATGGGTGAGCGTCTTTCGGCAGCACTAGCTGAAAGTCGTGAATTTACCGTATTTTTCTCCTACTTACCCCAGCAGGAGCATACAGATGAACAGCATGTTCTCATGGCCTTGGGCCGCGATAAGGACGATCTTAACCTGGCTTTTGTTCAGGTTGGCGATAAGCTGGAGCTTTTAGTCTCGGGAGAGACCCATGTTCTGGCGGATATTGGCGCGGGAAAACAACAGAGCGTATGCCTCAGTTATTCTCGTAATACGGGATTACGCTTCTACCGGCAGGGTTCTATGATTCGCAATGAAAGTGAAATCAGGTTGCCCTCTTTGAAATCATGGAATAATGCGCCGCTGAGTCTGGGTGCCTGGAGAGATGGCGCTGACGATTGGAAGGGCACCATAGAGGGTGTTGCCTGGTATGATCGCGTTCTTGATGAGGAGGAGGTCGCTCAAAACTTTACGGCTTGGATTGGTGCGCAGCCTGTTGATCGGTTTAAGCCTGCTGAGCGACTCGTCATTGATGCCGAATTAGTTCAGATATCTCCCATGCCTACGGTTGAAGGTATTGCTCCTTATCGATCTTCATTAGTTGAATATCTCTACAAGGTCGAAAAGGTTGTAGAGGGTACGATTGACGAAGAGCAGATCATTGTTCAGCACTGGGCCATTCTGGACGCCAAAGTTTATCCCTTCGATCGTGAGGTCGGGAAGTCCTATCGGCTGAGTCTGGAATCGATTGAGCAGCATCCGGAGTTAGAGGGCGAGCGCATTTCGAGTGACCTGATTGATCCTGTAGGGATTTATCTGGATGTAGGGCAGGAGTAGCCAGCTGACATGGTATTTAGTTCGCACCTATTCATCTTTTATTTCCTGCCTTTGGCGCTGTTGCTCTATTATGCAGCGCCAAAGCTGCATATGCGTCATTTGGTACTGACTTTGCTTAGTTACCTTTTCTATGGATGGGCAAATCCTTTATTTGTTTTGCTCATGATGACGTCCACAATGATTGATTATGTTTGTGGGTTAACCATTTCGCAGCAATGGGGGGGATCATGGAAAGAGCCCGTACACCCTCTTCAGTCAGGGGGAGAAAGATCACGCGGGCAGCGCATTGCACTGATTATTTCGATATGTTCGAACCTTTCTTTGCTGGGCTTTTTTAAATACTTCAATTTCGGAATTTCCAGTTACAACACATTGGTTGAGGTTCTGGGTTTGCAAGCTTGGAACCTGGATCTTGCATTTCGGGTTACGCTACCCCTTGGTATAAGCTTCTACACCTTTCAATCGATGAGCTATTCCATCGATGTTTATCGCGGTGATGCTAAAGCGATTCGTCATCCAGTCGATTTTTTCTGTTATGTTTCGATGTTTCCTCAGTTAGTTGCAGGACCGATTATTCGTTTCTCGGAGGTGGCGGATCAACTGCAAAAACGAACGCACACGTTGGAGAAATTTGCACGCGGGGCAACATTTGTTGCTCTGGGATTAACCAAAAAAGTTCTGATAGCCAATCCCTGCGGAAAAGTTGCAGATGTCGTCTTTGATGCCGGGACCGTCTCCAGTCTTGATTCTTGGTATGGGGTCATTGCCTACTCCTTCCAAATCTATTTCGATTTCAGTGCCTATTCCGATATGGCTATTGGTCTCGGCCTGATGATGGGTTTTATTTTTCCGAAGAATTTCGACTCCCCCTATCACTCAAAGTCGATTACCGAGTTTTGGCGACGATGGCATATTTCCCTGTCTACTTGGTTGCGCGATTATCTATATATTCCATTGGGCGGAAATCGGAAGGGTTCAGCAAGAACCTATGTAAATCTCATGCTGGTCATGCTCCTTGGTGGTTTGTGGCATGGGGCCTCTTGGAATTTTGTCATATGGGGCGGTATTCATGGTGTGATGCTTGGGGTCGAAAGGATGCATGGCAAGTCAGGTCTGAGCAACAATGTGCCCGCAGTACTGCGCGTAGCTTTTACCTATATGGTGGTCTTGTTTACCTGGGTCTTTTTCCGCGCGGTTGATCTGCCGGCAGCACTGGGTTTCTGTAAATCGATGGTTGGGTTGCAGGATGCCGAGGCGGGGAGTTCGCTCATCAGGGGAATCATCTATCAGCCCTATTATGTGGGCTCCATGATTCTGGCTGCTGTGATCACATGGGCTGGCGTCCAAACCTGGGATTTCACCCGCCGCTTGACGGCCGTAAAACTCGTGCTGATTTTAGGCCTCTTCCTATTGTCGCTCATTATTTTGACGACCCAATCCTTTAACCCGTTTATCTATTTTATATTTTAATGAAACCGCCGAATTCCATACCCCCGAGCAGGGAAGAAATCGCTAAGGTTGAGATTGGGCACACAACGATCTCCCGCCGACTGGCCATCGTGATTTTGCTGGTGTTTGTTGCCATCATTACAACCGTCCCTGTTATGCAGCAAGTGGCCGATATCGATGGGTTTCTGGCCGGCGAGCGCAATTCCGCCTGGCCGCAAAGTCTGGATATCATCCGTTCCCTGGGAGAGTTCCCCGCCGAAGAAAAAGAGGTGGGTGTGATCCGGACGGTACTTCGTCGGAATGCATTCATTCTTGATCAGATCAAAACATATGAAACCCGACTGGAAAATCAGTCCATGCTCACGAAAGCATTACTGGGTCCAAGTCAGGAATTGTTGAGCCGTTATTTAGGGGTTGGAAATGAAAAGGCCTATCTGGGCGGCGATCAGTGGTTATATTATAGGCCGGATGTGGATTATGTTATCGGCCCTGCGTTCTTGGATGAACGGGTGATCCGACGTAGAGCATTATCCGGAAATACGTTGAGTGCGGTTGTTCATCCTGATCCGGTTCCGGCCATTCTGGATTTCCATAGACAATTAGCGGAACGGGGAGTGGAGTTGGTTCTGGTTCCTGTGCCGGCAAAACCGGGGATTGTTTCAGAGCCGCTTTCCGGAAAATCTCAGCAACGGCCTATTCAAAATCCATCGTTTGAAAATTTTAAGGATCAAATGCAAGCAAACGGGGTGGCTCTGTTTGATTCGGCACCCATTTTAGCCGGGCAGATCGATGCCTCGCAGGGTTCTTCTTCATATCTGATTACGGATACGCACTGGACGCCGGATGGAATGGATGCTGTTGCGGATGAGCTGGCTCAATTTATAAAAAACCGATATTTCCCCGATAAGTCTGAATCTTCAGTTTTTTCGCGGACCCCGAAAACGTGGTCAAACGATGGTGATATCGCTGCTATGTTGAAGCTTCCGGAGGGTTCGACGCTATTTTCAAAAGAGACCGTTACTTTACAGCAGGTTCAGCCTGCAAATGGTGTTGATCTCGAAAAAATCGAAGATTCTGAAATCCTTCTGTTGGGTGACAGTTTCGTCAATATCTATTCTGCGAAAGAACTGGGATGGGGTGAGCGGGCCGGGTTGGCGGAACAATTGGAATACTATCTTCAACGACCGGTTGATCGTTTGGCCCGGAATGACAATGCCTCATATGCTACGCGCGAAATGCTGCGTGACGCAGTGGCCCGGGGGCAGAAGCCTTTGGAATCAAAAAAAGTGGTGGTCTGGGAATTTGCAGTTCGTGAGCTGGCATCCGGAAATTGGAAAATTCTGGATATTTTAGCGCCGGAATCGAAAAAAAACGAAGCAACGGATATGCTCCTTCCGGATGCTGGAAAAGAAATGATTGTGGATGCGACCGTGGGTGCGATATCAGATATTCCAATCCCTGGAAGTGTGCCATATCGGGATCATGTCTGCATGGTGCACCTGACGGATGTCCAGGGTCAGCATGAATCTGTCGTTTTCATGCAGTCCATGAAGGATGCAGAATTAACCGATGTGGCGGACTGGCAGGTGGGTTCGAAGGTTACCGTACGGCTTCGCCGTTGGAATGATGTTTTTGCTCAATACGGTTCGATGAATCAGAGCGAGCTGGATAGTTTCTCTTTGATGGATGCATATGGATGGGCAGTGCCATGGGGTGAGTCAGAAGCGAATCAAAACGTTCCTGCGGGTCTAATGGTGTATGCCGGCGGACTGTTTCTATTGGTTGTTATTGTGTGCCGGAAGGCCAACGATCGTTTTCTGAGAATCGGTATCGGGGTACTTGGGCTCGTCTGGGTGCTGTTGACTTGCGCGATGTTCCTGCGGAGTGAACCAGCAGAGGCTCATGCTCAGGCAGAGGAACTGGTGAATGTTCCGGAAATCAAGGAGGAGCCCAGCCTCCCCGCAGAAACCTCTACGCTATCCTTTCAGGAGTTTTGCTCTGTAACCGCAGAACAGGCTGAAAAAAATGGACAAATGGTCATTCGCGGCGCTGATGATTGGCTGTTTCTTCGGTCAGAACTCCGTCATTTGGGAATAGATAAGTTCTGGGGAGAACATGCGGCAGAAGTTTCGCGGGCATCGAATCCCGATTATGCAGATCCATTGGCTGGAATTCTTGATTTTAATGCGCAGCTCAAGGAAGCAGGGGTAGAACTCTGGATTGTTCCCGTGCCGCCTAAAGCTACGATCTATCCGGACAAACTGGCGGGTGCCGGCTTTGGTGTAGATACGCGTTTAGATCCGGGGCATCAGGAATTTTATACCCTTTTGGAAGAGGAAGGCGTCAACGTGGTTGATATGACGTCGCAATTTTTGGCCGAACGACAGAAGGGGAACGAACGGATTTACTGTAAACAGGACTCGCATTGGGCGGGGGCGGGTATGGATTTACTTGTGGACGAACTGGTTCGAAAAATGAGCGAGTTGCCTTGGTACCGTTCGTTGGAAAAGGAAACCTTCCGCAAAACCAACATTGAACAGGAAATTAGCGGCGATCTTTGGCAGATGCTGAGGGATAACCGGATTCCCAGAGAGCACATTCAGCTCCGTTCAGTACAGTCTACCGCGACTGGACAACCAGTTGAAACAGATCCGGCCAGCCCGATCCTGGTTCTTGGGGACAGTCATACGCTAGTTTTCCACAAGGGCGGCGATATGCATGCAGTCGGTGCGGGACTGGTTGATCAGCTCGCGCTTAAATCTGGGGTCGTATGTGATTTGATTGGGGTAAAAGGTTCTGGTGCAGGTCCTTCTCGCCGTACGCTCTATGGAAAATCAAGAAAGGATCCGGAATATCTGAACGGTAAAAAGCTGATTATTTGGTGTTTTACTGCTCGGGAATTTACCGAATCCACGGGTATTGCCTGGAGAAAAATGCCGGTTAAATAGCGGCCACCAGAAAAAGTGGCTACATGACGGATGTAGAAAAGTTTGATAATAAATAGTCGTAGAATATGTTTTACATAATCGATGAAATATAGGCTAATACTCGCGGATTTAGTTTTATTTAGTGAATGAATGTTTTGGGGATTAAATTATGACAGGAAAAAACTTCTTGCTGGCGGCGGTAGTTGTGATGGGTGTCGGAGCGGTTCAGGCATCGATTATTCAGACGACGAACAGTAACAGTACCGTACATGATGCCTTTGTAGGCGATAGAAGTGGTAGTGATCTGATCAATGCAGGACAGTCAACGTTCGATTCGGCTTCCGGAACTCCGGCATTTGCGGCCAGTGGTGCTTTCAGTATTTTCGGGCTTAATGATGGGGCAAGCGCCATTGGTAGCACGGATAGTACAGGAAAGACGTTTTATAACTCACTCCCGGCCACAATCACCTTCACGTTGGATACCAGTGTTAATACCTTGGGTTACGATATCGATTTGATTAATTCGTATGCCGGCTGGGGCGACACTGATGCCACTCAGGTCAATCAGGCCTATGAGGTGCTGGTCAGCACGGTAGGAAGTACAAATTTCACATCGATCGCAAATGTGGATTATTCGCCATTTGTTGCCGGAGGAGAAGCTTCTACGATTGTTTCACTCACAGATTCAACGGGTACAATTGCTTCTGGTGTGGATGAAATTCGATTTGTTTTTGCAGATAATCAGTTGGGTAACGGAACCGTTTTTCAGGAAATTGATGTATTTGGTTCTGCAGCTGTTCCTGAGCCGGTTGCTGCCACGCTCGTGGCTCTGACAGGCATTGGATTTATCGGCGTCCGCCGCATCTTCATGAAATAAAAAACATCGAATTTTGCAGGAACAGTTCGATCACACCGGATCTGTTATTTATACCAAAATCGCAAAATAGTTGTTTCTGAGAAAACCACTGCCAGAACGATTGCTGGTACCGTTTTAAAAATATTTCGGTAAAAAGCGGGTGGAGTGGCGCTTGTTTCAGATAATAACCTGCCATTAAACGAAATATTTCCGATGCGGATCGATCACTTTGCTGATCTTTGCCTCGCAAACATGAAGTGTTTTTTAGACCCGGTTGAACATTTATCCTTTATAATATCCCATAACGTTCAGTGGGATAAATGCAGGACGATATGCGGGTTTCTGTTTCTGGATGCAACGCATCCCCGTACTCTTCGGGAACTCGCCGCGAACTCCGCGCTCTATGCGTTTATGGCATCGCGATGCAGGGTGATCAGCCGCCTCTATGGCCCCAGCGTTTCCGCTCACGGGCCGTTTCGCTCAACGTATTGCGCAGTGGGACGTCATGTTTGGGTGCCGGTTGATCGTACCATCCGAGCTTTGAGCCAGACTGAGCAGCCCGCTGGTATGCGAGCGGCTGACTCCGCAGGAATCATAAATTTGGCCAGACCTCGCGCTTCGTTGCGGCGGCACTTCGACTTTCGGCGATAAAATGTGCCCTAGGAAATATTATATTGCTGCCGGAGCAGGTTAACCATCGGCATACCCGATTCAGCTTCTTTTAGAATGCGGATGATCTGTTCTTCGCTTTTTCACTACTATATTCTGAGTTCTCCTTGCACGGAAAACGCTCATTTAAACTCTCCAGCTGTATGGAATCAGGTCAAAGGTATGAAAGAACAAGAGCATTTGAGCACTCCGAAGAGGAAAAATGACTGGCGGATCCCGTTGGGTCGCCGAAGGGTTACATAGAATTCTCGATCAGAAGGCGGTGGGAGAGAACGGCCAGGCTGGAGGCAAGCTCTTCGCGCTGGAGGATGACGTGGTCGGGAACGTCGAGGCTGGTGGGGGTGAAGTTCCAGATGGCGCGTATGCCGCCTTCTATCATCTTGTCGGCCACGCCCTGAGCCACGGAGGCCGTGACGGTCAGAATGCCGATCTGGACGTGCATACGGCGCGCGAGCTCCGGCATTTTTGCAATATCCAGAACCGTTTTGCCATGAACTGCGGTGCCGATAATATCGGGATTGCTATCAAATGCAGCTACAATGCGCATGCCGTGTTGTTCAAAGCCTTTGTACCCCAACAGCGCTCGGCCCAGACTGCCGGCCCCGACAAGGAATGCATCGGTTGTATTGGACCAACCGAGAAATTCTTCGATGGCGGAAATAATTTCATCCATCGGAAAGCCAAGCCGTGGACGACCAACCGCACCGGTGATTGCTAAATCTTTGCGCACCACAATGGGATCCAGGCCCAGTTCTTTGGCCACCACGGTTCCGGATGCATATTCTTCGCCCTCTTCCTTCATCCGGCGCAGCAGGCGCAGATATAGCGGTAGGCGTTTCAGGGTAGGTACGCCGGCGGTTTTACGTTCCATTTGGCTCATTCAGCATTCTCCTAGTAAATGCGTCAAACCGTACCAGTATGGATCGATATTCGTCAATCGATCATCGCATATCTAATTCACCGTTTTTCTGGGATCATGACGCAGCAGAGCGGTGAAAAAAACGGATTGAAAGTTCGGTAAAACGATATCGATATTTATGAGCTGTATGGTGCGCTCGTTGCTTTTTGTTTGCGGGGAGATTTTACCTGTTTAACAATGTCGAGCACATGGAAACCATTGATCATTTGCAGAACATTCCAACCCTTGGAACATCGGATATCCACATTTGGGGGGTTGAAGTACCCCGGCTGCGGGAAAAGTTCCAAACCTTGGAAAACCTGCTGTGTTCCGAAGAGCGCGCAAAGGCCGCGCGATTTAAACGAGAACAGGATCGTCATTCTTCCACAGTTTCCCGCGGAGCGCTTCGCCTGTTGCTTGCCGCCTACAGCGGAGAGGAAGCGGAAAAGATTAATTTCCAATATTCGGAAAACGGAAAACCTTACCACGTACCGCAGGCGTCTCGCCTGCAAACCGCTGAGTTGCGTGGCAGGCGAGACGCATGCGGTACTATCGCTTTTAATATTTCCCATTCCGGCGACTGGGTCGTGCTCGCTTTCGGGCGTGAACGGGAGGTGGGCGTAGATGTGGAAAAAATCCGCCGGGAACTGGATGTCATGTCGATTGCCTCACGCTACTTTACGCCGGAGGAATCGCGACGCATCGAATCGGCTGAAGATCTGCACGTTTCATTTTTTCATCACTGGGCCCGAAAAGAGGCCTATGTGAAAGCCACCGGTTCCGGCCTCTTTCGTGAACTTTCCAGTTTTTCGGTTCCGGATGAGGATGGTGAAAAGGACGGTTGGTTTTTCCAACGGTTGGAAGCGGGGTCCAAATATGCCTCGGCCGTCGTCAGCGATAAACCGATCACGAAACTTTCGTGTTTCGATTTCCAAGCCTTGGAAGTTTCGTAAACCTCAACCACGAAGTCACCAAGAACGTGAAGGGGATGGGTGCATTTCTTTGTGATCTTTGTGCCTTAGTGGTTTAAACCCTGCGCTAATCCTGCTATCCAATAACGTAATAATCCGGAGTTTATATGGGACAGTTGAAGAATACGTTTTCGTGGTCGTTCAGTGCGGCGGAGGATTTTGAGCAGTGCCGGCGCCGTCGGTACTGGAGCAAATACGGCATGTGGGGCGGCTGGGCGCGTAATGCGTCCGAAGAGCAGAAAATCGCGTATCGGCTGAATAAGATGGATAACCGCTGGGGCCTGATGGGCCAGGCGGCGGAAAATGCCATCATGTGGGTGCTGCGGCAACATCAGGCGGGCAAGACCGTCACGGCCGACGATGCCTGGAAAGCGGTGGCCCGGCCGTTTATGACCAAAAAGTGGAATGAGTCGCTGGAGGGAAACTGGCGCAGCAGCCCGAAAAAGTTCTGCTGCCTACGGGATCATTACTACGGAAAACTTTCCGGTGAAGAGGAAAAAGAGGCCAAACGAAAGGTGGCCGCTCAGATTCAAAACTGCATTCAGAACTTTATCGATAAGGTGCTTCCAAGGGTTGGAAACATTCTGCCCGCCCAGGAATTCCAGATCGCAACGCCGGACCTGGGGGGCGATGTGGAGCATTTTATTTTTGAAGGTGTGAAAATTTATTCCATTCCCGACTATGCCTATAAAATTGGCGACGAAGTCCATATCCACGATTGGAAGGCTGGCAAGATCAAGGCCGATCAGCATAAATTGCAACTTTCGCTCTATGCCCTGTGGGCCATCGTGAAATATGGCGCAAAGCTGGATAAAATTTTCCTCTATGTGGAATATCTCAACGAAGGCCAGGTGCTGCCGTTCCAGATTTCCGACGCCGAGCTCGAAGAGACCAAACAGCGGATGAGCAAGTCCGTGGGCGAAATGACGGAATATCTGGTCGACTGCGACCGCGAAAAAAATGAACCGCTCCCCAAGGAGGAGTGGGAGCTGACGCTCGATCCCGCCAACTGCGGAATGTGCGACTTCTATGAGCTCTGTAAGCCGGAACTCGATGCGGTTGAATAGAATAAAAAAGAAGGGCCTGCATTGCTGCAGGCCCTTGGTAATGGTGATCCGGCTGGGGCTCGAACCCAGGACCCTTTGATTAAAAGTCAAATGCTCTACCAACTGAGCTACCGGACCAAAATTGGTCTCCCGAAACGGAGCTGACTCGAGGTCTTTCCCGTGAAAGGAGCGCATGTTCTATAGAAAGATGTTTGCGGACGCAAGCGATAAAAATATGTTTTCTTTTGTTTCACAAATCTAGGCCTGTTCCCTATGCTGAGTTTATGCCTAGTCAAATACAACTAAAGGGGAGTCAAATGAATGTTGTGGGACTTATTTTGGGCGGAGGAGCGGGCTCCCGTCTTCAGCCGCTTACCGCAGAACGAGCCAAGCCTGCCGTACCCATCGCTGGAAAATATCGTTTGGTCGATATTCCGATCAGCAATTGCATTAACAGCGGGATACGTAATATTTTTCTGCTGACGCAGTTTAACAGTGTGTCGTTGC
>JGI12210J13797_10096239_pt1 | contig 13419 bp, 12 predicted proteins | sample ElkSlonscriptome_3_FD_13797 | JGI IMG/M metagenome (IMG submission 13797)
CGTTGTCCGCAGCTGCAGCCCAGGACAGCATTCAAACCGGTGACGGTTTGATCATGCTGCGCGCCGACATGCCGGACCAAGTCCGCGTTGGCGAACAGTTCACTTATTCAGTGAACGTTACCAATAGTAGCGACAATGTCGTACTGCACGATATTAAATTGAAGCAGAAAAAGGCAAAAGGCTTTACCGTTGAATCGGTATCGATGAAGTCGGATTCGCAGAAATCAAATGAGGATAAGTCGGAAAGCAAAGAGAAAACATCGGACAGTAATGGTTCGTCCGAAATGACCATTTCGGTGCTGAACCCCGGCCAAAGCAAGACTTTTGACGTTAAGGCAACCGCTGATAGCGAGGGACAATTAAAGAGCTGTCTCGAAATTGCTAGCTACAAACCTGCAATCTGTTTGACCTCCGAAGTCGTCAAGCCACAGTTGGAACTGACGAAAACGGCACCGAAAAAAGCGGATCGCTGTAACGTGATCGAGCTGGAGTACACCTTGACCAATGGTGGAAGTGGTGATGTGGGAGCGATTGTGATTACCGATGATTTGGGTGACGGCTTAGCGACCATCGAAGGCAATCAGTCGCTCAAATTCGATGTTGATGGGCTAAAAGCTGGCGATAGTCGCAAATTCGTGGCAAACGTTTACGCTCGGAAACCGGGAACGTTTTCAAGTCGTGCTATGGCGAAAGCAAAGCAAAGCGACCTGAAATCGCGCAGCAAGCAAACCGAGACCGAGGTGATTGCTGCGGACTTGAATGTCAATCTCACAGGTTCGAGCCGAGTCTATGGCGACCAATTGGCTCAGTTTAATGCCAAGGTGACCAATACAGGTAACACCGAAGCAAGCGATGTGCGGGTCACCGTAATGTGGCCAAGGGATGCAAACTTGGCCGATATGAGCGAAGTCTCCAAGCAAAAGTCCGACAAGAAGTCATCTGACTCGTCATCACCCAAAGGTGAACCGACGGTCGCGACAGAGAACAAGGGCAACAATGGCGACAATGGCGACGAATCGTCTAGTGGAAACAGCAATCAGAACAATGAAATGCAGATGAGCGAGAGAACGTTTGCAATCGAGAATCTGGCTGCTGGTCAAACCGCGACCTTCGACTACGCGATCCGACCTGGTAACTTAGGCAAGATCCCAACGAAGGTGAAAGCACGCTACGTTTGTACGGTCGATGCTGCACAAGACCAATCGAAGGCGAAAAGCGAATCGATTTCGATGGCAATGGTCACAGCGAAAGTCGTCCGCCTGCCCGCTCTACAAGTCGTGATTTTGGATGATGAAGATCCCGTTGCCAATGGTGGCGAGGTCGTCTATACCGCTCGCGTTTGGAACGAAGGTGATGCGAAAGACGAGAACGTCCAGCTGGTTGTCCAATTGCCCGAAGAACTCGAGTTCGTGAAGGCAGAAGGCCCGACAGAGCATAGCAAAGATGGTTCATCCATTAAATTTGATTCGATCAAGACGCTCAATGCCGGTGATCGCAAAGACTACAAAGTGACCGCCAAGGCGACCGCTGACGCAAGTGTTCGAGTGAAGGCTGAATTGACCAGTGACATGCTCAATCAGAAAATCGTCTCGGAAGAACCTACCCAATTGTTCAAGCAATAGGTGATTAGCAGCGTCTCTACAGAATGCCATTTCAGGCAACCACGGAACAGCGTCTCTCCGAGACGCTGTTTTTTTTTGCCCAGTTCATGGGAAATTGAAACATGTCGTCGACGATCATTTGCCGCTGATTGCGGCATTGATGACCAGCGATCATACTTTTGGCATCGGAGGTTCGCGAATGGTTCCGGATCGATACCAATTCTTTTATCGAAACGTCAAGCAATGTGTGGGATTACTGGAGCGGTTTGGACGGAGCCTGGCAAAGCGGTTTCAGCATCGGTTTTAACGCAAATGACCGATGCGGTCGCTCATCGCGGCCCCGATGACTCGCAAATCTGGATCGACCACGACCATCACGACGCGTACGGCAACCGCGTGGGGATTGGGCTGGGTTTTCGCCGACTCAGTATCATCGACGTCGCCGGTGCTCGCCAACCGATGGCAAACGAAGACGGCAAAGTTCGCATGGTCTTTAACGGTGAGATCTACAACTTCAAAACGCTACGCCGAAGACTCGAAGCATCCGGCCATCGTTTTGCGACCGCTGGCGACGGTGAATCCATTTTGCACCTATTCGAAGACTTGGGAACCGATTGCTTTGCACAACTCAACGGCATGTTTGCCATCGCGATCTGGGATGCAAACCGAAACCGCCTTGTACTCGCTCGCGACCGAATCGGCCAAAAACCACTCTACTACGCCGTCAAGAATGCCCGTTTGGCGTTCGGTAGCGAACTAAAATGTTTGGCAGCGGTGGAAGGCGTTTGCGAGGAGGTCGATCCGGCAGCAATCGATGAGTTTTTGACGTACCAGTACATCCCACCACCGGGAACGATTTGGAAAGGGGTCCACAAATTGGCTCCAGGGCATTTTGCTGTTTTTGAAAACGGCAAAATTCGAGTCGAGAGGTATTGGAATTATGACCCCAGTGTCGAGGTGCCGATACGCAAACAAGACGCGGTGGATAGGCTACGGGAATTGCTAACCGATTCGGTGCGGTTGCGGATGCAATCCGATGTGCCACTCGGAGCTTTTTTATCGGGTGGAATCGATTCGTCGCTGGTGACCGCAATCGCGCAATCCCTGTCGCCCGAACCGGTGCAGACGTTTAGCATCGGTTTTCCGATATCGGACTTTGACGAAACGGTCTATGCGGCTCAAGTCGCCAAGCATTTGGGGACAAAACACCAGCGTTTTGAAGTCTCGCCGAGCGGTGTCGAAATTATCGACAAGTTGGTTTGGCACTACGATGAACCGTTCGGCGATTCCTCAGCCGTGCCAACTTGGTACTTATCCGAATTGACCCGCCGCCAAGTGACCGTTGCTCTCTCAGGCGACGGCGGAGACGAATTGTTTGCCGGTTACGAACGTTACCGAGCGTTGTGGTTGAGTAGCAAGCTACAAAAATTGATGCCCATCCATCGCTTCCCCGGGATTGGTTTGGTCCAGCGGTTACCCGATTCTCAAAAGCAGCGATCGTTTCTTCGGCGGGTCAAACGGTTTACCGAAGCGCTCGGGCGTCCTGCCGCACGTCGCTATCTGGAATGGCTACAAATCTTTCCTGAATCGATGCGAGCGAGTTTGTATACCGACGACTTTGTCGCCCAGCTGCCTGGTGATGATCCCTTCGAGTTTCTGGCGTCCGCATGGGATCGATCGAAGGGTCGTGATGTCGTTAGCTGTGCATCGGCCGCGGATGTGCTGACCTATTTGCCATGTGATTTGTGTACGAAAGTCGATATCGCTTCGATGGGTAACAGTTTGGAAGTACGACAACCACTACTCGATTATCGCTTGGTTGAGTTTGCGGCATCGCTAAATGTTGATTTGAAATTCCGAGGTCGCCGCGGAAAGTTGCTTTTGCAAGACGCGTTTGGTTCGATGATTCCGCCAGAGATCTTTACTCGCAAGAAAATGGGCTTTGGCATTCCGATCGCTAATTGGTTCCGAGACGAGTTGAAGCCAATGGTCCACGATACGTTATTAGCCAGTGATTCAAAATTGTCAGCAATGATGCGGCCGGAGATCATTGCAGAACTGGTTCGCTCACACGAACAGAACGAGCATAACCACGGCTACCGATTGTGGAATCTGCTGATCCTGGAAAAATGGCTACGGCGTTGGACTTGATTCCGTAGGAGACCTGTCCTCTTCAGTAGACGTTGAAGCGTGCTCTTGACGTAAACAGTCAATCCTTGGCCGTATACGCGAGTCGGCGTGGGAGTCGACAATGCCCTCAAAGTGGCATTAGTTTTGCACACCTCTTCGTCAAGCAAACCAAGCGGTGTCCGCGGCAACTACCACCATGGATTCGCCCGTGAGTTGATTCGCTAGTGGACACCTGCGATGGTAATCTCCTTCACTACCGATACGGATGACAGCTATGAAAAACCCGCTACGAAATAAAGAGTGGCCGCCTTATGTGGTGGGGCTGTGTATCGGTGTTCTTAGTTGGTTTGCGTTCGCAACCGCCAACCATCCACTGGGGATCACCACGTCCTTTGAGGATGGTGTGGCATTGATCGAGCAATTGTTCGCCCCCCAGTGGGCTGCTTCGAACGAATACTTCACGCAGAAGACGCCCAAGATCAGCTGGGAGACGATGCTGGTCGTTGGCGTCTTTCTGGGTGCGATGTTCAGCTCTCTGGCGTCCGGAGATCGAGAGAGGATTGTTGTTTCGGCGATTTGGGAGCAGCGTTTCGGTCCGAGCATCACCGTACGAATGACCGCCGCTTTTCTCGGGGCTGGTCTGATGATGTTCGGGGCGCGTTTAGCGCAAGGTTGCACTAGCGGCCATGGGATCAGCGGATCTCTACAGCTCGCCGCATCGAGTTGGTTGTTCTCGATCCTATTCTTTGGCACAGGGGTTGCCACTGCCATACTTCTATACGGACGAAAAGGAGCCAATCATGTTTGACCCCATTTGGAAACTCGCCTTGGGTTTGCTGACGGGAATTATTTTTGGGGTTCTGCTGCAAAAGGGTGGCGTTGCAAAGTCCCGAGTCATTATCGGCCAATTCCTATTGAAAGACTGGACGGTTTTGAAGGTCATGGGTTCCGCTGTGGTTGTTGGTGCGGTCGGCATCTACAGCCTTCTCGCACTTGATTGGATATCACTGCATGTCAAGCCATTGGCGTGGACCGGAATCGCCGTCGGCGGAGTTCTGTTTGGAATTGGCATGGCGATCTTTGGCTATTGTCCCGGCACTTCAGTAGCCGCTTGCGGCGAAGGCCGTCGCGATGCAATGGTCGGTGTGTTGGGCATGCTCGTTGGTGCAGCAGTTTATGTCGGATTATACCCGTCGCTACAGCCGTTCACCGAAAGCCTTGGCAACCGGGGTGAAGTCACATTGCCCGAAGTGACCGGTACCTCTCCTTGGCTTTGGATTGCCTTTTTGGCGATCGTTGCAGTCGTTGCCTTTTTCGTCGGGCATTTCGGGTCAAGTTCGGGCGAACGGATTGTGCAGAAAGAGCCTCCTGACCATCAATCCACTGGGAATATACAAACCCCCAAACATCCAGTGAAAGCTTGATCCATTACTACTTTTTTACATGGGAGAAAATGAGAGATGACTAAGAATCAAAACTGTATCGACGCCTGCCAAAGGTGCGCGACGGCTTGTGAACAATGCCTTTACGCGATGATCGACAAGGACAGCGATAACGATTGTCCCCATTGCTGCCGCGAATGCGTTGACATCTGCTTATTGTGTGCACAAGCGATGGCACGCGATAGTCGATTCGCGGACGCTATTTGCCAGTTGTGTGCAGATGTTTGCGAGTGGTGTGCCGAGCAGTGCGGTGCTCATGAGCACCATCATTGCCAAAATTGTGCGGAAGCCTGCCGAACCTGCGTCGACGCCTGCCGTTCGATGGTTGCATAGTTCGTCGCAACGACTCCCCCGGACAAACAAACGTTTTATCGTGCGATGAAGCTATCCCAAAGCCTAGAAATTCGGTGGTTCTTTGATCGCCCACTTCCTCCATTTAGGAAGTGGGACGAGACAAACCGACCACGAACCGATTTCTATGCGCCCATCACCGATGGACGCTCCAGTGTGAAGTTGCGAGGTGGCGAGCTGTGGCCTCACTTGGAGACCAAACATCTCGTTCGCCAAGTAGGTGAATTCCAGCAGTGGTCAAAGTGCTCGATTGAAATCGATGAAGCCGATTCTGGAAACCTGGTGGATGATGCACAAACCAATTGGATCGGGGTCACCAAGTATCGCTGCTTGAAGAATTTTACTCTCGATGCAAAGCAATCTTGGGCGGAAAAAGATTGCACAAGCGGAGGGGGCGATTGCATTCAGGTCGAATGGTCGCGAATCAACGTGCGTGAACAGCGTTTCTTTACGTTTTGTATTGAAGCACTCGTCTTGAATTCCAAGTCCAATTCCAAGTCCTACGAGCAATCACTCACTATGGCTAAGTCGCTGCTTAGCGAACTGGTAGCGAGGCTTGCTATCGAGTTCCCGACGGATTGCAAAACGACCTCGTACCCGACTTGGCTTGCACAGCAAACGACTTGAAGCATTCGCTAAGCGAACGCCCCTTCAAGGCATTCGTCCGCTCTTCAAATAATGACAGGAAACAATGACAGGGCAGATCGATGCTCTAATTATTGACTTTGTACCGCTGCACCGATGGCAGCGCCGAGGTTTCCACCCCGATTTCCACTGACCGCATTTCCGATCGCCCCACCGATAATCGCCCCTCGCTGTTGGGACGGGCTTATGTTGTTGTACCCACCATAGTAACCATTACTATACGACTGACCGTAGTAGGGTTGGCTTGAATAGTTGGGGCGGAAACTTTGATAGGAGTTCCCGTAGACTGGCGCGGACGGGAATCCGCGATATCCGCTGCTGTAGCGCTGTGGAGCCACCGAGTAGGTTTGATTTCGTAGCTGCGAATATCGATAGCTTGGTTGCGTGTACCGATATTGTGAACCATAGTTATAGCTACGATAGACCGGTTGATTGCCGTAGTAGCGGGACGTACCAAATTGTACAGAAACCTGGGCGTCGGCAGATTGGTCGGACGTTGTTCCGAACCACATCATGGCGGCAGCAGCGAAGACGAGCGTTGTTCTTATTCTGGACATCATAGTCCCTCCGTGATTGGGAATGGGGGTGGAATTGTCGTCGCATTCTTACGAGAGAATTTGACAAGTATTAGTAATGCAAACGCCGTGCCCTGTTTCACACTATTCTGGTGGGGTAAGTGGAATGTCGTCGCTACGTAGCATTTTTCGTCGATCATCTATCGACGGTTTCTCTCAAATTCCTCTGGCGTGACTTCCCAGACACGATCGGGCAGCACTCATGTTGAACAGACATGAACCATGTCGCCAATCGTTAGAGCTTGGGAAACTGCCTCGAAGCGCGCAGTTTCCAAGGCTGATCGGTCGACCCTTCATCGTGCGAGCTATGGCAAATGAGTCTCAAGCAAGTTGATCAACGTTTCCGAGGATTCGACGGCGCCGTTAATCGTTGTTTGCGGAAACATGAGCTTCGGAATCCCCCCTTCGCCCGCTGCTCGATACAACGCAACATTTTTGGAAATGTAGTCGGATGGAACTGTCGGATTGCATTTTCCATCGAGTGGTAGTGGGAGACTGATGATTGCAAGACGATCACCAAGCTTTGTTTTAGCACCTTGGATTGCCTCATGAGTTCGCTGGCAATGCGGGCAGGTATAATCGAACAGTTCAACAAACACCAATTCGGCATCCGGTTTTCCTAGTAATGGCCAATCCTTTGTTCGAAGTTTGATATTGTCGAGGACCGATACCGTTCGATGTTCCTCTTCCTGCGGTTACGCTTCGACTTGAGCGATAAACAGCGTACTCGGGTTGATCAATGCGAACAGGAGTGATCGTGCATCCTCAGGACGGATATCGAGCGTTCGTTCCTGCATGATCGTTTTTGAATCAACCGATACAGCAGAACTGGCGGGTGCTTCAAAGAGTGTTTCCTGCTCAGGAGTTGACGACTGCTGGGTCGCAGACTCATACTCAATGACCTCATATGTCGGAGGAGCTTTCGTGAAAGTCTGCAACGAAACGAGCCCAGCCAAAGACACGGCAGCGGCAAGCCCAGCAGAACCAACCATCCTGCTAGGTAGCGGATGACTTGCGAGATAAACCGCAGCCAAGATGATGCCAGCGACGTGCGCCACCAGACAATAGGGGCATATTTGATCAAGCCAAAAGATTTGTAGGCCGACGAACCAGAACGCAGCACCGGCGGCGGCAAAGGCAGCAAATCCGAGCACGGTCCAACGGATTTTGTTGGCCTGCTTACCTGAGGGCCTGTATAGCAGTAGCCCGATGACCATTAAGTGGGTAGCCATCGATCGAAACAAGAGGCCATGGTTGCCTAGCCACTACCTTGGAGACCCCGATTGATAATGAACCCGTCCACTGCCGACGCTTATCGAGAAGCAACCGCCGCATCCATTCTGGGATTGGTCGTCAATTTCAGTTTGGCGGTCATCAAACTGGTCGGCGGCTTACTCGGGCATTCCTTCGCGCTCATGTCCGATGCAGCCAATTCGATGGGAGATGTTTTGGCATCGCTCGTGGTGCTGTTTGCGATTCGAGTCGCACAAAAACCGGCCGACGCCGAGCACCCCTACGGACATGCACGAATTGAGGCGGTTGCCGGATCGAACGTCGCGGTACTCATTCTTATCTCCGCCGTTTGGATTGGCTGGGAAGCGATCAGCCGATTCTCGACACCGCATCCGCTTCCGCCGATTTGGACGCTTGGGATCGCCGGTGGGAATGTCGTGATCAAAGAGAGTTTGTACCGATACAAGGTGCGAATCGGCCGCCGAACCGGCTCCAGTGCTGTGATCGCCAACGCCTGGGATCACCGTAGTGACGCACTGTGTTCGTTGGCTGTGTTGGTAGGTCTATTGATTGTTCGCGTGGGTGGCCCACGGTTTATCTGGGCCGATGAGATCGCGGCGCTCGTTGTGGTTGCGGCGATCAGTTGGACCGCCATTCATTTGTTGCAGCAAAGCGCCAGTGAATTGATGGATGTTCAAGCAAATGATGAATTAGTGGAACAAATGCGAACGACAGCGATGAAAGTCGGGGGAGTGAAAAACATTGAAAAATTTCGCGTCCGTAAATCGGGTTTAGAATACTTTGCGGATATTCACGTTCAAGTCGATCCACAAGCAACGGTTGAGGAAGGCCATGCGATCGGACATGCCGCCAAGGAAGCGTTACTCAGTAAGTATGGCTTACTCCGCGACGTCTTGGTGCATCTTGAGCCCTATCGACGGGCAAAAATTCCCGACAAATTCTAATAGCCGTCCAGCGGGGTCGTTTAGGGATAGCCGTAAACCGCTTAGCACGGAGCGTTGGCGTTACAGTTGATTCGATTCCGACTTCGCCTCGCCGAGTATTTTCACTCCGCCGCGAACGACGACCGCTGCGATGATGAGGCCGACGACAAGGTCAGGAATCTGCGAACCGAGCGTCATCACGAGTACGCCGGAAACGATCACTCCGCTGTTGGCGATCACGTCGTTGGCTGAAAATATCCACGACGCACGAAAGTTCACGTCACCGTGTCGATGTTTCGCCAGCAGCCACAAACAAAATGCATTTGCGACGAGGGCAACACCCCCCATGGCAATCATCGCCGTGCCAATTGGCTCACCGCCGAAGAAGAAGCGGCGGCAGGCTTCGATGAGAACACCGACGCCGAGCGTGATTTGCAACACGCCGCTTGCAGTCGCGGCGTTTCGCTTCACGTTTGCCGCTCGACCGACTGCGAACAGACTGACCCCGTAAACGCTGGCGTCAGCAAGCATGTCGAGTGAATCCGCCGCCAGCCCGGTCGACTCTGCGAGGATGCCAATCGCCCCTTCCAAAACGAACATCATCGCATTGATCGCCAAGACGAGCCACAACGTTCTTCGCTGCTCGTCATTGGTCGCTTCGAATTCGCATCCGCAATCGGCCATAGACTCTACCTAACACTCACTCGAGCTCGATCGGTGACAGAAGAAAAACCAATAAGGGCGGCCCGGTAAGTTATCGATTTATCAGCAGCGGAGTGTACCATGAATCAACGTTAGTGTGGAACTTGGCTGGCCAGATCGTGTTGCACCGCAAACACCTTTGGATTCCAGATTGGATGGAGCGACGAAAGGCGAAAGCGGAACGAGCCAAAAAAATGGTCTCCTGGATTCGCAAGCCCGCCCGCTGGATGGATCGAATCACAAAATCAAGATACCAATGGCTGATCAGGCACGCCGGGACATCGCTTGTCGCTATCGCGTGCATTCTGATCGCAATGACAACGCCCGTTCTTGAATTCGTTCCCTTCAGCGCAAATCTAGCAGGTGCGGCTATCGCTGCGTTTGCGAGTGCATTGATGGCGAAAGATGGTTTGATGGCGGGATCGGCAATCGCGTTATCACTAGTGACCGTCGGACTCGTTGTTTTTCAACTCTGGGGAAATTAACATGACGAAAGACCACGGATCGTCCATTAAGGACGACGAACAGTACGAAGCCTTGCGAGACAAACGGATGAGCAAGCAGAAAGCCGCAAGGGTTGCGAATTCCGATCGCAGCATCTCTGGGAAAAAGGGTGGAAAGGCAGCGAAATACAAAGACCAAACCAAAAAGGAGATGTATCAAAAGGCCAAGGAAATCGGCATCGGCGGCCGCTCGAAAATGTCCAAAGACGATTTGATTGAAGCGTTACGAAACCATTAGATGCACAGGCGGCACAATGCCGGGCGATAGGGGAACAAAATTTGCACATTGTTGGTCAGATCTTTCGGTGGTTTCCTGCAACCCAGCGTGGCTTGGGCTTCCAATCCCAGCACGAGACCGACCGCGGCTGGAAATCACAGCCATGAAAATCCGCAAAAAAGACATGCCTAATTCCAGAGAGAAAACAATGAAAAACCGAAACAGTTTCAGTGCTGCGCTTCTTCTTTTCGCAGCGGCAACCGCGATGTTCGTGGGAACCGTGCCGCTCGAAAGCATCGTCGCTCAAGACGCAAGCTCCCAAACGGACAAAACAGAACTGCCCGGCCAAAGAGCTGAAACAAGTGACAATGAACACGCCGATGACGATTCGCCGGCACTTGGCGTGTTGGTGGGTTCGTGTCCGGGCGAGGGGGTGTGCGTGACAGACACGATTTGGGGCAGTCCCGCAGAGCAAGCCGGGATCCAACCCGGCGACTATATTTTGGCCGTGAACGACCAGACGGTTTCAACGCCAAAAGAATTGAAGAAGGTGATCGGCAATTTAGCCAAACGAGATACTGTGAACGTAAGCGTTTGGCGACAGGGTCAAACAATGAACAAGGAGGTCACTTTGGCGTCGGAAGCGAAGACTTTGCCCGAAAGCCGCCGAGCGTGGCTGGCCGTGATGTTGACCGAGATCGATGACGACGGAAAAGGGGTGATGATCCAAAGTGTTAATCCAAGAAGCCCTGCCATGCAAGCTGGACTCAAAAGCGGTGACATCGTGACGAAGTTGAATGACGAAACAGTGGACTCGATCGATTTGTTCGTGGACAGGGTCGGCGACCTTGAACCAAGCGATGAGCTAAAGATGACCATCAAACGCAACGGGGTCGAACAAACGCTGAAAGTGGTTCTCGGGCGAGTCGGCGATGCGCCGATACAGTGGTTCCGTCGTTCGATGCGATCACCCCTGGGTGACAGGGGATTCGATCTGCCTCGGCTTCAGCCGCTTATCGGGAATTCGATGCCCGGCGATCCGATGCTGGACGAAATCATTGACGATATGCGAGAGCAAATACGCCTGCTTCGCATGGAAGTCGACGAGCTGAAGGAACAAAGTTCACCAGATGAATCAGTTCCGGGGCAATCGGATCCAGGCCAATCGGATCCAGGCGAACGGGTAAAGGTCGAGGAACTTGACCCGGACGATTTTTCCAGCGTTCTCGACCCGAGGATTGAGACGATTGAATTGGTACAATTCACGCCTGACCGAGATAGGAATCGCAGAAGTTTTGGCGGCAACAGCCCACGCAATTTGCCGCATTTGAGCAACGATTGGACAGGCGAGCGGTATCGATACCAAGATCGACGCCCAGACCGCTATCGATCCAACCGCTATCCCTCGTATCGCTATCCTTCCTACCGCTATCCTTATCCTTCGTACCCTTACCGCTACTATGAATATGGCGGACGCCCGTATTACTATGGCGGCGGTTACCCTTATGGATACCGAGGCGGCGTGCAAATCGGAAACTTTGGTATTTGGTGGTAGGCTCGACTGATGTTATCAACGCTGGAGCAAAACCGCCCTGGCTGCACTCCTCTTGAGAGGCGATACGTTTTCGCGAGCGATAGAACGAGGCTGCAGTCGATATACAAAAACCGACTCAGCGGTTTGAACCGCTGAGTCGGCTGTCGTGTTAGTTTCGCGATTTCAGAAGCACCGCGGCCTTACGGCCATCGGCTTAACCATCTTGCCACCAATCACCACTTCATCGCCCTTCTTCAATTTCGGCAAATAACGGTTCACATACGCCACGTCGCCTAAATGTAATGTGCGACTTTCTCCGTCCTCCGTTTTAAGTTTCAAACAAACGCTTCGCGGGGCACTTGCGGCGCCGCGGATACGGTGCAAACCTTCAACGCGACCAGTCACTCGCTGATTGAACCCATAGTCGACATCCTCGTAGTCATCAAAAATATCGTCATCGTCGAAGCTGTAATCGTATTCGAAGTCATAGTAGTCGTATCGATACGGATCGAAATCGTAAGGGTTGAAGTCGTAGGCGTCGTAGCTGTCCCACGTATCGTCTTCATAATCGAGCCGGATCTTTTACTCAAAAGAATTGGATTCGAGTGATCGCCGATCGATAGTCGATCATTCTCGTCATCCAACTTGCACGGGTGGCGACCATCACCGCTAAAAACATTCAAATGCAGTGACAAATTGTATCATGCTACGGTCGAACCCCGCGGCCAACGCGACTCGGCGTAGGTTGTCAATACTCTCTCACATCATCCAGTATCCACCGCGACCGTAATGACCGTGCAACCGTTCCTCATACGCTCGATCGATCGATTGTGTGAGATCAAATTCCGGTGACTGTTTGATCTGTTCTTTGGTTAAGCCGACCGAGACCGTCGAGTCGGACCACGAGAATGCATCCACCCAATCGCGTGCGACCAAAACTTTGCGTCCGGGCAGCCAGTTGCGAGTGTCAATGACAAAGTAGCGGAGCGCCCAATCGGAATCGTCAATCAGAAATTCTTCCACATGTCCGATGTCATCGTCAGCGGCGCGGATGTAATAGCCCGTCACTTCGCTTACACTGCGCAGATGGTTCGATTCGGAGTGAGCGACGGACTGTGGTGCTTCCTGTGGTTCTTTCGGCAATGCCGGGTTCAATCCAAACGGCACCGGTGTGTAGTCGCCCGCTGCCAGCGGCGCTCCGGTCGGCCCCCAGTAATACGGGACGCTATAGTACTGGTAAAGCTCCGTTTCAAGTTGCCGCGAAACCGGCCGATCGTCTTCGAGCGGTGGGCTCTCTTTGACTTGTTGACGTGATAACCGCACCCCTGCCGAACCGGCGGGCCAGTCCCGAGTTTCAAGCGTCGTCGGTGGGATTAAAACCTGACGTCCTGGTAACCATTTTCCCGTATCGACCACCACATGTCTAACGACCCAGGTATCCGTATCGAACAACAAGTCAGCGATCGAGCCGACATTCTCATCCGTTCCACGGATACCGGTTCCGATCATCTGAGAGCTAGGCACAAACATTTTCGTCACCAA
>JGI12210J13797_10162509_pt1 | contig 13413 bp, 14 predicted proteins | sample ElkSlonscriptome_3_FD_13797 | JGI IMG/M metagenome (IMG submission 13797)
GGAGAGCTTTTTAATTTCGTGGAGGACGTTTCCCTCCGCATCGCGGGTGATGCTGAAGCCTCTTCGTAATACCTGGTAGGGATTCAGTGCATGGAGTTGGGATTCAAAGTGTCGAAGTTGCGTTTTTTGCTGATCCAGATGATTCAGCATGAGGCGTGTGTGTGCCTGATCCATCTCGTCCAGATGCCGTTGGGTTTCCCGGAGGCGGTGTTCGAGGGTGTGCTGGAGCTGCAATCGTTGTTCCGAAAGATTTCGAAGAGGGACTTTTACCTCTCTCAATAAGGATCGTTGCATGCGGTCCTCGCAGCGTGAGAGCTTTTGCCGGTACCCGGAAACTGCTTTTTCGGGTTCATGAAAGAGGGGGTGCCCCCGGAGTTCGTTCAGGCGGTTTCTCAACACCAGTCGCTTCTGGTTCAAGGCACTGTGTAAGCGCTGGTCCATCCGGGAGATCGTATGTTCGAAATCCTGTTTTTGTGCGATCACGATCTCGGCGGCAGCAGAGGGCGTGGGTGCCCGCACATCGGCGACAAAGTCGCTTATGGTAAAGTCAACTTCATGTCCAACTGCAGAAATAAGCGGGATCCGGCACCGTTCAATCGCTCTGGCGACACTCTCTTCGTTAAAGGCCCATAAATCTTCCAGACTGCCGCCTCCCCGTCCGATAATGATCACATCGATTTCCGGATCCCTGGAAAAATAATCGATGGCTTTTGCAATACTGGCTGCCGCGGCCTGACCCTGTACAGGCACGGGAGCTATTAGAATTTCCCGATTGGGAAATCTCCGGTTCAGCACCTGCAACATATCCCGGATCGCCGCTCCGGTGGGAGAGGTCACGATGCCGATTTTACGGGGAAGGGTAGGCAGAGGTTTTTTCCGGGAGGCATCAAAAAGCCCTTCGTTTTTGAGTTTGGCTTTTAACAGGTCAAAGCGTTTCTGGAGATCCCCAAGGCCGCTATCTTCCGCTTTTTCGACCAGAATTTGAATTTGACTTCCCCGTTCATAGGCGGTGATCAGTCCGTATACCCTCAATTTCATTCCGTCTTTGGGACGTACAGCGTCTTTTGGACGCCGGCCCTTAAACCAGGCCGCCTGAATCTGACTCTGTTCATCTTTCAGGGTAAAGTAGATATGTCCGGAATTCGGAGTGGAAACGTTGGAACATTCGCCTTCGACCCAGACACGTCCAATAGACCGCTCCAGCAACTGACGAACCTGTCCGGTGAGATCCCGGACACTCAGAATCTTTCGCTGAAAAGGGTCCTCAGCACTCATGCTGGATTCGTACCGCCTCTGCCAGACTGGCTTTACCGCTTCGGTCGCAATCGACGCGGAACCCCTCGAGGGACACATTTTCATCCGCAGGTTCAAAGCGTGCGGGCAATCCGGTTAAAAACCGTTTGAGAACGGCGTCACGCTTGCATCCGATCACCGAGTCTTTGGATCCGGTCATACCGGCATCCGTCAAGTAGGCGGTATGTTCGTTGAGGATTCGGGCGTCTGAAGTCTGTACATGGGTGTGGGTGCCGACCACAGCCGAAACCCGCCCCGCCAGATGCCAGCCCATGGCCATTTTTTCTGACGTGGCTTCGGCGTGCATATCCACGAAAATAGGTTGATTCCGTGGGGCGAGTTTAAGAATTTTGTCTGCCGTGCGGAAGGGGCAGTCGCTGGGGTTCAGGAAAACCCGTCCGATAAGATTCAGGACGGTGAGCGGTCCAGCCGAGGTTTGTACGGTAGTCCATCCTTTGCCGGGAGTGCCGGGAGCGAAGTTGGCCGGACGCAGAATCCGGCTTTCTTCATTCAGGTAATTCATGATTTGACGCTGATCATAGGTGTGGTCCCCCAGCGTGATCACATCCGCACCCGCATCGAGAAATTTTGCGGCCATATCCGGATTGATTCCTTTGCCGTTTGCCGCATTCTCGCCGTTGACAATGATGACATCCACTTCCCGTCTTTGTTTCATGGGAATGGCAATGTCCATGAAAGCCTTCCGGCCTGCGGAACCCATTATATCGCCTACAAATAAAATTTTCATGGACATCTGTTACTCCAGAGTTGAAGGGGATGCAAGAATCACTCCATACGAAGAATCGGTTTGGCGAGTGAATGTAGTCCTCCTGGAGCCTACATCTGACAAATTCGTTCTTTTTTGGAAGTCAACCAGGCCAGGCCCCCCCAGGGAATCACCCGGTATACAGATTTCGATAGCGGAAGGGTTTTTTCTTTTCCATCGGAAATGGCCTGCTATGGGAGAGACCTAATTTTAACTTCACCTGCTAAGGAAATTTATGTCGCGTCCAATTGAAAGAGCTTTGATCAGTGTATCGGATAAAACCGGAATTGTTGAATTTGCCAAATCTCTGCATGAAGCAGGGGTGGATTTGTTGTCAACGGGAGGCACCGCAAAAGCGATCCGCGAGGCCGGTATTCCGGTGCGGGATGTGTCAGAATTTACCGGGTTCCCTGAAATGCTGGACGGCAGGGTCAAAACATTGCATCCAAAGGTTCATGCGGGCCTGCTGTATATGCGGGGTGACGAGAAGCATGAAGCGACCATGAAAGAGCATGACTTAGCACCGATTGATCTGGTCTGTGTAAATTTGTATCCTTTTGAAGAGACGGTGGCGAAGGCGGATGTGACCTTTGAAGATGCGATTGAGAATATCGATATTGGTGGGCCCACCATGTTGCGTTCCGCCGCTAAAAACATGAAAGAGGTTACGGTGATCACGGATCCGGCGGATTATGCGGTGGTGATAGAAGAAATGAAGTCCCTCTCGGGCTGTACGTCACCGGAAACCCGTTTGCGGCTGGGTCAAAAGGTATTTGCCCGGGTGGCTTCCTACAATGCCGCGATCGCCGCCTATCTGGCCGACAATGTGCCGGTGGATGGACCGCCTCCTTTTGTGTTGGCTCTGAAGGATGCGGAGGGGTTGCGTTACGGCGAGAATCCGCATCAGGCGGCAACCCTCTACCGTTCCGCACCCGGAGAGGAGGCGTGCATTGCTCATGCGGAGGTGTTGCACGGCAAAGCGATGTCCTACAACAACTATCTGGACGGCCATGCCTCTCTGGAGGCGGCCCGTGAGTTGGTGGGTACACCGGGAGCTTCGATCATCAAACACACCAATCCGTGTGGATTTGCCACTGGAGAGACCTTGCGTCAGGCACTGGAAGCCGCCTGGGCCGGAGATCCGGTTTCTGCGTTCGGGTCGGTGATTTCGGTGACGGTGCCGGTAGATCTGGAGGCGGCGGAATTTTTGGTTCCGCGTTTTGTGGAAGTAATTATTGCGCCGGAGTTCACGCCGGAAGCCTTCGAAAAATTGAGTCGTAAAAAGAATCTGCGCCTGTTGAAACTTCATGCGCCGTTTCTGGCGGCGAAAGACTCGCCGACCTTACGTCAGATTGGAGGAGGAGTTTTGGTCCAGAAACGTGACAATCAGGTGATGGATGCCTGGGCCGTGAAAAGCAAAGCCGAGTTTCCCGGAAACATGGCTGCGCTGGCGGAATTTGGAGTGCGGGCCTGTAAGCATGTGAAGTCGAACGCGATATTGTTGGTTCGTGAATACGCACCCGGACTTTTTCAGACGCTGGGAATGGGGGCTGGACAGCCAAACCGCGTCGACTCGGTTAAAAAACTTGCGATTGCCCGGGCGAAAGAAAATATTCGGTTGATGCATGAGGCCGGGGAGGGCGGGGAGTTGGATCTGGAAGCGTTCACTGCAAAAATAATGGGTGAAGTAATTTTAATTTCTGATGCGTTTTTCCCTTTTGCGGATAATATTGATGCGGCGCATGAAGCGGGAATTCGGTTCATTGTGGAACCGGGTGGATCTGTGAAAGATCAGGATGTAATTGACACCTGCGACCAATACGGGATCGCCATAGCCTTTACTGGAATGCGTCACTTTCTTCACTAAAATGAAACGTTTATTCTCAATCATGCTGTGTTGTGGACTGCTGGCTGCCTGCAGTTCTGCTCCGGAAACCGTGCGTCCCGGGCGGGGCGCTGAAGCCGAAACGGGGCCGATGGAGAAGGTATATCCTTCGGGAGAAGCGTCCCGGATCGACCGTCATGGCCTTTGGCGGGGGATGGATGGAGAGCGGGTGGTTTGGGAAGTGCGTTACACCCGTGGAGTTCCTACGGGACCCTATCGCCAGTGGAATGAAGACGGAGAGATGATAGCCACCTGGCCCTATAACTGGGATGGAGAAATTGAAGGCTGGGCCCGTTGGTTTGATGAGGGGGAGATGGATGGGAAAATCGAGATCACCGAAGAGAACCGGCCATCGTTTGACGCGATAGGGAAGGCTTCCGCCCTCAAAGATTGGATGCGGGATCAGGATTCAAAAGATTGACCTGACTCCTCTGGCCTACTATGACAGGCCTATGAAAATACAAAAGGTGCTTGTTCTCATCGTTTCCACTTCTGCCTTTTGTGCAGAAGAACCGGGTTGGAAATTTGATGTGTCCTATGGCGTGGGGGTTGCGGACTATGTGGAAGAGGCAAAAATTTCACCGGTTAAATCCGACTGGTCCGCCCTGGGAGCGGATCTGATGCTGGAGGCGCAAAAAAAGCAGGGAAGAGTCTATCCTTTTGTTCGGGTACGACTCACCGGGACGGATCAGGATGAGGAAACCTGGAAAGAGGAAGGGGTGCTGGTTCAAACGAATGATATGACCATGACCGGTGTTGACGTTCATGCCGGGGTGGAGATTCCTCAATCTCTCCAGAAAGGGACGGTGTTTTACACCTTGGGATTCACGGCGGGATTTCAGAATTTTGAGCGTGAAAATTTTGTGCGTATGCTTGACGAAACGCTTATTGTAGCACCCGATCTTACCATCACGGAAGTGGTGCAGACCTATGGGGCGGGAGGCGGCTTGGCCTATGAATTCCCCCTGAATGAATCATGGGAGCTGGGTGTGGAGAGTTCTTTCTTCTGGTTTTTCTACACCTATGCGGACAATGATGGATTTGATACAGGAATTGAAGGGGATGGGGGCGGTGCCTGGGAATCGGCCTTTTGGCTTTCCAAAAGGTTAAAAAATCCGGGGCAAACCATGGGACTGAAATTTTATGCGGATGTGCAGTGGACCGAAGGGGGAGATACCCTGTCCGATTCGGGTGAGTCTGTCGTGGAGTGGCCCGACAGCGATTGGCAGTATTTAAGCCTGGCCCTTTTTTGGCGCGGAGAGTTCTGAATGGGTCTACGGAAAAAGACCTATACCGTTATTTTTGAGGCGGATACGCTTGCGGGAAAAACGTTTGATGTCCTGTTGATCTTGGCCATTCTGATTAGCGTTTTTATAACATTTCTGGATTCGGTCGCCTCGTTACATGCCCGTTTTACGAAGCCTTTTATGTGGTTGGAATTGTTTTTCACCGGGCTGTTTGCGGTTGAATATGGGTTGAGGCTGTGGTGTGCCCCTCGACCGGCAGGTTATGCGCGCAGTTTTTTTGGAGTGATTGATCTTATTGGCTGGTTGCCTTCGCTTCTGGGGCTTCTTTTTCCGGGATCTGAAGTGCTGACTACCTTTCGGGTCATTCGTGTGCTGCGGGTCTTTCGGGTGCTCAAAATGGCGAATTATGTCCAAGAGGCACAGGTGTTGGCCGAATCTCTTAAGGACAGTCGACGTAAAATCCTCGTTTTTCTTTTTACCGTGCTGACTTTGGTGGTTCTGCTGGGGAGTTTGATGTATTTGATCGAAGGACCGGAACACGGCTTTACCAGCATTCCGGTCAGTGTCTATTGGGCAATTGTGACGCTGACTACCGTTGGGTATGGAGATATCAGCCCGCAAACCCCGCTGGGACAGTTTTTCGCATCGATGATTATGATTTTGGGATATGCCATTATTGCGGTACCCACGGGGATTGTTTCAGCGGCTTTTGTTCATGGGGAGGCGAAGGGGCCTGCGAAAGAAGAAAGGGCTAATAAATCGGCAAATCATAGTTGACAGCAGGGGCTCTGATCACTAGTTTCCCGCCTCCGTTCAATACCTGAACACCATTTTTAAGGAATCCACTATGAATACAACTTTTCTCAAAGACGCGGAAATCGACCGCAAATGGCACATTGTCGATGCTTCTGGCAAAACTCTTGGCCGCATGGCTACGGAAATTGCAACTGTGCTGCGCGGTAAACACAAACCCACCTATGCTCCACATGTGGACAATGGTGATTTTGTGATTGTGATTAACGCATCCAAGGTTCACCTTTCCGGTACCAAAGAAAATAAAAAAATGTATCAGAAGTACTCCGGTTTTTCGGGTGGTTTGGTGAAAAAGCCTGCCTCTTTCGTTCGTGAACGTGATCCAGAGCGGATTGTTCGCCAAGCGGTTTGGGGAATGATTCCCCGCAATCGTCAGGGACGTCAGGTGATTCGTCGCTTGAAAGTGTATTCGGGTGCGGAACACGAACAGACTGCCCAGAAACCCGTAGCCCTCGACGTTTAATTTTAAGGAATATTTTATGGCAACCACGACCCCCAATCAGCCCACCATCGCAACCGGCCGCCGCAAAACCTCCGTGGCTCGCGTCCGCTTAACTCCCGGTGTGGGCAAAATCTTTGTGAACGGAAAAGAGTTTACCCAGTATTTTGGAAACCCCGTACAGTGTTCTTACATTGAACAGCCACTTGAGTACGTGGATGTGAAAGAAAAATATGACATTCAGGCCCGTCTTGACGGTGGTGGAAAAGCTGGACAGGCCGGAGCGCTTCGTCATGGTATTTCCCGTGCCCTTGTTGAAATTGATGCGGAATTTCGCGATGTTTTAAAAGCGAAAGGGTGTCTTACCCGTGATGACCGTATGAAAGAACGTAAAAAGCCCGGTCAGCCCGGAGCCCGCAAACGCTTCCAGTTCTCCAAACGTTAAGTTGGATTCGTTTCGTTCGAAAAACCCCGTCGGCTATTGGGTCCTCGGGGTTTTTTATTGCCTTTTATCCTCTTCGATACAGGGAGGAGGCATGGCACATGTGGATATGCACAAAGCGGATCAGCCCTTATCACCCGAACAGGAGCGACTTTCTTTCCAGAAGGTTCCTGAGGAATATCATATTCGCTCATTCGGGGTTCCGTATATTCGAAACCCGGATGCGGAGGGAGGCTTTCTTTATGTGACACGCTGGGGGTGGCACCATCTATCGCATTTGCGCCAGGAGAATTGGTATCAGGACCGAAAATTTGTAAAACAGGGGCAGCGGTTACGGGGAAGCACTGGAACGGTGTATTATTTTTCTTCGTTTCCAGAGGGGGCGGCGCCATTGGATTTGCTTTTAAAGGTTTCACGAATTGCCGAAAATGTCCCGGGAGAATTGGCCGGGGAATTTCCGGAGCTGCATATTAAAAGTGGCGCGAGTTTTAATTCGCCTTTTGAAGAATTTGGAATGGTGGAGGAATTAAGGGATTCCAGTTTTGGCCCACCGAAATTACATATTCGCACCAAACGTCCCTTAGCGATCTATTGTGCTCCCCGGGATTTACCCGCCTGGCAGTTAGGGCGTCGTAAATCAGATTTTCAGAATCATTTACACATGATGGAGCGTGATCAGGAGGTTGTGCCGGAGGGAATGAAGGTTCGTCTTTTAGAAAACCGGCAATATTTTTCAATCTACGCCTGGGTCCCCGGATTGGATGCGCAAGCCGCAATGGAAGAGGGACTGATGACCGAAAAAGAGCTGGAAGATCTCAGCGAGCGTGTCAATAGAGAGTTGTCCGAGAAAGGATTCCGGATTCTGGATAACAAACCCAAACACTTTATACTGCGCAAAGGACCGGACGGACAATTAATTCGCCATGGCGACCGGTTTATTTACGTACAGGTAGACTTTGAACTTTTGCAGCGTACAGAAGAGTACCAACAGTATCTAAACCAACAATTCCCCCCTTCTTGAGACCTATGATCCCACCGCTTTTTCATGATACATTCCCTCTCCCTCTCGGTTTCCGCACTGCGGGGGTTCATGCAGGCATCAAAGCGGACCCTTCCATGTTGGATATGGCTCTGCTTGTGTCGGATGAGCCCACTACGGTTGCGGCCGGAATGTTTACCACCAATAAAATTCAAGCCGCTCCTGTGGTACTTGATATTGAAAAATTAAAGTCGGGCATGGCTCAGGCTGTACTTATCAATAGTGGAAACGCAAACGCCTGCACGGGAAAGCAGGGAATGGCGGATGCGGTGGAAATGGCGGCGCGAACCGCCGAGCTTCTCGGCCTGAACCCGGAAAAGGTTTTGGTGTCTTCGACAGGAAGTATTGGTAAGCCGATGAATATGGGGCCGGTACGTAAGGGAATCGATCTGTTGACGGAAAGACTTTCAGAGGGCGGTGGGGAACAAATGGCCCGCGCGATTATGACCACAGATACCCGGCCTAAGATGTGCAGCACCTCGATTCTTGTGGATGGAGTTGAAGTAGTCCTTAGCGGCTGTAGCAAAGGTGCGGGTATGATCGAACCGAACATGGCGACGATGTTGGCATATGTTTGTACGGATGCCACGATTGCGGCACCCGAGCTGCGCGAAGCGCTGAAGGTGGCCGTGAATCGTTCCTTTAACAAGATTTCCATTGATGGGGATACCAGTACAAACGATTCGGTAATTTGCATGGCAAATGGGCGGGCCGGCACGCAGCCGCTGCATCCTGGACATCCGGATTGGGAGCTCTTTCAGACGGCCTTGAACGGGGTGTTGTTTGAATTGGCGATGAAGATTGTGTGGGACGGAGAGGGAATGACCAAATTTATTGAATTACAGGCGGAAGGAGCCGTGTCGGATACGGAAGCGGATAAAGCGTTACGGGCCATCGCCCATTCTTTTTTAGTAAAGACAGGTTTAGCCGGAACCTATCCGGCGTGGAGCCGGATGGTGGATGTGCTGGGGTACTGTGGTGTGGAAATTGACCCGGACAACATAAGTATTTGGTACGATGAACTGCCTCTTTTAGTCGAAAGCACGCCAGCGCAACCCGATGAGGAAGCTCTGAAAAAAATTCTCCACAGCTCCCGTTATACTGTAAAGGTGAATCTGGGTTGTGGAGGGGCCGGGAGCGCGGTGTTGTATACCTGTGACTGCACAGAGGAATACGTTCGGATCAATATGTTTTAGGATGAAAGAAACGGCGTTCCCCGGGTCGGGGGCGGACTTTAATTATAATAGTACTAACGAAACTCCATGGGTACATTTCAACATATTCGTCATCAGCCACCATTGCAGTTAGAGGAAGAACGGCCCTTGCTCATCGCCTGTAGTCCGTTAAGGAGTCATGTGAATTTATCCACGATTTTACGCATGGCAGGCTGTTCGGGTATTCAGGAGGTGATCGCGACGGGAAACGCTAAAATAAAAAATTCGATTGCCCGGGACAGTGTGGAGCATGTGAAGCTGACTGTGAAAAACAGTTTGCCGCCTGTACTCCGAAAATTAAAAAAAGAGGGCTTTACTCTAGTTGGTCTTGAACAAACCACGAACTCCACGGTTTTATCCGACTACGCCTTTCCTAAAAAATCGGTCATCGTTGTCGGTTCCGAGCGAGAAGGTCTTTCTCAGGAAAATTTGGATTTATTGGATGCGGTCGTTGAAATTCCAGTGTGGGGGATGCCTTTTTCTTATAACGTTGCCACCGCGACCTCATTAGCCATTTATGAATATTGCCGTCAGTATCCAACCGGCTGATTTCTGTGCCTACCCGGGTTCCGTTTTGAGAGGGGTTGACATTCCGGCTGGTTTTGATCAGGGTGCGCCCCTCGCATGAGTTCAACCGGTAAAACTTCCCTATGGACGTGATGGACCCCAACATAGATGACCAATTAAGTGCCCTGTTGGAAGCAAGGGATGCCAGGGCTATTGTCGAGTTCATGCGGACGCTTCCCCCTTCGGACACCAGTATTACGGTGACCAACCTCAATGAAGAGGATCAGGATGTTTTCTGGACGTTATTGATTGCCGGGGACAGTGAATTGGCGGCGGATTTGGCGGAACATTTTCCGGATGATTATGCGGAGGATTTGGTTGAGGACCTTGATCCCGATTCTGCGGCCAAGTTTTTAGATCACTTTGATTCGGACGAGCAATACGAAATTCTTTCCAGGTTGGATGAGGATCAGTCGGAAGAGATTTTGGAGAAGATGTCCGATGTCGAGTCTGTCGATGTAGAGCGCCGTCTGAAATATGAGCGGGATGAGGCCGGCGGTATCATGATGACAGAAATCCTGGTGTATCCCCAGGGCGTGAGCCGTCAGGATATTGTCAATGATTTGCGCGATAACTACGAAAAACACCGTCCGTATGAGCACCGTTATTTGTTTGAGGTCGACGAAGAGGGACGTTTGACTGGAACCATTCCCATGCGTAAATTTGTGTATGCGCCGCTGGATTGGGATCGGCATGAGCTTTATGGCAAGCATGTGGAACCGGTATCTGCGGTTACAGATTTGGAAGAACTGCGTTCAACTTTTGACCGGGTGGATCATTCGGTGGTCCCTGTCGTGGATGATGAGGGGAAACTCCTGGGCGCGGTGACCCGGGCGGCGGTACAGGAAGCCATTGCGAAACGTCAGGAAGAGCAAATGATGCAGTTTGGAGGGTTGATTAGTGGGGAAGAATTGCGGATTATGCCCTTCAGCACGCGTTGTGTGAAGCGTTTGGCTTTTCTGCTTCCCAGTATTTTACTGTCGTATTTGGCCATAGGTGTGATCGCGATGTATGAACCGGTCATCAAAGAAGTCTCCGTTTTGGCGGTCTTTTTGCCAATGGTGGCGAATTTGAGTGGAGCGGCGGGCAATCAGGCGGTGGCGGTAAGTATTCGGGAGCTTTCTCTCGGGTTGATTGACAAGCGACATTTGATCCGTGTTCTGGGTAAAGAAGTCTTAATCGGTTTGATCAATGGCTTTGCGATCGGGGTAATTTTGGGTGTCATTACCTTATTGATGCGACCGGAACAAAACCGGCTGCTCCCTGTGGTGATCGGACTTTCGTATACGGGGAGTTCCGTGGTTGCGGTCTGTGTGGGCGGATGCTTACCACTGTTGCTGAAACGACTGGATGTGGATCCGGCGATGCTGTCGAGTCCTATGCTGACGACCATGACCGATATGTGTAGTTTCTTTTTAGTGCTAAGCCTGGCCAGTGCCATTTTATTATAAACCTGAATCCGTGAGGGTGTCGCAAAGGTATGCCTCCATTTTCCACAGCCCCTTTCGCTCCAAGATTTTGCACGTCTTCTTTGGAATTATCTGACGGATTCAGGATAAAAGAAAAGGGAAAAACTTTTTCGCCAATCTATGCGATTTGGGTTAGGTTGAGAAAAAAACGGAGAGTCCTCTTATGAAACTTGTTACAAAAATCAGAATGGTTGCGGTGCTGTTGATTGCACTGTCCTGGAGTCTGGGCCGCTATTCGAATCCGGTGTGGCTCTGGTTGTCCGCATTGATCGGAGTGAATGTGTTGCAAAGTGCCTTTACGGGATTTACTCCCGTGGAAACCTTTTTTAAGGCCATTACCAAATCCAAGAGATCCGCTTCGATTGACTAAATCGAAAGGTCTTCGTTTGTAAGTTGCGGACGTTCGGTTCGTATTTTATATAGGTAATCTGCTTTTGTATAAGCAGTGCCTTTATTACAACAATGAAAGAGTTGAGTTATGATACCGAAAGTGATGACAATTGAACGGGATGTACAACAGGATTCGGATTACCGTGGCGTAATGATTCAGGAAGCGGGAATTTCCAATTTGAAATACCCCCTGACGGTACGTGGAATCGAAATTGATGAAAATGCGGTGCAAACCGTGTCCGCAGAAATCTCTCTGGCCGTAAGTTTGGAAAAAGAACTGAAAGGGATTCACATGAGCCGTCTGGTCGAGGATTTACTGGAATACAGTGAGACGATCAGTCCTGCAGAACTTTTGGGACTTTTGTTGAAATTAAAAACTCATCAGGACGCCAAAGGAGCTACCTTGCGTATCAACTTTGATTACTATCTCGACAGGCAAGCCCCGGTAAGTGGTAAGATCGCCAAGCAGGCGTATCGCTGTTCTTTTGAAGCTCGTCTGAAAAAAAGCCGGATTACCATACTGCAACAAGTGGAAGTTCCGGTGACCACGCTCTGCCCCTGCAGCAAAGAAATCAGTGCGTATGGTGCCCACAATCAGAGGGGATATGTAGACGTTGAATTGGAGCATCACTTCACCGTAGAACAGTGTCCGGAGATTCGAATCTGTTTGGAAGAAGTGATTGAGCATGTGGAAGCTACGGCCTCCTCGCCTTTGTATCCAATTCTAAAGCGGGTGGATGAACGGTTTGTGACCATGCAGGCTTATGAGGAACCCCGTTTTGTAGAGGATATGGTTCGAAATGTAGCGGTATTTTTGCGGGAAGATAAACGCTCGGACCGCTGGAAGGTGCGGGTCACCAACCATGAATCCATTCACCAGCATAATGCGTATGCGGTGGTGAGCGGCTGACGCTGAACCTACAATGGCTTCCTGTCGCAAATCGCCCCAAGGGATTCAGCTAACTTTGGAGTCCAATGAAGTGGATTTGATTCACTTTCTGGGCCGTGAGTTGCGACGTCTGGTTGAAAAGGGGGATTCCACGAATCAGAGTTTGCGACCGTTCTATCCTTCGATGCAACGCCAGCTGGATCCTGAATCCGTGATGGCTGGATTGGAGGTAGATATGGATGAGGCGCTGATGCGCACCCGACTGGAACGAATCCTGGAAGTTCAGGAGTCGTTGTTGCACCGGGATGATGAAACGGATGTCCTGCAGGTGACCTTGGATGAAACGACTACGGATATCTGGCTGGCTTATTTGGCCGACTTGCGTCTCCTGCTCTCTGCGGTGGTGGGGATTACACAGGAAAACCCAGATCCCTTCCTCGAGCAGGAGGAAGAGGCTTGGACGGTGGAAATGAAAATGTATGAATTTTTGTCCGTGTTGCAGGAATGGCTGCTGGATGCGGTGATGGGGGAGTAAAGGGTACATCCGAACCGCGAACATGTGGCGTCCACGAGTAAGTATCAAAAAAATGCGGATGAAATTCTCCTTCGGCTCGGATCTCTTATTTTATGATGCCCATGCTTGAATGCTGCAGGAATCATGGCAAGAAGGGCGAATGAAAAATTCTGTACGCGTTCGTTTCGCACCCTCGCCCACCGGGCAGGTGCATATTGGCAATATCCGTGCCGCTATTTTTAATTATTTGTTTGCCCGTTCGGAAGGTGGGAAGTTTTTGTTGCGGGTGGAGGATACCGATCTTGAACGGAGTACACCGGAGGCTGTAGAGAAATTGATGGAAGTGATGGACTGGCTGGAGCTGCGTCCGGATGAGGAGCCTTTATATCAATCCACCCTTGCCGACGCACATCTTGATGCGGCGGAAAAGCTGATTTCCGATGGGA
>JGI12210J13797_10197258_pt1 | contig 13413 bp, 15 predicted proteins | sample ElkSlonscriptome_3_FD_13797 | JGI IMG/M metagenome (IMG submission 13797)
TGCTCCTGAAGACCGGAATGCGAATGCCACCAATAGGTGCCGCTCTGGCGGATCGGAAACTCGTAGGTGAACGTCTGGCCCGGCTTAATGCCCGGGAAGCTTACCCCGGGAACGCCATCGAACTGGAACGGCAAGAGAAGACCATGCCAGTGGATCGAGCTGTCCTCATCGAGATGGTTTGTTACGTGGAGCCTGACGTCCTGACCTTCGCGCAAGCGAACTAGCGGCCCGGGCACGGTGCCGTTGACAGCAACGGCATGACCGGATCGCCCTCCGGTCGAGAAATGGTGCCTGCCGATCGATAGCTCGACATCTGAGCCTGACAGCTCGCCAAAACCCTTGGTAGCATGCGGAATGCGTCCTACGGCCCAGGCTGGCATCGGCAACGAGGCGGCGGCGGCCAATGCGGCGGTGCTGGTAATCAGACCACGGCGGGAAAGGTGCGGAATTGATCCTCTCGGGAAAACGTCTGTGCTCATGGGATCCGAATAGATACCCCCACAGGGTATTTCAACAGCAATAAGGGTATTGATCCGTTCGCGTCCGCTGGCGAGACATTGCGGAACCGAGACTTTTTGCCCCGATCCCCTTTGGGTCGGGAAAGGGAGAGCAGTGCGGACCAGACAACACGAAGGCGATGGCGGAAGCGCAAAACAAACCGCTTATTGCCTCATGACGTGGAGGAGTGGGAACGACTGAATGTCCGCTTTGGGGTCGCAAGCAGACAGTCCGCTTTCGTATCAACCGGACCCGAAGCGGACCGGTCGCGCATTCCCCGGCGATCCGCGCGTGGGCGAAGTCTCTGCGGGATAATTCCGCGCCCCGGCTTGCCCCGGCGCGCGTGATCGGCGACCAGTTGGCCATGGCCATCCTCTCAGACAAATGGATTCGCGAACGCGCGCAATCCGACGGCATGATCGAGCCATTCGTCGAGGCGCAGAGGCGCGAAGGGGTGATCTCCTACGGCCTCTCCTCCTATGGCTATGATGCGCGGGTCGCGCCCGAATTCAAGATCTTCACCAACGTCAATTCCGCGACCGTCGATCCCAAAAGCTTCGATGCCGGCAGCCTCGTCGATCGGGAGACCGATGTCTGCATCATCCCGCCCAACTCCTTCGCACTGGCGCGCACCGTGGAATATTTCCGAGTGCCAGAGGACGTGCTGGTCATCTGCCTGGGCAAGAGCACCTATGCGCGCTGCGGGATCATCGTCAACGTCACCCCGCTCGAACCGGGCTGGGAGGGGCACGTGACGTTAGAATTTTCGAACACCACGCCGCTCCCCGCCAAGATTTACGCCAATGAGGGCGCGTGCCAGTTCCTGTTCCTGCAGGGCAATGAACGCTGCGAAACGAGCTACCGGGACCGCGCGGGCAAGTATATGGGCCAGCGCGGCGTGACCTTGCCGCGATTATAGCGAGATCGGCGGTCATCGGCGGAAGGCGAACCACCGGTTCCGCCAGCGTAATGACATAGAGGCACCGATCGGCTTTTGACACGCTCGCCTCTCGTCCGCATGATCGCGAGCGAAGGAGAACATCATGACCGATCCCGAATTCGACATCGTCGTCTATGGCGCCACCGGCTATACCGGCCGCCTCGTCGCCGAATATCTCGACCAGCATTACGGTTCGCGCGACGACGGACCGCGCTGGGCGATGGCGGGTCGCAGCATGGACAAGCTGGAGGCGGTGCGCGATGAAATCGGCGCGCCTGCCACGACGCCGCTTGTGGTTGCCGATGCCGACGATCCGATATCGCTCGAAGCCATGTGCAAGCGCACGAAGCTGGTCCTGACCACTGTCGGCCCCTACCAGCTTTATGGCGACAACCTGCTTGCTGCCTGTGTGAAGACCGGCACCGATTATGCCGACCTTTGCGGCGAACCGGTCTGGATGGCCGAGAAAATCGCCGAGCACGATGCGGCCGCCAAAAAATCGGGCGCACGCATCTGCTTTTCGAGCGGGTTCGATTCGATCCCGTTCGACCTCGGCGTGATGATGGCTCAGGAAGCGGCGAAGAAGCGGTTTGGCAAACCGGCCAGCCATATCCGCGGACGCGTGCGGGCGATGGAGGGTACGTTTTCGGGCGGAACCGCGGCCAGCCTTGGCGCGACGATGAAGGCGGCGGCGAAAAATCCGAAGATCATCGAGACGCTGCGCGACCCCTTTGCACTGGCGCCGGGCTTTTCCGGGCCAAAGCAGCCATCGGGCATGATGCCGCAATATGAAAAGGACCTGGGCAAATGGGCCGCCCCCTTCGTCATGGCGCCGATCAATACGAAAAACGTCCACCGCACCAACTTCCTGCTGGGCCACCCCTATGGCGAGGATTTCCAATATGACGAGATGGTGCTGACCAGCCCGGGGGAAGCGGGCAAGGCGGCAGCCAACGCGGCGATGGAAATGATGAAGAACCCGTTTGGCTCCAAACCGCCCAAGCCGGGCGAGGGGCCGACGAAGGATGAGCGCGAGAACGGATTTTACGACATCGTGTTCGTCGCCGTCAGCGAGACCGGCGACACGCTGCATTATGCGGTCAAGGGCAAGTACGATCCCGGCTACGGTTCGACCAGCCGGATGCTGACCGAAACAGGCATGGCGCTGCTGTCGTCGGATGCGCCGGGCGGGATCGGGACCCCCGGATCGCTGCTGGGCGAAGCGCTGGTCGAGCGGTTGCGCGAACATGCCGAACTGACCTTCGCGGTGGAGGACTGAACCGGAACTCTGCGGGCTTCGTCCCGTTATCAGGGGCAAGCGATCGGCAACGAAGGAGTTTGGGTCATTTCGCTCGCCCCGGTTCAATTCGTGCTCGTGGTGCTCAGCACCTGCTCCATCCTGTCCGCGGCATGGCTGGTGCTCCATGCCCGCGACGTGACGCTGGTGCTGCGATACATCCTGCCGCTCGAACCCGGCGAAGGCAGGCGCCTGACGAGCTTTCGCCGGGTTTGCGGCGTGCTGACGGTGTTCGGCTTCAGCGTGGTCGCGGAAACATTCATCGTCGTCCGAACGGCAATCGCGTGATCCGCGGGGCAGATGTCCGGCGGAACGCGGGACGACGGGCGCGACTGATAGGTGGGGGCGCAACAATTCAAGGGGAGGTATGAGGCGACATGCCCGTAACAGCACAAATCATCATCTTCGCAATCGGCATCGTCACGCTGGGAAGCGGCATCTGGCTGTTGCTTCACGCACGCGACGTGGCCCGCCTGTTCCGTTCCGAGCCCGACATCGCAGTCGGGTCGGGGCGAAAGCAGGCGAGCCGTTCGCTGACCTGGATCATGCTCGCCGTATTCAATGCGGGCTGGATCCTGGCACTGGTGTTCTGGACGATCGTGATCGACGCTTCGGCCTAGGCACTCACCATCAGAAGCTGAGGCGTACGCTGGCCCGGATATTGCGACCGGGCAGCGGCACGAAGTCCTTGGTAAAACTCGCATGGCGGCGGCCGATCACGTCGAACAGGTTCTCGCCGGCCAGTTGCAGGGTGACGTTCTCGTTGTTCGCCAGCGGACGCCAGGTGAGATAGAGGTTCACCAGCGTGAAATCGTCTGTTGCGGTTTCGAATTCGGCGACCTCGTCCTGTTCCGATGCGTATTGCACTTCGCCGCGCACGTCGAAGCTTTCCGTCTGGGCCTCGAGCGCGCCGAACAGCGTCAGCGGCGGAATCCGGGGCACCGCGCTGCCATCCGCCAGTTCGGCCTCGATATAGGACGCGCGCAGATCGGCGATGACGCCGAAATCGCCGGTGTCGTAGAGCGGGAAGGTAATGTCCCCCTCGACCCCGAAATAATCGGCATCCTGCTGCAGATAGACGAACACCGGAAGATCGTCCTCTTCCGCGCCGGTGTCGGTCAGATAGATGTAATTGTCGAACCACTGGTTGTAGATCGCGAGGTTGAACTGCGCAGGGCCTAGCCGCCCGCGCGCGAAAGCTTCGACCCCCCATGCGCTTTCGACCACGAGATCGGGATCACCGATCTCGAACGCCTGGGTCGCGATGTGCGGCCCGTCGGAGAACAGTTCCTCCGCGCTCGGCGCGCGCTCGACCCGGCTGAGATTGACGCCGGCGCGCAACGCATCGTCGGTTTCGTAGATCAGACCCGCCGCGCCGGAGAACGTTTCGTAATCGCGCGCGATGTTGCTCACGATATCCTCGACGTCGGTAAATTCGCCGCGTGCCGCGAGTTCCAGCTGGAAGGGGCCAGCGCCGAATTCCTGCAGACCGAACAGCGCGAACTGGTCGGTGATGTTGGGCGGAACATAGGCTTCGGCGCCTTCGGCAAAGAAATCGCGGTGGCGATATTGCAGCCCGACACTGCCGCGTGAAAAGCCGCTCTTGTTCTGCACCAGCTCGGCGCGTGCCTCGACGCTTTCGCTTTCGAACACGGTGCCGACTTCCTCGCCCTCGAATTCGGTGTGAGTGTAATCGGAAAAGCCGGCGCGCAGCTTCAATTCGGAAAAGAACCCGTCGCCAAGGAATATGTCGCCGAGGAAATCGGCGCGAAACTGTTCGAGATCGATGGTGACGATCTCCGGACCCTCTTCCTCTTCGGGCCCGCCGTGATCGTCGTCGTGGTCGCCCATGTGGTCATCGTCGTGGCCTTCTTCCTCGCTATGGGCGTGTTCTGTCCCCGGACGGCCCGGAACCCCGTAATCGGTGTTGTAATAGCCGATCGACGCGCCGAAATTCGATTGGCCGATGATGACGCCGAACCCGGTGTTGAGCGTGTATGTTTCAGCGGCGCTGTTCGGGACGAAGCTTTCGACATTGGCCGCTTCGCGCAATTCCTCGGCCTCCTCGAACTCTCCTTCGGCCTCTTCCTCTGCCGCCTCGGCAAGGATTTCGGCCCGCAATTCGGGCGCGATCTGGAAACCGCCGATCTCGAGATCGTCGGTCTGGCGGTACGATCCATCGACATGGAACACGAACTTGTCGCCGATCGGCAAGTCGAGCGAGGCGCCGCCGGTCCGCAGGTCGCTGGCGGTATCGGCCGCCACCAGCGCGTCGAGGTGGAAATTCTCGTCCGGCATGCGGGTCGGGATCCGTTTGTCGATGACGTTGACGGCGCCGCCGATCGCCTGGCTGCCGAACAACAGAACGGCCGGGCCGCGCAGCACTTCGATCCGTTCGGCCGTCAGCGGGTCGATCGTGGTGGCGTGATCCACGGAGGTGTTCGACACGTCGGCAGTGCCGATGCCATTGACCAGCACGCGAACGCGTTCACCCTGGAACCCGCGCAGGACGGGGCGCGAGGAGCCGGGGGCGAAGCCGGAAGCCGAAACGCCCGGCAATTTTGCAAGAACATCGCCCAGCTGTCCGGCGAGGTTGCGCTGGATGTCATCCGCTTCGAACACGCTCGTGCCTGCAAGGATGTCGAGCTGCTCGAGACCCTCTGCGCTGACGATGATGTTGCCATCGTAATCGCGCGCGCGGTTGTGGAAGTCGTCATCGAGCCGCTCCTGCTCGCCACTCGTACGTTCCCGGTCCGGATCGGCATCCTGCGCTGCGAGCGGCGCGGTGATGAAGGAGACAGAGAGCGCGGTGGCCAGCGCGAGCCGGGAAGAAAGCGGAGTCATGGAAGAAGCGAACCTTTGCATATGTGATAACGTCACTTTGAGACTATGTATCATGCCTCTAGCGCATGACGCCGTGGTCGCAAGCCCCGATGGCGCTGATTTCGATGGCGAACCGTGAATTTCGGCCCGGCCAGAGCCAAGTGTTGCCTTACAACAACACCGGGCCTCGGGCAGCTACGCGGGTTACGGCAGAGATCGACGATCGCAGCAGGGCTTTCCGGGTTGGCCGGATAGCGAATGGAGCGGGCGAGGCGATTCGAACGCCCGACCCCAACCTTGGCAAGGTTGTGCTCTACCCCTGAGCTACGCCCGCTCACTGACGCTTTCGCAGAGACCGCGCGGTTGCGCCGGATCTCTGCCGGGGAGGCGGCGCGATTAGCAGCGCCCTTCCCCGCCTGCAAGCGCAAATTTCGCGATGTTATCGCTCACGCACCGCCTGTTTGTCCCGATCGCCACTAGCCAGCGGGTCCAGCCATCTTCACAAGGCGGCAAAACGCACCACATTGTCCGCATGGCGCGTCCATTCGCGCGCACAACCGTTCATGTCACTCGCGCCGTCCAGGTGCGAACACGCAGATTACAGGAGCAAGACTTGGCCAGCACGGGTCTCAACATCGAAGAGCAAAAAGCCGTCGAGCGTTTTCGCAAGGACGTCGTCGATCCCTCGCAGACCAAGCTGGTCATCCTCGATTTCTGGGCGGAATGGTGCGGGCCGTGCAAGGCGCTTGCACCGATGCTGGAAAAGGTCGTGGCGGAATACGCCGACAAGGGCGTGATCCTTGCCAAGATCAACGTGGACGAGGAAAAGTTCATCGCCGGCCAGTTCCAGGTCCAGTCGATCCCGACGGTCTACGCCATGTTCCAGGGTCAGCCGGTCGCCGATCTGACCAGCGCGCGCAGCGAATCGCAATTGAAGCAGGCACTCGATCAATTGCTCTCGCAGCTTCCGGTCCAGGGCGGCGACGCCCCGGGCGATGGCGCACCGGCGGGACCGAAGCCCGAAGAGATCGCCCAGTTCGTGACCATGGGCGAGGCTGCCCTTGCCGAAGGCGACCCGCAGCGCGCGGCCGGTATCTTTTCGCAGGTTACCGAGTTCGCCCCCGCCAACGCCCCAGCCCATGCCGGCCTCGTGCGCGCTCTCGTCGCGCTGGACCAGGTCGACGAGGCCAGGAAGGTCATGCAGGCGGTCGAATCCGATCCGCGCCTTGCGAATGATCCCTCCATCGCCGCTGCAAAAAGCGCGATCGAGCTTGCGGGAACGCAGGTCGACGAGGAGGAGCTGGCACGCTTGCGCCACGCTGCGGAGACGAACCGCGAGGACATGGACGCGCAGCTTGCCCTGGCCGAGGGTGAGTTCGCAGCCGGCAACCGCGACGAAGCCGCCGATACCCTGCTCGCCATGGTCGAGAAAGACCGCGAATGGAACGAGGGCGCGGCACGGGCGAAACTGCTCCAGATCTTCGAGGCGGTCGGGCTTGAGGACGAATGGGTCGTCGCCACCAGGCGACGCCTGTCAAAGATCCTGTTCGGATAAGGCGGCGAGCGCATTATGACCGAACGTTTCTCGATCTTCCCGTTGCCCGGCGCGGTCCTGTTTCCGGGGCTGCAATTGCCCCTGCACATATTCGAGCCGCGCTATCGTGCGCTGATCGGCGATACGCTGGTGAGAAAACAGCAGATCGCAATGATCCAGCCGCAGCGCGCGATCGAGGGCTCGCCGCTATACGGCGTGGGCTGTGTCGGCCGGATCGGCGAGATCGAGGCGCTCGACGATGGGCGCTACAACCTGATCCTCGAAGGCGAGGCGCGTTTCAAACTCATCCGCGAACTCGACGTCGCGACAGCCTTCCGCCAGGTCGAGGGCGAGCTGATCGAGGACGACCAGGACGAAACGCTCAGCCATGCGCAACGCGGCGGATTCGAACGCGAGGCGCGTGAATTCGCGGATTCGCAAGGATACAGCGTTGACTGGAATTCGGTCGAACGGCTGGACGATCAGGCGCTGATCAACGGGGTGTCGCAAATAGCGCCGTTCGATCCGGCGTCGAAACAGGCCCTGCTCGAAGCGCCCAATCTCAGCGCGCGGTGCGAATTGCTGGTTCAGTTGATGCAGTTCTTCAGCCGCGGCGATGGCGGCGACGAGATCATGACGCTGCAATAATCCCGTCAGGCAAGAGGGCCAACGCCGAAAGCGGAGCGAAGCCCGTCGATGACGTATTGCGCCGCAAGCGCGGCGAGAAGCACGCCAAGCAACCGGGTCACGACCGCCTCCACCTTGTCTCCGAGCATGCGGATCAGGGGACGGGCCGCCACGAGAGCTGCCGCCGTAAGCAACAGGACCGCGGCGAGAGCGGCGAACACCTCGATTGTCTCGGTCGTGTTTTCGGCCTCGTTCATCAACAGCATGATCGCCGCGATCGCACCCGGTCCGGCCAGCATCGGCATCGCCATCGGGAATACGGAGACATCCTCGATCTCGGGATCGGCGTTGATCTTGTCAGCCCGCTCGGTTCGACGTTGCGTGCGCTTTTCGAAAACCATCTCGAACGCGATCCAGAACAGCATCAGGCCGCCTGCTATGCGGAAACTGTCGAGCTCGATATGCAGCGCGCCAAGCAGGGCTTCGCCGAAGAAGGCGAACAGCAGCAGGATCGCGGCCGCGATGGTCGTGGCCCGCAGCGCCATGTTGCGCGATTGCGCCGCGCTGGCGTGTTTCGTCAGGCCGGCATAGATCGGCGCGCAGCCCGGCGGATCGATGACGACGAACAGGGTGATGAAGGCGGAAACGAAAAGTTCTGGCAGCATCGACGGTCTACAAGGGTCAGAGGGTGCCGGTTCGAACGGCGAGCCGCGCCCTGATCATTCTTCAATCGGGGATGCAAGGTTTTCCTCGATCGCGCGCTGCCATTCGCCTTCGAAGAAATAGTCCGCGACGATCCGCTTGGTCCCATCGTCCCGGTGTTCCCACATCCACTGCAAGGTGCCGTCGCGCGAGACCTGTGCAGCGCCCTCGCTGCCTGAATCGGGCACAAGGGTCGGACGCGCAGCGAGGCCATCGGACAGACCGCAAGTGGCCACCAGCCCCTCGACCGCGTCCATTGCCGTGACGACGATATCGCCCTCCTGCGCCGGAGGTCGCGGCGCCGGCTGTGGATCGTCGCGTCCGGCGACGTCGTAGCTCCAGCGGTAGGACGCGTCCTGCTGCCGGGTCCAGACGGTGACATAATTGCCAACCATCCCGTCGGCATCGCGGAACCGCCCCTGGCTCAGCGCGAGCGCGCCGTCACAGCTTTGCACCACGACGCGCGGTCCCCACTCGGTCGTGTTGGCAGGGTCGTTTGGCACGTCGGACAACGCGGCGAACGGTACCGGACCGTTGCGTCCATGCAGGACGGCATCGCTTGCCGCGAAGGCGCGGCTGGCGTCGATCAGGCCGTCCTCGCGCGCGGCCCGGGCATAGGCGAGTTCGGTGGCGACGATCGTGCTCGGCTGGGCCTCGCCCGGCGCGCCCTGGAGCGCGCGGGCGATGATCTCGTTCGACGGTCCACGCGGGCCGGATGCGCAGGCGCATAGCGACGCGGACAGGATCGCGAGGACAAGACCCCCTCTTGTATTTCTGCTGTTCACAGGTCCTCCGGTTCCGGCAGCCCGGCATTGCGATGGGCCGCGATCACCGTGTTGCGTAGCAATACCGCGATGGTCATCGGCCCCACGCCCCCCGGCACCGGGGTGATCGCGGCGGCAACCCCGCTCGCCTCGTCATAGGCGACGTCGCCCACCAGACGGCCCCTGGCCTGCCCCGGTTCGGGCGCGAGGCGATTGATGCCGACATCGATCACCGTCGCCCCGTCCTTCAGCCAGTCGCGGCGGATCATCTCCGGCCGTCCGACGGCGGCGACGACGATATCGGCCCGCCTGACCACAGCGGGCAGATCCTTTGTCCGGCTGTGCGCGATGGTCACGGTCGCGTTGGCATCGAGCAGCAATTGCGCCATCGGTTTGCCGACGATGTTGGAACGTCCGATCACCACGGCCTCCAGCCCCGAAAGATCGCCCAATCGATCGGTCAGCAGCATCATGCAGCCCATCGGCGTGCACGGGACGAAGCCCGCCTGCCCCACGCTCAAACGCCCGGCATTGATGACGTGAAAGCCATCGACGTCCTTGTCCGGGCTGATCGCCGCGATGATCGCCTGTCCGTCGAGCTGCCGGGGCAGCGGCAACTGGACGAGGATACCATCGACAGCGTCATCCTCGTTGAGTTGTTCGACCAGCGCAAGCAATTGCGCCGCATCCGTATCGGCAGGAAGGCGGTGTTCGAAACTTTCCATGTTGGCGGCGAGACACGCCTTGCCCTTGGCGCGAACGTAGACCTCGCTCGCCGGGTCCTCGCCCACCAGCACCACCGCCAGGCCGGGTTTGCGCCCCGCTGCTTTTTCAAAGGCCAGCGCGCGTTCGCCCACCCGTTCGCGCAATCGCGCGGCGAAAGCCTTGCCGTCGATCCGGGTCGCGGTCATGCCATCGCCGCGATGATGTTGCGCAGAACGATCAGGAGCACTTGCGCGCCGACGATCAATACCAGCGGTGACAGATCGAGGGCGCCCGTCTGCGGCAGGACATTGCGGATCGGCCGCAGCACCGGATCGAGCAGGCGATTGATCGATTCGTACACCTGCCGAAGGAAGTCGTTCGACGGGTTCACCACGTTGAATGCGAACAGCAGCCCGATCACGAACTGGATGATGATGAGCATGACGAACACCTGGACGAGGAGCTCGACGATCTCGTAAACTGCGTAAAGTCCTTGCATGGGTTGTGCGCTTTTCCTTTTTCGCAAATCTGATCTTCGGTTTTGAAGCTGCGTGTTATACGACTAATACGCCTGTAGCCAGCTTTCGATCACACATAGGCATGCCTCAGGCGCAAACCAGCGTGCCTGCGCCGCGGGCGGTAAAGAATTCGAGCAGCATTGCGTGTGGCACCCGTCCATCGAGCACCACGGCCGCCTCGCAGCCCGCTTCGACGGCGGCCACGCAGGTCTCCAGCTTGGGCACCATCCCGCCCTTGATCGTGCCTTCTTCGCGCAAGGCCGCGATATCGGCGGGTTTTAACTCGCTCAGAAGCTCACCATCGGCATCCAGCACGCCAGCGATGTCGGTCAGCAGGAACAGGCGCGCCGCGCCCAGCGCAGATGCAATGGCGCCCGCCATCGTGTCGGCGTTGATGTTGTAGGTCGCTCCGTCCTCTCCGCCTGCGATCGGGGCGATGACCGGGATCATGCCGGCCGCGACCGCGGTATCGATCACGGCCGTATCGACATGTGCTGGTTCCCCGACAAATCCGAGGTCGACAATACGCTCGATCAGGCTTTCGGGATCGCGCTGCGTGCGGGAAAGCTTGCGCGCGGTGACCAGACCGCCATCCTTGCCCGACAGGCCGATGGCCTTTCCGCCCGCGCTGGCCAGCCAGCCGACCAGTTCCTTGTTGATACCGCCCGACAGGACCATTTCCGCGATCTTCGCGGTCGCTTCGTCGGTCACGCGCAGGCCATCGACGAAGGTGCTTTCAACCCCCAGGCGCGAGAGCATTTCGCCGATCTGCGGCCCGCCGCCATGCACCACCACCGGATTGATGCCGACCGCCTTGAGCAGGACGATATCCTCAGCGAAATCGCGCGCCGCTTTCGCATTTCCCATGGCGTGGCCGCCATACTTCACGACGAAGGTGCGCCCGGCATAGCGCTGAAAATAGGGCAGCGCCTCGATCAGCACTTCGGCCTTGGAAAGATCGGGCGCCTTGGAAAGATCGGGACGCGTTCCGGCTTGTGAGAACGTATCCGTCATCTGTTCGTGGCCTTTCGTCTTACGCGTGGAACCGGGGCGTCTGGAGTAACCGGGGTGTCAGCCGGATGGAGAGGCGCTTAGCCGTTCGAACAGCCATAGGAAAGACGTCTGGCGAAACTCCTCTGGCCGCTGGCATAAAGCAAATGCGCTTGCGTCCCATGACGAAAAGCATATCGTCAAGCCTCGAACACGGCAGAGGGGGATCCGCCATGACCGAACAATCCAGCACCAATGGTTTCGAATTCAACCAACCGACGATCATTTCGCTGCTCTACCTGGGCAGTTTTGTGACCGGCATATCCGGTATCGTCGGAATCGTGCTCGCCCATGTCTGGCAAGGTGAGAACAAGACGAACTGGGCCGCGTCGCACTTTACTTACCTCATCCGCACCTTCTGGATCGGATTTGTGGCGAGCATCGTGGCGATGGCCCTGTCTTTCGTCCTCATCGGGTTCCTGCTGTTCCCGATCATCGCGCTTTGGGTGGGTGTGCGCAGCGTCATGAGCCTCGTGAAGGCGCAGCGCGAAGAGCCGATGCCCGATCCGAACACGCTGCTGTTCTAGACGCGCATCCAGACCAGTCGCACGGTTCGCGGGCAATCGGCTCGCTGAGCGGCGTTACTCGTTCGCCGCACCCTGATTGCCGCGCACGGCCTGGTCGCCTTCGATCGGCTGGCCGGGTTCCGCGACCGGGGAGCCAAGTTCCGCCGAAACAGACCCCGCGCCGATGCGCGGCTGGTCGCTGTCGGCGCTTTTCCCGCCATTGTCCTCGGGAATGGTCTGGAGGCCGGGTGCCTCGATACCGACCGTTTCCGTCTCTTCGGAGACGATCTCGGTATCGGCTTCGGTTTCGCCGGTGCAAGCCGATAGCGCGAAACAGGCCAGCGCGATGCCGCTTGCAAGGGATGTCGGGAGCTTTGTAATCGTACGCATGAGTATGATCCTTCGTATAGGTGTACCCATACAATGCCGCCATGGGCGCACCTGTTCCGAGGCCGCGCCTGCCGGTCGCGATCGTCGCTATCGCGCCGCTCAGTAAGCGGAGCCTTCCTCTATCGCATCGTCCGTTCCCACGCCTTCGACCGTGTTCGGGGTCACGCCCTCGGCACCGCCGGGCGGTACGTCGGCGACACCCTCGGGCGCGGGGACGGCTTCTCCGACGGTCCCGGGCTCCATCACCTCTGCAGTTTCGCTGTTGCCTTCGTTGTAGGGCACTTCCTCGTCGGTGAGGTCGCCGCCGCATGCGGCAAGGGCGATGGTGCCGGCCGCGATCAGGGCGGTACGGGTGAAGGGGCTGGGCGTGCGCATGGAGCATCTCCTGTTGGCGTCTGTCCTGATCAACACCTGCACGTGCCCGGCGTTCCATGATGGCGCGAGGGGGTCACTGTCCGGCTGGGGTGGTGAGAGCGGCGAATCGCCTCGTACGCCGCTCTCGCATTCAGCATTATCGAGGATCGGCCCGCGCTGCCTTGACCTGAATCAAGCGAGCCGAAACCGGCTTTTTCCAAGTCATACGGACTTGGGACGATCCTCGCCCGGCTGCGCTGGCCTGTTCGCGCCTGTGGTCGAAAGGCGGTCGCGAACGCGGGTCCTGAGCGGAGTTTTGTCCGTGCGCGGTGTCGGCAGGCAAGCGCGCGGATCGGCGTGAAACTGGATTGTTCTTCAGAATTTGCTGCTAGTGGAGCCCGTATGGGAGTTTTGAAATTCGAACGCCGGTCGGCGGGCAGGACGCGTGGGCGGTTCGCTGGGGCGCGGTGGTTTCCGCTGGCATTGGTCGGCGTGCCGCTGGCGGCGTTTGCTGCGGTGTTCCTCGCGCCCGATCCGTCGACCTGGTTTTCCGGCGGGGGTGCTTCGGGCGAGGGGGTTGGCGACGATCTTGCGGGCGAAACGTCTGCCGGGCCGGTGGCGGCGGGTTTCGATACCGAGCGGGCGAATTTCCCGATTTGCGACGGGCCGGACCGGGTTACCTGCGTCGTCGATGGCGACACGATC
>JGI12210J13797_10012802_pt1 | contig 13410 bp, 9 predicted proteins | sample ElkSlonscriptome_3_FD_13797 | JGI IMG/M metagenome (IMG submission 13797)
CACAGTAATCACGGCCGAAAGGTTTCACCCGGGTCTTCGAAAAGGATTGTCAAAACAGAGGGGTTCTTCTAATGTATCCGAATGGAAGCACATTTTCACTGCTGATGCGACAAGAAGGAGATTCGAATGCGAAAACCCCTGTGGTACCTGTATCAACCCTATAAATGGTTGGTTCTGGCCCCTGTGATCGTGTTGTCTACGGCTATATTCGGGCCCTTGGCTCTGATTCTTTTGATTTTCATGAAGCCGCAATTCCCGAGCAGATTCTGTGGCACTCTGTGGGCGAGAATCAATGCCTGGTTTACGCCCATATGGGTCACCGTCAGCGGCCGGGAAAATATGGATCGGCGAAAATCCTATGTCATCGTTTCCAACCACCAGAGTCAATATGATATTTTCGTTCTCTACGGATGGCTAGGGGTGGATTTCAAATGGGTGATGAAACAGGAACTGCGAAAAGTCCCGGTCATCGGCATCGCCTGTGACAAACTGGGGCATATCTTCATCGACCGCGCCGACCGAAAAGCGGCGGTCGCCACCATCAAGCAGGCCAAAACGAAAATTCGAGGCGGCACCTCCGTTCTTTTTTTTCCCGAAGGCACCCGGTCCCGAACCCTTCGCATGCTGCCCTTCAAAAAAGGCGCCTTCAAGATGGCCTTGGATCTGGGTCTGCCGATTCTGCCCATCTCCATTATCGGCACCCGGGATATTCTGCCGCCCGACACGATCGATATCTTTCCGGGCACGGCCGAGATGATCATTCATGAACCGGTTGCCATTCAAGGATATAATGATGATAATATGAAAAAGCTGATGGAAAAAGTCCGCAACATTATTCAAGGGCCCCTGACCGAGGCTCAGGGACAACCCGGGGCCGTGACCCGATCCGGTCCGGGGTGACCGGAGGAGATCATGTTAGAAAGATTATTTACAGTTTCTTGCCTGTTGGGGGTGCTGCTCATTCCGGCAAGTCTTTATGCCGGGCTCTACTACTGGACCGATGAGAACGGCATCAAGCATTTCAGCACCAATGCCCCGGCCGGGGATGTAGATGTGATCGAGGTGATTCCGGAAGTGGAATACGATGAAGCGGCCGATGAAGCACGGATGGAGGACTACCGTGAGTGGCGCCGAAATCAGCGCGAACAGTTTCTTGAAGAGGTTCGGCAGGCCGAAGCCGAAGAAAAAGCCCGACTCGCAGCGCAGAAGCGCCGGGAAGAAGAACGACGCAGAAAAAGAGAAGCCGCCGCCCGCCTGGCCCGGGAAAAGGCCGAGGCGGAAAAAGAGAGACAAGAGCGCCTCTATGATGACGACAAGGATGATGATACCATCCGGGTCAATCCGGCCCAACCGCTTGGGATCAGCGACCGAAACGATGATGATTCCGATCGGGTCAGCCCGGCCCAACCGCTCGGCATCCAATAAATGTCCCCTCTGAACGGCCCACCCTGAATGTTCATTCATTTCGGGTTCGCTCAGATTACCGTCAAGTCAAACCATTTCGACCGCTGGTTTTCCCAAGAACCTTCAGACCGCCGTCCCATTGTCTTCCCCTGATTCCCTCATGATTGCGCAAGGCATATCCTGCAATGCCATTCAGATCAATAAAACCGCCGTACCGGACCCTGCACACCGCTTTCCCCAGCGAATGCTCTTTTTATAAACCACTAATTTTCTTTTGTAAAAAGAATAACACAAAAAGATTTTGAACCGGCGTAAGGATTTTCCTTGACAGCGAACAGGCGGGTTTGCTAAATGAATGAATACTCATTCATTTCGATTCACCAACATTCTATCGAGGAGGTAGTCATGGTTCGAAAGATTAAAAAAGCAGCAGTGATCGGTTCCGGCGTCATGGGCGGCGGCATCGCCGCGCTGCTGGCCAGCGCCGGCGTGGAGACCCTTTTAATGGATATCCTCCCTCCGGACCTGAAAGAAGAGGAAAAGAACAATCCCGAGGCCAGAAACCGAATCGCCAAACAGGGTTTGGACACAATGCTCAAATCAAGCCCGGCCCTGATCATGAACAAAAAGGATGCGGTCCGCATCTCCATCGGCAACCTGGAAGACGATTTCGATAAACTGGGCGACTGCGACTGGATCATCGAGGTGGTGGTAGAGAACCTCAAGATCAAGCAGGACCTCTTCAAACGGGTGGACGAGGTTCGTAAAGAAAACGCCGTCGTCTCTTCCAACACCTCCGGTATTCCGCTCCATAAAATGTCCGAGGGCCTGAGCCAAGGCTTCCGGGAACATTTTCTGGGGACCCACTTTTTCAATCCGGTCCGGTACATGAAGCTTCTGGAAATCATCCCCGGTCAAGAGACCCAACCGGAAATTCTGGAGTTCATGGCCGATTTCGGGGAACGCTATCTGGGCAAGGGCATTGTCTGGGCCAAGGACACCCCCAACTTCGTGGGAAACCGCATCGGGGTTCAGGGGATCGTCAAGGCGATGCAGGTCATGGTCGAAGACGGCCTCACCATTCCGGAAGTCGACGCGCTCTTCGGCCCGCCCCTGGGTCGGCCCAAGACCGCCATGTTCAAAACCTCCGACCTGGTGGGCCTGGACACCCTGGCCCACGTAGCCGAAAACACCTATGAACTGGTCCCGGAGGATGAGCAGCGGGACAGTTTTAAGCTGCCCGGTTTTGTGGAGAAGATGATTGAAAAGGGGCAGCTGGGCAAAAAGTCCGGCGCCGGGTTCTATAAAACCGACCTCACCCCCGAGTGGAAAAAGATCCGCAAGGTGATCAATCTCGACACCCTGGAATATGAAACCTACGACAAGGTTGAATTCCCCTGCCTGACCGAGGCCAAAAAGGCCAAGACCCTGCCCGACAAGATGCAAGCCATCCTCTACGGCGACGACCGGGGCGCCCGCTTTGCATGGAAGGCCATGGCCTATTCCCTGATTTATGCGGCCAACCGGGTGGGCGAAATCTCCGATTCCATCGTGGAAATCGACAACGCCATGAAGTGGGGCTACAATTTTGAAATGGGCCCCTTTGAAACCTGGGACGCCATCGGCCTGAAGCGCTCGGTGGATCGTATGGAAGACGAAGGCATTCCGGTGCCCCGGAATGTCAAACAGATGCTGGCCGACGGCAACACCTCCTTTTACAAAACCGAGGGGGCGACCCGGTTTTTCTATGACTTCGCAAGAAAATCCTACCGGCCGATCGAAACCAGCGACAATCTCATCTCTCTGGAATTGCTCAAGGCCGACGGCAAAACGGTTAAATCCTGCAAATCGGCCTCTCTGATCGATCTGGGCGACGGGGTCTTCTGCTGTGAGTTCCACACCAAGATGAACGCCATCAACCGGGAAATCGTCGAGTTTATGGCCGAAGCCATGGATTACGTGGAAGAAAACGGCGTGGGGGTGGTGATCGGCAACCAGGCCGGCGGCATGCCCGGGGCTTTTTCCGCAGGCGGCGACCTGGCCTACATGGCCGGGATGGCCCAAGAAGGCAAATTTTCCGAAATCGATGACTTTCTCAAACTGGCCCAGGATGGATTGCAGCGGGCCCGGTACGCCAATTTTCCGGTGGTGGCGGCACCCTTCGGCCTGACCCTGGGCGGCGGATGCGAAGTCTGCCTGGCCGCGGACCGAATCGTAGCCCATGCCGAACTGTACATGGGCCTGGTGGAAATCGGGGTCGGCCTGCTTCCGGCCGGGGGCGGCTGCACCAATCTCTGGAAGAAATTCATCACCACGATTCCCGATGCGGTCACCGACGCCGACCTGGCCAAGTATTTCCTGCCGGTTTTCCAGTCCATCGCCATGGCCAAAATCTCCACCTCGGCCGCCGAAGCCCGATCCAACGGCTTTTTAGGCCCCGAGGACCGCATCGTCTTCAACCGGGATCACCTCATCGGCGAGGCCAAAAAAGAGGTCCTTCGGATGGTGGACGCCTGCTATCAGCCGCCGGTAAAGCGGAAAATCAAGGTCACCGGTCAGGCGGCCCAGGGCATGGTTCAGGCCGAAATCTTCAATATGGGCAGCGGCAACTTCATCACCGATTACGACGCTTTTCTGGCCAAACGGATCGCTTTTGTCATCAGCGGGGGTCAGGTCAAGAAAAACAGCCGGGTGGACGAAGATCTCATCCTCAAACTGGAGCGGGACGCCTTCGTCGACTTCTGGAAAGAGGAAAAGACCCAGGCCCGGGTGGAACATATATTAAAAACCGGCAAGCCGCTCAGAAACTAAATCCCGGACCTTTATAGATCAAACTAAGATCAAGGAGGATCTTACCATGAGAGATGCATATATTGTTTCATCAGTCAGGACCCCCGGTTGCCGACGCAACAAGGGGGCGTTTAAAGACACCCGGCCGGAAGAGCTGCTCTCTTTCATCCTGAACGCGGCGGTGGAAAAGGTGCCCGGCCTGGATAAAAAAGAGATCGCCGATGTCATGATCGGGTGCGCCTTTCCCGAGGCGGAACAGGGCCTCAACATCGGGCGGGTGGCCAACCAGATCGCCGGCTTTCCGGAAGAGGTCTCCGGCGCCACCATCAACCGGTTCTGCGCCTCGGGCCTGGAAGCCATCGCCCAGTCCGCCATGCGGATCATGGCCGGCTGGTCCGACATCGCCATGGGCGGCGGGGTGGAATCGATGACCTTCGTGCCCATGGGCGGCAACCTGCCCCGCCCTGATCCCGACTATTCCCGGCAGCATCCGGATCTTTATGTCTCCATGGGGATTACGGCGGAGAACGTGGCCCGGCGCTATGAGGTCTCCCGGGAAGACCAGGATGAATTCGCCTATAATTCCCAAATGAAGGCGGCCGAGGCCCTGAAGAACAAAAGCTACGCCGAAATCGTGCCCACCCCGGCGGTGAAATTCAAGCGGAATGCGGACGGGACTTACCAAAAGGAGACCTTCCTTCAGGATTTCGACGACGGCATTCGGCCCACCACCACCCTGGAGGGGCTGACCAAACTGAATCCGGTCTTCAGAATCGGCGGATCGGTCACCGCCGGCAACTCCTCTCAGACCACCGACGGCGCGGCCGCCTCGGTGCTGATGAGCGAGGAAAAGGTCAAGGAGCTGGGGGTGAGCCCCATCGCCAAGCTCAAATACTACACCACCGTGGGCTGCAAGGCCGACGAAATGGGGGTCGGACCCCGGTACGCCATTCCCAAGCTCTTGAAGATGGCCGGGCTGGAAGTCTCCGACATCGGCCTCTGGGAGATCAACGAGGCATTTGCGGCCCAGGCCCTTTACAGCATTCGGGAACTGGGCATCGACAAGTACATGGATCGGGTCAACGTCTACGGCGGCGCCATCGCCCTGGGCCATCCCCTGGGATGCACCGGCGCCAAGCTCTGCGCGCAGTTGGTGAACCGCATGCGGGAGCGGGGCGTCAAGTACGGCGTGGAATCGATGTGCATCGGCGGCGGCATGGGCGCGGCCGCCCTGTTCGAGCTGTGTGAATAGGCAGACATTTTAAAATTGAGTTTTCCATAACGGGGCTGTCGGGATAATCGACGGCCCCGTTTTTTATCGTCTTTCCTCCATTGATTCGCCGCCGAACCTGGAAGATCTTGCCGGCCCTCCCCTTACATCCCAGTTGAAAAGAATGGCCTTTTTCGGCCAAACCTGAGTGATTGCGGTTGAAACGGTAATCAGGGCCGAAGAATTCATCGGTTGTGTTGTCGCCTTAAAAAAGGTATAAAAAAAGCCTACTGTCCCCAGAGCCGATGGTTTAAAACTGAGACGCTTCTTCCGAAAGGTGAATACCTGAACCGATATGTCCGACGCACCCGATCCCCGTAAAAACGAATCGCCCCTGAACCCTGACCGCTGCACTCGAGAAAAAGAACGGATCAAACACCTCAATGCGGTCCTCCATTCCATTCGGGAGGTGAACCGGCTTATCATTCAGGGAAAAGACCGAAAGTCCTTGATTCGCAGCGTCTGTGAAAGCCTGGTGAGAAACCGGGGCTACCACAACGCCTGGATTATTCTTCTGGACGAAAACTTCACCATTCTGGAAAGCGCCGAAGCCGGGCTGGGCGGGGACCTCAAGCTGATTCTGGACCGAATTCGAAAAGGCGACCTGACCTTCTGCTGCCGCAAGGTATTGACGGAATCCGGGTTTCTGGCTGTCGATGATCCCTTCACCGAATGCATCAGCTGTCCGGTATCCCAAATGTATGACGGGCGAGGCGGCATGTCGGCCGCCCTGTCCCATGAAGGCGCCCGGTACGGCATCTTGACCGTTTCGGTGCCCCCGGTCTTCAGCAAAGATCCCGAAGAACACCAGCTTTTCACCGAGGTAGCCGACGACATCGCCTTCGGGGTTTACAACATCGAGGTGGAGGAAAAACGGCGCGAGACGGAAAACGCCCTTCGGGAGGCCCGGGACAAGCTGGAACTGCGGGTCAAGGAGCGAACCCGGGAACTGGAGGATCTCTCTTCCCGGCTGATCAGCGCTCAGGAGGAAGAGCGAAAGCGGATCGCCGGAGACCTTCATGACGGGATCGGGCAATGCCTTTCCGCCGTCAAATTCATTGTCGAATCCTCCTTGGAACAGCTCAACGGAAAGGTGGACGGCACCGATTTAAACGCATTGAAGGCCCTGATTCCCCTGCTTCAGGAATCCTCCGAGGAGGTTCGGAACATCGTCATGAACCTGCGGCCCTCCATCCTGGACGATCTGGGGATTCTGGCCACCATCGGCTGGTTCTGCCGGCAGTTCCGGGCGGTTTATTCCCATATTCGAGTTGAAGAAAAGATCGATTTGACCGAAGATCAGGTCCCCGATTCCTTGAAAACGATCCTGTTCAGAATCCTTCAGGAGGCCATGAACAATGTGGTCAAACACAGCCAGGCCGACCGGGTGGAGATTCAATTGAGAAAAAAAATTCAGGCGATCGAGTTGACGGTGCGCGACAACGGCCGGGGATTCGATGCCGACGGGTTACGGGAAATCAAGGCATCGGAAAAAGGCTTCGGGATCACCGGAATGAAGGAACGGGCGGAACTTTCAGGCGGGGTTTTCGAGGTCGACTCGGCCCCTGGCCGGGGAACGGTGATTCGGGCCGCTTGGGCCGTCACCAAGATTCGGCCTATTTCGTAATCAGGCCCCTGTCGAGAGCATAGGCGGTCAATTCGGAAGCGCTGTGGAGGTCCAGCTTTTTCATCAGGTTGGCCCGGTGCTTCTCAACGGTTTTGATACTGATGCACAGGTAATCGGCGATCCCCTTGTTCTTGTATCCTTCGGCGATCAGTTTGAGAATCTGCCGTTCCCGCTGGGTGAGCGATCCCAGCAATGATTCCGATTTGGGCGGCCCCTTGCCGTCGAGGTAGAATTCCACCAGGGTTTCCGATACCCCCGGGCTCAGATAGGTCTTATCCGCCAAGACATTGTCGATGGCCACCTTCAGCTCCTGATGGGTGGCGTCTTTCAGAAGATAGCCGTTGGCCCCGGCTTTGAGCGCCGAAAAAATGTATTCCTCGGCCTTGTGGACGGTCAGCACCAGGACCCTGCATTCCGGGCAGGTGTTCTTGATCTCGGCAATGGCATCCAGGCCGTCCATTTTGGGCATCGAGAGGTCCATCAGCACCAGGTCCGGATGGAGGTGGCCCACCGCCCGAATGGCCTCCAGCCCGTTAGCGGCCTCGCCCACCACCTCCAGGTTCGGAACGGAGGCGAGCAACGACCGCAATCCTTCCCGGAGAATGCGATGATCCTCCACCAGGATGATGCGGTATGTTTCGTTCCCTGCCTCGGAGTTAATGGCCGCCACCTCGAACGGTTCGGAAAGAGGCCCGTCAAAAAGGAATGATCCAACGGGTTTCAAATGGGTGGATTATACCAGATACGGTCCCGAAATCAAGGCAAATCAAATTCTTAAAGACCCCGAAAGGAATCGGATTATAAAAACCATTCAACCCCACTCACTTGACCCTCACCATCGAAAACGCCGCCTGCTTTGGATTTCAAGTGGATTTCATCAAGGCTCCGGGCGCCGATCCGGTTGTACACGGCGCCGTCGAAAAACGGGGGCCGCCGCTTACCTTACGGGTTCCCGGGTGATGAAGATCACCGGGGGCGACCTGCTGCCGCTGAGATTCGAATCCCAGCACCTTCATCTTTTTGATCCGAAGGCCCGGCAACGAATCTGACCGGAGCGCGGGCAACCCATTTAAATCGCCCGCCGAATTCATCCGTTTTCTATTTGATTTCCGGGTGCCGTTTATCCATGTGCTCGGCATGGGATTTCAGAATACCCCCGGCTGCTAAAATCGATCATAGAAATCGAGATCCGGATGGTGGGCACACAGATATTTAATGAGATTTGTACCTATATCATATCGTGGAAATTGCCTGTGTTTCTCCACAAGTTTTGAGCTTGTAGAGAAACACAGGCTCTGAAAACCGCGCCGCGGGGTCAACCAGGAAGCCGAAGAAACCACAGCGGGATCATCCGCGATAATACTGCAACGCCTCCGGCATATACTCTCTTAGGTCCTGAATGCGTGTGTTATGGGCGGGATGGGTGCTCAAAAATTCGGGGGGCGCCTTGCCTTTGTTTGCGGCGGCCATTCGTTGCCAGAAATTGACCGCGGTCCGGGGATCATAGCCGGCCATGGCCATAAAAATCAGACCCATTTTATCGGCTTCGGATTCCTGTAGCCGGCCGTAAGGCAGCAACACACCGACCTGGGCGCCCATTCCGACGGCGGCCATGAGCAGCTGCCGGGTTTGCTCCGGCTGCTGCTGAAGGGCGACCCCGAGGGCCTGGGTACCGAGCTGGGCCACCATCTGCTGGCTCATCCGTTCATTCCCGTGCTGTGCGATCACATGAGCGACCTCATGGCCGATCACCGTGGCCAGTCCGGCTTCATTCCGGGCCACCGGCAGCATACCGGAAAAGACAACCACCTTGCCGCCCGGCATGGCAAAGGCATTGATATTGTCGTCCTGTACCAGATTAAACTCCCAGTCAAAACCCTGGATGAGCTCGGATTTTCCCTGCTGCCGAAGGTATTCCTCCACCGCCCGGGCCACCCGGCGGCCGACCCGCTGGACCATGCGAGCATCTTGAGTGCCGGTCACCACCTGATTCTGCTGAAGAAACTGCCGGTAAGAATCGGCGCTCATGGACATCAACTGATCCGAAGGCACCAGATTGAGCTGATTTCTGCCCGTCACCGGCACCGTTGCGCAAGAAGCCAGAAAAATTAGGAACAGAAAACAGGTGATAACGGGGGTTGTGATTCGGGTTGATATTCTTGTCGGCTTCATCGGAGACTTCTCCTTGATTGCAGTATGGGACAAAGCATGAATTTTTCGTTGAATCTAATTTAAAAAATATAGTCGGTCAATGCGGGAAACTGCGTATTTTCGGGATGGAATTAGGGTAGGGATCATCTATGTAGAAATGGACTCGGTTGCATTCACCGCACCAATCCCTGTAAAAACTGATTGACAAAAGCTGAGGGGTTCCCCAGGATATCTCAAATCATTCGGAAATGAATACTACAGAGGAAACCATTCCCCCGGAGGAATCAAAGCCGGGTGAAAACTTGTCTCCGGGTGAAAGATACTTGTTCACCTTGCCGGAGATGCATGATTCATCAAGTCGTCGATAGTCACATGGAAACGTGGACGGCCTTTCTAATGCCGCAATCGGAACCTGCCGTGCAGAAATATATCCACATCATATCCCGTTCCGGGGCGTGATTCGGCGGCTGATAGACGTAAATAAGGAGAATCGGAATGGATGTTCAATACCGTGCAACCCTCGAAACGCTCGAAAAGCTGCGCGCTGAATCAAGGGCCGCCGGGGGTGAGAAAAAAATAGAGATCCAGCACCGGAAAGGAAAACTCTCCGCCCGGGAGCGGATCGATCTTCTGCTGGACGAGAGTTCCTTCGAGGAGTTCGATGTGCTCAAAACCGGCCGCGGCGGAGCATTGGGGGAAAAGCGCACCTATGCCGGCGACGGCGTGGTCACCGGCCACGGCAGCATCGACGGCCGCGAGGTCTTCGTTTTCAGCCAGGATTTCACCGTCATCGGAGGATCCCTGGGCGAGGCCCACGCCCAAAAAATCTGCAAGGTCATGGACCTGGCGGTGCGGGTGGGCGCGCCGATTATCGGTCTGAACGATTCCGGCGGGGCCCGCATTCAGGAAGGGGTCGACGCCCTGGCTGCCTACGGAGAAATTTTTCATCGCAATGTGAGAGCCAGCGGGGTGGTGCCCCAGGTCTCCTGCATTATGGGGCCCTGCGCCGGCGGCGCGGTTTACAGCCCGTCCATCACCGATTTCGTCTTCATGGTCCAGGAATCCTCCTACATGTTCGTCACCGGACCCAGTGTGGTCAAGACGGTCACCCACCAGGAGATCACCTCCGAGGACCTCGGCGGAGCACTGGTCCACGCCCGAAAGAGCGGCGTGGCCCATTTTACGGCCCCCAACGACGTCCTCTGCCTGCGGGAGATCCGGCGCCTGATCAACTATCTGCCCTCCAACAACCGGCAGCGGGCCCCCATTCTGGATTTACGCGACCCGGCCGACCGGAACGACCCGGCCCTGGATTATCTGGTACCCGAAAATCCCAATCAGACCTACGACATGAATGTGTTGATCTTCAGCATTTTGGACGGGGCCGAGTTCATGGAAGTCCAGCCCGGGTTCGCCAAAAACATCATCTGCGGTTTCGGCCGTCTGGGCGGCCAGACCGTGGGCCTGGTGGCCAACCAGCCGGCGGTGCTGGCCGGCGTGCTGGACACCGACGCCTCCTTCAAGGCGGGCCGCTTCGTTCGGTTCTGCGACGCCTTCAACATTCCGCTGATCGCCCTGGTGGACGTGCCGGGGTTTATGCCCGGGCCCGATCAGGAGCACGGCGGCATCATCCGCCATGGCGCCAAGCTCCTCTACGCCTTTACCGAAGCCACCGTGCCGCGGATTTCGGTCATTGTTCGAAAGGCTTACGGGGGCGCCTATCTGGTGATGAATTCCAAGCACATCCACTGCGACGTCAACTACGCCTGGCCCACCGCCGAAATCGCGGTCATGGGACCCAAGGGCGCCGCAGAGGTGATTCATCGACGGGAGATTCGGGAGGCCGACAATCCCGAAGCGATGCTCAACGAAAAAATGGCCGATTACCGGCAGACGTTCGCCAACCCCTTTCTGGCCGCCAAAAGAGGCTATATCGATGATGTGATCTTCCCCAGAGACACGCGCCACCGGCTGATCCGCACCCTTCAGGTGCTCGAAAGCAAAGAGGCCAAGGGACCGGCGCGCAAACACGGAAACATTCCCCTGTGAGGTCTGCCATGTTCGAAAAAATACTGATCGCCAACCGCGGCGAAATCGCCGTCCGTATCATCCGCACCTGCAAACGGCTGTCCATTCCCACCGTTGCGGTCTTTTCCGATGCGGACAGCCGCAGTCTTCACCGGCAAACCGCCGATGAATCGGTGCATATCGGCGGGGCCCCGGCTCAGGAATCCTACCTGGACGGAGAAAAAATCATCGCCGCCGCTTTGTCTACCGGCTGCCGGGCCGTGCATCCCGGATACGGATTTCTGTCGGAAAGCGCCCGTTTTGCCGAATCCCTTCAGGCCGCGGGCCTGGCATTCATCGGCCCGCCGGTGAAGGCCATCGCCGCCATGGGCGACAAGATCGCCTCCAAGGAACTGGCCGTAAAAGCCGGTGTTCCGGTCATCCCCGGTCATGTGGAGGCGCTCAAGGATGAGAAGGAAGCCCTATCGGCGGCCGAGTCCATCGGGTATCCGGTGCTGCTCAAACCGGCGGCCGGGGGCGGCGGCAAAGGGATGCGGATTGTGAACAGCCCGGATCAGATGGCGGCCGCTCTGGCGGCCAGCCGCCAGGAGACCCGCAAGGCGTTCGGGGACGACAGAATCTTCGTCGAGCGCTATATCGAACACCCCCGGCATGTGGAGATTCAGGTCCTGGCCGATGGACACGGCCACATCGTTTCCCTGGGTGAACGAGAGTGTTCGATCCAGAGGCGGTATCAGAAAATCATCGAAGAGTCGCCCTCGCCGGCGGTATCCGAAGACTTGCGGCAACGGATGGGCGAAGCCGCCTGCGACCTGGCCCGCAAAACCGGGTATGTCAATGCCGGCACCGTGGAGTTCGTGCTGGACGCAAGCGGTGAATTTTATTTTTTGGAGATGAATACCCGGCTTCAGGTGGAGCATCCGGTCACCGAAATGGTCACCGGCCTGGACCTGGTGGAACTTCAGCTGCGGATCGCCGCCGGAGAGCCCCTGCCCTTCGACCAGTCGGGCGTGTCGTTTAACGGATGGGCGATGGAAGCGCGCATCTGCGCCGAAGATCCGGAACGGGGCTTCATGCCGGCCACCGGCATGATCACCCGCTATGCCGAACCCCGGGGCGGCGCCATCCGGGTGGACAGCGGGGTCCAGACCGGCAGCAAGATCGGGGTCTATTACGATTCCATGGTGGCCAAGACCATCTGCTGGGGCAAAGACCGGGAGGCGGCTCGAATCGGCCTGGTGGAAGCGCTCAACGGGTATCACATCGAAGGGGTGGAAACCAATATCGATTTCATCAACCGCGTCCTGAGCCATCCGGCGTTCGCCGAGGGCAGGCTGACGACCGATTTCATCGAACGTCACTTCGAGGACCACCGCCCGGCATTCCCGCCCGACGACCGGAACCTCAAGCTGGCGGTCCTGGCGGCGGCGCTGATCTACCATGTCCGCCAGATGGTCGTCCGCGAATCGGTTCGGCCCATGGTCTCCCGCATCGGCGCAGGAAAAAACGGGGCCGACGCCCAGCGGTATTTTGTGAGGTCCGAAGACGATGTGTTTGAGGTGAAGCTGGAAAAGGCGTCGAAGCGGCAGCTCTGGATTATCCATGTGGATGGAGACGAATTTTCCGTGGAAACCCCCGAATTCGAATTTTACCGTCGCCGGCTCAAGCTCACCATCGACGGGCGCAGTCACCGGTTTCGGCTCCGGGTCGAGCAGTATGCCTTCTGGATGGCTTTCTGCGGTATCACCCGTCTGTTCGAGATTTACAGCCCCAAGGAATGGGAACTGATGAAGCACATGCCCCGGCGGGATGAACGGCCGCCCGCAGATGAACTCCCCTGCCCCATGCCCGGCCTGGTGGTGGATGTCCCGGTCAAAAAGGGCGACCGCGTCTTCCGGGGCCAGAATCTGGTCGTGCTCGAATCCATGAAAATGGAAAGCGGGGTGGCCTCGCCGGTGGACGGGGTGATTGCCGATGTTCTGGTGAAACAAGGACAGACGGTGGAAACCGGGGATGTGCTGGTGCGTTTTAAGAATTGATGCCGATACGGGAAGATGAAGGCACACCACCGAGGGGTTGACGGTGGTGTACCGGGTCTGACGATTAGAGGGGAATCTTTACGTCAGGAGGTATGACTCGG
>JGI12210J13797_10425653_pt1 | contig 13410 bp, 16 predicted proteins | sample ElkSlonscriptome_3_FD_13797 | JGI IMG/M metagenome (IMG submission 13797)
TTTCTAAAAAAGCCTGTAGCACGCCCCCTTCTGCACAGCCAATCTCCATAACTTCAGACCCTGCATTTAGCGCCAGCTTACGTTCGATGAAGGGAATCACATAATGCTTCGCATTTTCATACTGATACTTTATGTAAGTCTGTTTATCTTTATGGAAGTCGAAAGCCATACGTTTGAATTGGTGCACAAAAATAATTGAATTCTCTTGATGACTAGGGTAGGAATTATTGGAATAGGTTGGTTAGGTACTTATTTGGCAGAGCAGCTGTCTGATGATTGCCAAATATGGGGGACTAATCGCCATAAAGAAAAGCTCCCTGGATCGCTGCTAGATAAGATCGAATGGTTTCCTTACGAACTCGGAGGAAAGCTTGAATCCTTGCCTTTCGCTGATACAGATTACCTCATTTTTACCATACCACCAAGCCGTATCGCCGACTATGGATCGCAATGCATCGCACTTTTTCAGACCATTCGTAAAGCCAATCCTAAATTGACAATCGTTTACATTAGCTCAACTTCGCTTTATGGCGATCAAGTGGGTGAATTGAATGAAAACTCTTCTTCTTCACCCACCTCAGCTAATGCGCAGAAAATGGAAGTGGTTGAAAACTTTCTTTTGGAAAACGAAGCTTATATCCTTCGCTGCGGAGGGCTGATCGGGGAAGGAAGACATCCCGTGTATGCATTAAGTGGCCGGACTCAAATCGCCAAGCCCAATGCGGCAGTAAACCTGATCCATCAAGAAGAAATCAATGGCTTTGTCCGATTTATCATTGCCCAGCAACCCACTCCTGCCATCTACAATGTCGTTTGCCCAATGCACCCTGATCGCAAAGAGTATTACCAAGAGGTTGCCCGCGAACTAGGCATAAAAGTGCCTGATTTTGACGAAGATGATCCGAGAAAGGGTAAAATTGTAATCCCGATGAGAATGCAGGAAACAGGCTATGAATTTATGTTTCGTTCACCGTTTGATATGCCCTTGATCAGAAAATGAAGCAAACGCTATTGTTCATTTTACTTTATTGCTCTATTGCAGTCCTAAATGCCCAGGAATGGTCGTTTGGGGCGCATATTGGGGGTGGTTTAGCAAATATGAAGCTCAATGAGAATGTGCTGAATGATGTGGTCACTGTGCAACAAGGCCCGGTATTCGTTACCGGAAGCTTTGGGATCCAAGGGGTGCTAATGGAATCAAAAGATCAGCAGACCAAACAAATTACCCCCAAACCTGCCCTTTTGGTAGAAGCCTCCCTCTGCCGCTGTGGGGGAAATATTGAGGCGATCACCACCTTGGCAAGCGGCAGGCGGTCATTTTCAGAATTGAATTATGTGCAATACCAAGGGAATTTTAGATTGATGGGAATGATAGAGTTGAGGCGTTTAAAGCTCTTTTTCGGGCCTAACTTTTCTTACAATTTCTACTCCGGAGTGTATGTGTCGGGCAATGAAACTCCACAATCCGCCAGTGATCAATTCAAAACTTATGCATTGGGTTACGAGGGAGGTATTGGTTATGGTGGAAAGACCATGATGCTGAGTGCCCGTTACCGAGGGTACTTTACCGATTATGGTTTAGCTACTGATCTTTTTCCGACGGTGTACCGTAATAATCAGTTCAGAATCGTTTACTCAGTCTATTTCCTCAACAAGAACCGCGAGAAGAACGTTGGCTCGATCTTCTGGAACTAGAGCAACTTGAAAGTTCTTCAATTGCTATGCAAGGCGGCTCAGGTGTGCCTGCGGCTTGCTCAAATTCTATCCGCCAAGATGAAGGCTCGCTTGCCTTTATTGTTCCTGAAAGCGTAGAGGAACTGATCACCTCCATCTTTCAATTTGTACCTCTTTTTCATTTCAGCCACACTCAATCCTGAATTTCGGTTTACGAGATTAATCTTTTTGGGAGCGATCTTAGGGCTTTTGCTTTGATCAATGATCTTTAGCTTTCTGCCCGGGAAGCTTTCGATTGGCAGTTGGGATGTATACAAATGGGTGTTTTTCGCAATTTTTCGCAATCTAAGACGCTGGGCAAGCAGTTTGAACGCCCCGGCTTTCATAATGGCTGCATTGGGCTCGTAGAGGTAGTCGAGAGGTTCTCCGTATTCTGCAACAGCAGTCTCTTCTTCATGCTGAGTGAGACGGAAATCGATTTCGGGGACTTCCAGGTCGATTGCCCTGATGATGGTTTCGCCTTCGTATGCACTGTGCATGCGGAAAAGCAATTCTTTGCATTCGTTCTTAAGGCTCACTACCACGACCTCCTTTACACCACACAATTGTTGAACGGCTAACTTTATGTCGACCAAGGGCGAGAATTTCAACATGATTTCATTGCTCTGCTTAAATAATTCTTTTTGCAATTCCAATATATCGGGCTGGCAGTCTTCCAGTCGGATCATCCGTCGATCATCTTTTCTTCGGTCAGGATCCAGGTAGATCAAGTCCAACGGCTGTTGGTTTTTCTCGATAAAATCAATCGCCTTGCAATTGATGCATTCGATTTGATCGGCATCCAAAGCTTTGAAATTTGCTTTACTGATCTTGAACAGATCGGCATTAGGTTCAATGTAGTAGAGCTTTTGCCTACCCTCCGACATAAAAAGAGCGTCGATGCCCATCCCTCCGCTTAAGTCGGCAAGGGTTTGATGAGATTCAGCCAGCAGACTGGCTTTGAACCTGGCGGTAGCCATAGAGCTTGCCTGGGCTACTGCCCGGCTTGATGGGAATTCAAAGGCCTGAAGATCATCTAAGAAAGGAAATTTTTCACCGGCCTTTTTTCTACCGTTGAGTTGTCTAAGTACATAATCTTTATCCAACTCCCCCCGCTTGCTGAGTAGGAGAGCTACTTCCGGGATCGGCAAGTGGAGGTGGGCTTGAATGAATGTGATTTCAGCCTCTCGGGAACTCATTCAGAAAACTGCTGTGTGAAGGCGTAAGAAATGATGTTGGCGCCCATCTGTAGGGCTTTTAGACGGCTAGCTTCCGAATCGTTATGAATTGCTTGATCCTCCCAGCCATCACCAAGGTCGCTTTCATAGCTGTAAAAAAGCATTAATCTTCCCTCTTTAAGAATGCCAAAACCCTGAGGGGGCTTCTCGTCGTGCTCATGGATCTTGGGTAGACCGTAATTGAAGTTAAATTGCTGATGATAGATCGGATGGGAGAAAGGCAATTCCACCAAGTCTTCATTCGGGAAGATCTTTTTCAGTTCGCGGCGGATGAATTGATCCATTCCGTAATTGTCGTCTATGTGTAAGAATCCACCGGCCAGTAGGTAGTTTCTTAGATTTTCAGCTTCGGCCTGACTAAAGACCACATTGCCATGTCCGGTCATGTGGATGAGCGGGTAGTCGAATAATTCTACGCTCCCTGCTTCAACAACGGCTTGCTCGGGCTTGATATTCATTTTAAGCTCCCGGTTACAGAACTTGATCAAATTGGGGAGAGACGTTTCCAGGTTGGCATACCAGTCGCCGCCACCCTGATATTTCAATACGGCCAACTCATAACTTTGGGCCTGGATGGGCATGCAAAAGATTGAGAATAGAAGATAAAGTGTTAGCTTATTCATCGATGAAATTAATTGAGTGACAGGCTACTATGGCGGCAGTTTCGGTGCGTAGTCTACTTTCTCCCAAGCTGATCGCCTGAAAGCCTGCTTTTTCCGCAATCTTTATTTCGTTTGGGCTAAAATCACCCTCCGGACCTATCAAAATTAGCACTTTCCTGCCAGCATGATGTAAGCTTTTTAAAAGTTTCTTATCGCCTTTCTCACAATGGGCGATGAACTTTTCGCCTTTGAAGTCGGCCGTGGAATCAATGAACACCTCAAAGCTTTTTAATTCATCAAGTTGAGGAACCAATAAGCGGCGTGACTGCTTGATGGCCTCCCTAAGGATCCTTTCTTGTCTTTCAGTTTTCAACACCTTTCGCTCAGATTGCTCGCAGATGATCGGACTGATCTTAAGCACGCCGATCTCGGCAGCTTTTTCTAGGAACCATTCCCAGCGATTCAGGTTTTTGGTAGGCGCAACGGCTAAGGATAGCTTGGGTGCTTCCATCCGACCATCATCTTCAGATAGGATCGTGAGGATGCAGTTTTTTTTCGAGATCGTTTTGATCTCCGTTTGATAAAGTTTTCCTTTACCGTCGAAGATCTCGACTTTCTCGCCTGCTTGCAATCTCAATACCCGATGCAGGTGCTTGCTCTCCTCTTCAGTCAGCCGAATTTCTCCGTCGCCGATCTGCTCGCTATTGGCAAAGAATCTTCTCATTCAAATTCAATGATTTGGAAAGGAAGCGAAATGGCTTTGGCGCGATAATATTTGGCTAAGGATTCTTGAAGGCTGGCATTCTGCTTCATTAAGGTCAGGTCGATCTCTTGATACGCTTGAGGTTCGGTAAAGTGGGTTTTTAAATAACTGAAGAAGTCGGGCATCTCGTTCACTGCTTCGGAAAAACAAAAGGCTTCATCCACTTCAGCCACTCGCTTGATCAAAACTTTGTCGCCATTGGGTTTCTTATAGGCCTCTGCGTAAAGAATGGCAGAATAGTTCGCATTAAAACTACACTGCGCTAAAACGAAGAATGGAGTCAGACTGAACAGGCCGAAGAAAAAAATGAAGGGGTATAGCGACTTCATAAGGAAGGGTTCGTTGAAATAGCGGATTACTTTTTTGAAGGTGAAAAGGATTCGATGACTTCCAAGGCCTGCTCACTTTTTTGCGTCCCGATCAGGAATTTTTTTCCATTCTTAAGTTGGATCGAGATCCCTTGGTTGCCTTTTACATTGTATGCCGTGCCTTTTCCAGAGAACGATAGGCGATAGCCCCAGCCACCAAAATCCTTTAACGGACTATAGGTTATGGTTTCAACGGTTTCTATTGCCTGCCAACTAAACGACTTCTTCGTAAAGCCAAAAGGTTTGAATACCGTTTGGATCCCGGATTCATCTATTCGGGTGTAAAGAGATGAAAACAGAAAAACGAGCAGCACAATCAAGATGGGCAACATGATCAAGAGATAAGAAGATAAGGTCTTGCTATTCAAGGTCTCTTCTTGAACCAAGTCGGTGAGCAAGTACACTTCGTAGGCAAAGATGCCCAGAATGATCAGCCAGATCCACCATTGATTGAATCGTTGTCTTTCTTCAAATACAGCTTTTGCCATTGGTGCGAAAATTACAGATTACCTAACTTAGCCAAAATTATATTTTTATGAAGAAAATTCTGGTCGCTAATCGCGGTGAAATTGCCCTTCGCATTATGCGCACTGCTAAAGAAATGGGAATTACTACCGTAGCGGTGTTTTCAGAAGCTGATCGCAATGCGCTTTTCGTCAGATTTGCGGATGAGGCCTATCTCATCGGTCCAGCGCCTTCAAATCAATCCTATTTAAAAGGGGAGAAGATCATTGAAGTGGCGAAGCAAAGTGGAGCAGAGGGCATTCATCCGGGCTATGGATTTTTATCAGAGAATGCGGAATTTGCAAGAGCAGTAAAGCAAGCCGGACTCACTTTGATCGGACCTTCGGCCGAAGCAATGGAGGTTATGGGTTCAAAGTTGGCGGCCAAGGCAGCGGTTAAAGAATACGATATTCCTTTGGTTCCCGGTACGGATGAAGCGGTGTCTGACATAGATGAAGCGGAAAGAATTGCCTCAGAGATCGGCTATCCGATCTTGGTCAAAGCTTCTGCCGGTGGCGGCGGTAAGGGTATGCGGATCGTAGAGCGCGCAGCCGATTTTCGCGATCAAATGGATCGTGCAGTCTCCGAAGCAATGTCGGCATTCGGTGATGGCGCTGTTTTTATTGAGCGATATGTGGGTTCTCCTCGGCACATCGAAATTCAGATCCTGGCAGATACCCATGGCAATGTGATCTATTTGTTTGAAAGAGAATGTTCGATTCAGAGACGTCATCAAAAAGTGATCGAAGAAGCCCCGTCGAGTGTGCTCACTCCTGAATTGCGAAAGCAAATGGGGGAAGCCGCCGTTAAGGTAGCCCGGTCCTGCAATTATGTGGGCGCAGGAACGGTAGAGTTCTTACTGGACGAGCAACATGATTTCTATTTTCTTGAAATGAACACCCGCCTTCAGGTAGAGCATCCGGTCACGGAAGAGATCACCGGGATCGATTTGGTTGCCGAGCAGATCAAGATCGCCAGAGGAGAGAAGTTGGGTTTGCGGCAAGAGGACCTAAGCATACAAGGGCACGCAATAGAAGTCAGGGTGTATGCGGAAGATCCCACCAATGATTTTCTTCCCGATATTGGAAGGTTGGAGACCTACGTGCGTCCTCAAGGTCTAGGGGTTAGGGTAGACGATGGCTTCGAGGAAGGGATGCAGATTCCGATTCACTACGATCCAATGATCGCCAAGCTGGTCACCTATGGAAAGGATCGAGAAGAAGCCCGTAAACGCATGATTCGGGCAATTGATGAGTATCAGATCGATGGCGTTGAAACCACTTTACCCTTTTGCAAATTTGCCCTCGATCACGAAGCCTTTGTAAGTGGAAACTTTGATACCCACTTTGTCAAGCACCATTTCAAGCCTGAGCGATTAAAAGAAAGTCGCGCTGAAGAAGAACTATTGGCGGCCTGGTTGGGCGTTAAGATCTTGAAAGAGCAAAATTCAAAGACTGAATTGGCAGGCGATCAAGCAGCCAGTGGTACTTCTGCCTGGAAACAAAATAGAAGGTAGTCAGTCTTTAGCTTCTCAATGTCTCTTCTGTTTATCTCAGTCGGTTCTGGACTTCTGACTCTCGGTTCAAACTAAACTTTTTCTTGGATCTGCTTGTTAAAGGGATATGAATCAAGCAGTTAATTACGTAGTGGTCGGTGTGACCATATTTTTATTTTTTTTCGCGGCCTTGTCCGTCTTCAATCCTTCTTATGACCTGATGTTCATTCTTTTCATGTTGGGTCAGCTTTTAGTGCCCTACATGGTTTACGTGGTGTTACGCTACGGCACGGCTAGTGAGAAGAAGTTTGAAGATAATTTTTATGAAGATTCTGATATGGAACGCATGCAAGAGGATATGGAGTAAACTTGTGCACCCTTAGGAAGGGAAATTATAGTCATTAAATCTCCTTTCTTAAATCTTCAGAAGATTTTTGTAAGGATTTAGATCTTCGCGACCACCAACCGATAGCCAACGCTTCTTACGTTGATGATCTTCACCTCGGGGTCAGCAGCAAGTTTTTTTCGGAGTTTCGAGATGAAAACATCTAACGTTCTACCTACATAATCCCCTTCGTCTCCCCATACTTGTTGGAGAATCACTTCTCTTTCTACCGTATGATTAACAGATTGAATGAGCAATTCCAAGAGCATGGTTTCTTTTCCGCTCAAAATGATTGTTTCATGGCCAAAAATTAAGGTTGCTTGGTTTGGCCAAAATCGAAATTTTCCCAAGGGGATGACATTTTCCGAGCGCTTGCTCTTAAAAGCGTGCCTTAAGCGATAAATCAGGTAGATTGCCAAAGGAATCAACAATAATAAGAGTAGGAACCAGATGAGCCTTCCTTTTGCTAACTCAGTTTTACCTGTACTTTCAACCGTATGTTCTTTTTTCAAAGCGAGATCCGATGCGAATAATCGGATTTGGTAACAATCGTGCGGTAGAACTCTCATCTTACAAGCCACCAAGTCCTCCTTGACATTGCTGATCCTTTGATAACTGTAAACCACTTTTTGGCTATCACAGCTAAGTACCTCGATCACGTAATCAGTCTGCAAACCAATCCGATTCAATGTATTTTTTGTTATGCTCACCAAGCTATCAGGGAGAATTTGAAGATCATTCTCGAAGCGCATGAGATATACTTGATCCTTGACATCGATAGCAAGTACTCTGGAGGTAGAGTCATTGGACTGAGTCAAAAGCTTATCCCCTACAATGCGCATGGCATTTTCTACAGCCGGACGTTGTGCTTGAACGGTAGAAGCAAAGCACAATATGAAAATGAGCCTGATACACTGCATCCCGCAAATCTATCTCAATCAGCCTAAAGAATCAGTTCTTTAACATAAGATTTACATCATTTTACATAGTTGTAAACCTTTGTAAGTTGATCTCAAGCTAGATTTGGAGCTGTTAATTTAAAAATCAAAGTGATGAAAATGAGCGTTTTAATTCTTGCTACCCTATGCTTTGCAAGTCCAATCAGCAGGCTAGGGTCTCTTCCTTTGGCGAAGCAGTCGATAAAGGCAAAAAAAGAAAAATTAGAGGGTATACCCCCATTTCAAAGTCCGAATAAATATCTTGATGAATCAGAAGCAGTAGCGCATATTTTTAAGGGACTGTCGTCGCGTTTCAAGCCTATTAAAAAGGAACAATTGAGCGCTGCTTTTTCAGCGCGGTCATTCTTGCCAGAGGAGCACTTGAACCGCATCGATGCCATCAATACGGTGGGGATTAAATTATTAGATGATGATCAGTCCTATGGAGTAGGGATCTTCTCGAAAGGTGATTTATTCAGCAGCGAGCAGTTGAAGGTGTTAAACAACATGCCCTATTCGACCAATTTCGTAGTGGATATTCACGCCGATAGACATGATCCAACTAAAGGAAATTTCAAAGGTGAAGATCATTATACTCCCCATTTTTCACTGGTGCCTGAGGTTCAGGCCGAGTATAAATTAGGGTTGGGTGCCCTCTACGCCTTTCTTCGTGCCAATTGCGAAAAGGAGATCGATCTGATCGATGAGGACAAGTTAGGCCCCGGTAGGATTTATATAAAAGTGGGCATCGATGGCAAGCTCACTGATGTAGAGTTAAAGAGTTCTTCAAGACAAGCTGCCCTTGATCAACGAGTCTTGGAATTGATGCGTTCTTTGCCCGGCGAATGGAAGGTCGCAGAAGCTGCAGATGGAAGTAAAGTGGAGCAGGAATTGGTACTTTTCTTTGGAATTTTGGGTTGCTAGATGTGAGTAAGGATTAAGGCGAGCGGTATAGCGATCAACGTTTAGGGTTGGCTCATTGTGCTTCACTTCACAGGTAAGACACTGAGAACCGCCGGGAATTTACCGGTTCAAAATCCCTTAGTGTCCTTAGGGAAAGGTTTTGTTTCTTCGTGGTTAAGGCGGATTTGAATCAATCACGTATGGATTTTTCTAGGCAGGAAACAACTTCAAGTATTTAAGGTACTTTAAGTACTCTTAACTACCAATTCTTCCCACAACTTCCAATACCTCTTGGCTTAGCTTTCCATTCGTAGCCACGATCTCTTTGCCGTGCAGCCAGTCGCTTCCGCCGCCAAAATCGAAGATCTTACCGCCTGCCTGCTGTACGATAAATGCACCGGCGGCAACATCCCAGGGGTGGAGACTATATTCAAAGAACGCATCAAAGCGGCCACAAGCTACGTTAACCAGGTCGACCGCAGCTGAGCCCATTCTGCGAACACCCCGGCTATTTTGGGCCAAATGTTTCAACACTTCAAAATAGGCGTCGATGCGCTCATAATCGTAGTACGGGAAGCCGGTGGCGATCAAAGATTTCTGAAGCTCGGATTTGGTGCTCACCGTAATTGCTTCATTGTTGAGAAATGCCTGACCACCCTTCCAGGCATAAAAGCATTCGTCGCGGTTGACTTCATACACCACCCCTAGTACGATCTCCGATCTCTCCTTATCAAGCTCATCTATTGAGTCGGAGGCTGAAGATGGAGTCCGGCTATCCGTTTCAGAATTGGTTTTGGTGCTTTGAAGGGCAATACTTACCGAATAAATGGGTAAGCCATGCAAAAAATTCGTGGTTCCATCTAAGGGATCAATGATCCAATTGTATTGCTCACCTTTTCTATCGGAGGTACCTTCTTCTGCAATATAGCCTGCTTCCGGAAGTATTTCTGAAAGAGCCTCTACGATCATCTTTTCCGCAGTTTTATCCACGTAACTGACTAGTGAATTGAGTGATTTCTCTTCAATATCCGCCTGTTTCACTTTCTGTTCTTCGATCTTAATGAACATGCCCACTTGCCGGGCTAGCTCGACCACATCCATACAAAGCGATTGATAATCCATTTAGCGGTTAGTTTTAGCGTGATCTGGAATGTATTTTTCCTTATGCTTGCTGAAGTAGACCATGCCTACCATGCCGAAGAGAAACATCAGCACAGCAATGATCTCGGCCTGGGTAGCCTGAATGAATCCAAGGTCGTAATCGGGATTGATCCTGATCTTTTCGATCAAAAAACGTTCGACCCCGTTCAAGCTTAGGTAGAGGCTAAAAATAAAGCCGGGAATGGCTATGCGTTTGCGCAAGTTCCACAGAATCAGAAAAATGATGCCAGCCATCACGGTCTCGTAAAAAGGGGTTGGCCAGGCATTACCGGTGATGCTTTCATATCCCATCCGCTGGAAGTCTTCTTTGAGATTTACACCCAGTACATTGCCGGGGTAATCAAAAGCCCACATCCAGTCTGGTAAAAAGCTCATCCAATCGGGTTTGGGCGCATCGTTCGGCAAACCCCAATCCCCATCGCCGGAAAGCTGGCAACCGATTCTTCCCACCCCATAAGCAGCCATTAGTCCGGGGGCGCAAGCATCCGCCACATGAATCCATTTCAGTCCTTTCTTTGATGCGTAAATCAATACGGAGGCCCCCCCGACGATCAATCCACCGTAGATGCTAAGTCCCGAAAAAGAAACCAAAGCCCCGATGGGATCAGCCATAAAATCGTGAATATTTTCCAGGTTATGAAAGACCTTCGCTCCGAGGATTCCTGCCACCGCCGCGATCAACGTCATGTTGCCCACCCATTCATGCGGATGTACTTCTCTTTCCACCATTTTCGGTACCTCGAGCTTTTGCTTGTCTTTCTCACGAAACTTTAGCCAGCCAAAAAGAATCGCGCCCACCAGACCTCCAAGAAAGTTGCCTTCTCCTGAAAAAACAAACGCCTGCGGATTCTCGGCAAAGAGGTCATAGGTAGTAAAAGCCCCGATCAACTTAAATCCAATGAGAAAGCCAATAAAGGCATTGGCCAATAGCTCGAAAAGGCTTGCTTTTTCCCCGACCTTTTCTTTAATAGTGGTGGAGGAGAGCCATCCCAACTTCTCTTTTCGCTTCAATTCTAAGGTAAAGAAATAGGCGGCAGTTAAGAAAGCCAGGGCTACCATGAATCCAAAGGTGGGAAAGGGTAGGGGAAGTTCAATTCCAAAAAGGTCTTTGATCAGGTCGGCTAGGGTTGGATACATTGCGGGATTTTGTTGAAGGACAAAAATACTGAAGCCTTGCGGCTAAATGTGAATTAGGAATTAGGAATTATGAACTGCCATGGGAAACCAGAATCTATAGCCTATTACCTAATCAGAAGAATGAGGATTGAGATTTGTATTTTCAATCCTCTGGATATTTTTCCGCCATATATTCCAGAGATTTTACCACCAACTCTTCCAGCACCGGCATTTCCACATCTTCCAGCTTCTTAATATAAAGGCAAGATTTACCGGTCTTGTACTTTCCCAATTTGTCCATAAGTTCACTAAAACGCTCGAAACCGGGCATGATGTAAACGGTAAGTGCTTGCTTGCGGGGGGAGAACCCAACTCTGAAGAAATCGCCTTCTCGGCCACTTTCGTACTTGTAGTGATAGCTTCCGAAACCTACCAGACTAGGTCCCCACATTTGGGGATCCTTTCCGCTAAGGCGCTTCATCATTTCAAGTACTGTATAACTATCGGCCTTTTTTTTATCATCGGGAACCTTGTTGAGAAAGCCCTCTACAGAAGCTTTGGTAATCTGGGTCTTATTTTGATTCTTAGCCATTGATATAATTTTGATGTATTTTCGTTTGATTAAAGTACGTCACGATTACTTTCATCTTTTTGAAAAACTGAAGCGGTAAAGGGGCAAATTGGGAAGATCTTAATTGCATTTTCTCTTGCGTATTCAACGGCCTTCAATACTAATTTACGACCAAGGTCTCCACCTTTGAATTGAGGTCGCACGTCGGTGTGGTCAACGATGATCTTGTCGTCTCCGGCCTTTGAATAAGAGATATACGCCACCGTCTGCGACTTACCATCTAGCTCATCGATGAATTCTAAAAAGCCTTTGTTTTCTTCGATGCGATGATTGAATTCCATATCCTGTAAATTAATTCAGACGATTAGGAGTGATCAAATGAAATTCGGGGATCTTGGCTTCAAATAACTTCCCATTAGATAGTTTCTTCATTAGATAACTACCCCACATCATGCCAATGTCGGTGCTTAGATTTGAGAAGGATTGATATTCGTGAGAACTTCCTGAATCAATGATCGGCTGGACGCCGATCACGCCCTCACCTTTCACTTCTTTGTACTCTCCATTAGAGTCGAAAATGTACCAATGACGGCTGAGCAATTGTACACTTTCACTGGAATGATTTTCGATGCGAATGCGATAGGAGAAGACGAACTGATTTTGAATAATGTCTGAGTGCTCAGCTTCGAACTGACAGTCCACTTTGATTGATATGTCTTGCGTGATACGGGTTGACATAGAACAATATTAGCAAATTTTCAAATTCATTCCCTGCCGCCGGTAGAGATTTCACTGAATCCGACCAATCGATCATAGATTTCTCCCTGTTGTCGATGATAGACAAAGAATTGGTACTGATTCTCCGTTTCTGAATGGGTTCCTTCGATTGCGCTCATGTCGCCACTTTGCTTTTCATGAGGTAAAAAAACGTAGGCATAATTGTAATACCCCTGCTTGATTAAAGCGGTATTTCGGTACTCCTTGCTTACTTCAACATACTCCATTTTAAATTCAGGGAGAAATCTCCAATCAGATAGCGCCCCAAATACATAGACGTCACCGCCGCTTAACTCCGTCTCCCTTTTTAAGGTAAAATGCGCTTTTATGTAGTCAGCTTCCCGGTTTGCGTTCCTGCTATCGTCTCTTTTGATCAAGCGATTGCCATTGAGGTCATTTTGAAAAAAATAGCGTTGGTAAGAACGTGGTTCATCAGGCAGGACGTACACATGCGTTTGCCCGTTTCTGATTTGGATTCCATCCACGTTCAGTGATTGATATCGCAGATCTTTGGTGTCGAAGAATCTGAACTCATTGTTTCCATCGAATAAATTCTCTCGCTCATAATTGTAGACCAATTCAGGAGTTTTCACGAAAAGCGGTTTAAGGTCGCTGATCGCATTATCCCAGCGCCGATTTTGGGTAATCATGACGCTTAGGTCATTGTACGGATCCTGAATCGGGTAAGTAGCGTGGTTGATGGTAAAATCAACTTCTTGCTTGTAATCCCGATACCTGGCCAGGGTGGCCATTTTAACCGTGCTGTTGATGGATAAGCGCTGATCCACTACAAAAAATCTTCTTGTGAGGATTAGATCGTCCGGATCGTTGTTGCGATAAACCTTAAGCAGGTAATTGCCAGATTTGGTAAAGCGG
>JGI12210J13797_10410643_pt1 | contig 13409 bp, 13 predicted proteins | sample ElkSlonscriptome_3_FD_13797 | JGI IMG/M metagenome (IMG submission 13797)
CACGCGGGCCGGGCTCGCACCGCGCTGGGCAAGGCCGGCGAGGATCTCGATGCGTCGGGCTCGACCGATCACGCGGAGCGGATCGCGGCGGCGCGGGCCGAGGCGCGCGCTCGGGCGGCGCACTGAGGCTCGGGGCGGCCTCATCCGCGAGGCCGCCCGCGCTCGCACCCACTGCGCGACGGAGAGTCCCTCGCCTACCGCTTCGCCGCCGAAGAACTCGACGACGCCGAGCAACCCGAGAGCGGAGGCGCGGCCGAGGCTCACGCCTGCACGCCGGAGGGACGTACAATTCGAGATCGCTCGAGGTCTGTGGGCCCCCATTCAGGCGCTGAGACAGTGAGGCGAAGGAAGAAGGCGGCCGAGGTCGAGGGCAAGGAACCGGAGGCGACCGAAGGGAACCTGCTCGACACCCTGGAGGCCGAGGGCGACGACGAGGATGCCTGACGGGCCGGGCTACTCCCCGAACACGTAGCCGATGCTCTCGGCCGTCAGCACCCGTTCGACCCACAGGTCCAACTGCTCCGGGGCCGCGCTCATGATGACCTTCTCGTGCTCGGCGGTCAGCGGCCCGAACTTGAGCGTGAGCAGCTTGGTCAGCGTGTTGCGCTGCCCCTTGACGAGGCCCGTAGCTTCTCCCTCTCGGCGCATCTGCTCGGCGATGGTCATGGCGGCTTGCTCGGCCTCGGGGGCCTGCTCCCGGATCTTGGCACGAAACGCCTCGAGGTGCAGGTCGTCGCTCACCAGGGCGATGTACGCGGGCAACGTAGATCAGCATCCGCAGGAGCATGTCCGGGTCGTTCGTGCTCTGGTGCTCCAGCAGCAGGTACAGCAGCGCACGACCGCCCCGGATCTCCACCGAGAACAGCAGGTCGCTCTGACGGTCGGCGAGGTCGGGGTCGATGAACGACCCCTACCCCGCGTGCGCGGTGGCCAGCAGCACCGCCCACGCCACCAACAACCCCAGCGCCGCCCCGCCCCAGCGCAGCGCCGCCCGGGGCTGCACCCGCCCGCGCGGGTCGATCCCCCGCAGCACGAAGCCGCCCAAGGCCACCAGCCACCCCACGAACGACAGCGCCGCCAGGTTGCCGCGGATCGGCTCGGGCCCGGGCACGCGCTCGAGCAGCTCGCGGTGGAAGCCCTCCGGATCGCCACGCCCCGACGCGTCGGTGCCCGCCGCCCGCTCCTGCTCGGCCATCAGCGCGGCGATCCGCACGTTGGCCTCGTCCCAGCGCGCCCGGTGGGGCACGCCCCACGCCCGGGTGGCCAGAAGCCCCCGCCGGACCTCGCGGTAGGCGGCCAGCGCCCGCGAGCGCCCGTCGTCGCCGAGCGCCTGGGCCTGCTCGCCCCGATCCCACAGCCGCTCGAGAGCCCGCTCGTCGTGCCCCCACAGCGGTGCTCTCCACCGCAGGGCGCGACCGAGGTGCTCCAGCTCGCCGTCGGCGTCTCCGCGGGCGACCGCCTCGTCGGCATGCTCGAGCTCGGCGCGCCCCTCGACGCCGGCCTGGATCCACAGCGGCCCCAGCCCCGCCACGCCCGCCAAGCCCAGCGCCCCGAGCCGCCACCCCCAGCGGGCCGCCGCCCCGCGCCCGCCCGGGCGGGACCCCGCCGGCACGCGCACCCGCACGATCGTGTCGTCCGCCGCGGGCTCGCGCTCGGACGTCGACGGGCCCGGCGACGCCGCGTCGCTCACGTCAGGTCCCGCCGGGAGAACAGCAGCATGGCCACCACCAGGCAGACCGCGGCGTAGAGCATGCCGTAGGCGCTCGCCTCCGCTACGTAGCCCCAGCTCACGAAGCTCTCGTGCACGCTGACCACCTGCCCGCCGAGCTGGGCGCCCGAGATGTACAGCGCGTGGAAGTCGGGCACCATGTCGGCGACCATCTCGAGCACCGTGCCCAGCGGCGTGCCCTCGAGCTTCTTGCCGGTGGCAAAGGCCATCAGCTCGCCCCGGTTGCGGCCGATCACCCACAGCGCCGCGGTGAGCATGGCCGACAGGTAGGGCGACGAGAACGAGGAGAACAGCATGGCCACCGCGGTGAGCAGGGCAAGCTCCACCACCACCAGCACCTCGGCCCGCACCATGACCACGCCGTGGGTGCCCCCCTCGGCGGTGACGAAGGCGGCGAGGATGAGGGCCATCAGCCCCACGAGGATGGTGAGGGTGAAGACCTGCCCCAGGTACTTGCCCAGCAGGAACTCCCAGCGCTGCAGCGGCTTGGGGATCACGAAGTAGACCGTCTTGCGGTCCAGCTCCTTCGACAGCAGGTTCACGCCCAGGAACAAGGCGATCACCACCCCCACGAAGCTGATGCCGGCCAGGCCCAGATCCTTGATGACCCGCACCTCCTCGTGCATGGAAAGCTCGCCCAGCACCAGGCTGAACGCCATCAGCCCCACCGCGAACATGGCCAGCACGTAGAGCACCCGGTTGCGCACCGCCTCGCGGAAGGTGTTCAGCGCCACCGCCCAAACGCGCGCGCCACCGCCCACGATCGCCCCGCTCACGCGTCCCCCTCCCCGTCCCCGTCGTCGCGCTGGGCCTCGCTGACGAACAAGGCTTCGAGGCTCTGGCGGTGCGCCAGCAGCTGCAGCAGCCGCCCGCCCGCGTCGAGCAGCGCCCGCACGAAGCGGTCGGCCTCGGCCTGGTCGTCGACGCTCAGCACGTGCCCCTCGGCGGCCTCGCGGTGCTGCCCGGGAAACCCCTGAAGCGTCGCCACGGCGTCGTCGCTCGGCGCCTGCCACACGATCTCCACGCTGCGCAGGCGCGGCTCGAGCAGCTCGGACAGCGAGCCCACGTCGCGCAGCCGACCCTTCACCAAGATGCCCACCCGATCGCACACGGCGGTGGCATCGGCCAGGATGTGCGTGCAGAAGAACACGGTCGTGCCCCGCTCGCGCAGCTCGTGCACCAGGTCGCGCACCTCCTTGCGCCCCACCGGGTCCAGCCCGCTCATGGGCTCGTCGAGCACCACCAGCTCCGGCTCGCCGATCAGCGCCTGGGCCAGCCCCGCCCGCTGGAGCATGCCCTTGGAGAACGAGCGCAGCGGACGATCGGCGGCGTGCCCCAGGCCCACCCGCTCGATCAGCGCCCCGGCCCGCGCGCGGCGGGTGCGGCGGTCCAGCCCGTGCAGCCGCCCCACCATGTCGAGCAGCTCGCGCGCCGAGAGGTAGTCGTAGAAGTAGGGGTTCTCGGGCAGGTAGCCCACCCGCGCCTTGACCCGCCGATCGCCGGCGGGAGCCCCCAGCAGCTCCGCCCGCCCCGACGACGCGAAGATGAGCCCCATGAGGATCTTGATGGTGGTGGTCTTGCCCGCGCCGTTGGGCCCCAGGAACCCGAAGATCTCGCCGCGCTCCACCGCGAGCGTGATGCCGCGCAGGGCCTCGGTGCGGCGGCGCAGCAGCCCCCGGGTGAAGGTCTTGCGCAGGTCGCTGACGTGAAGGACGGCCACGGGCGAGCAGGGAGCCGCTGGCGCGCACGGCGGGGGCGAGGGGCCGGGCGCGACTTGGCTCGGTTCGGGGCTAGGATACGATGAGCCCCCCCGCCGATGCGACCCACCGATCTCGAGCGCCGCGCCCTGCTGATGGGCATGGGAGCCGTGGCCCTGGCCCCGGCCGCGAGCCTGGCCCGCAGCCGCGAGCCCAGCCCGGCCGCGCCGGTCCCGGCCGCGCCGCCCGACGACTGGCCCGGCTTCGCCCCAGGGCCCGGCTCGCCGTTCGGGGGCGGGGCCGATCCGTTCGGCATGCCCGGCGGCGGGGCGGACTCCTCCACCATCACCATCGATCTGCCCCAGCTGCGCTACGAGGGCAGCTGGAACCCGCGGCCCGGTGCCATGCGGGTGCTGGCCCGCGAGCTGCGCCTGCGCACGCGGCTGGAGCCGGTGCTCGAGCCGGGCGAGGTGGCGGCGGCAAGCTCGGCCGAGCTGTTCGCCACCCCCTTCCTCTACGTGGCCGGCCAGGGCGAGCTGCCCCCGCTGGGGCCGGGGGGCGAGGAGGCGCTGCGGCGCTTCATCGACCTGGGCGGGCTCATCGTGTTCGACGCCGCCGACGGGGGCACCGATCCGGGCTTCGTGCGCGACGTGAAGGCGCTGCTGGGCCGGATCTCGCCGGCGAGCGAGGTGGCGCCGGTGGGCCGCGACCACGTGCTGTACCGCAGCTTCTATCTCATCGACAGCCCCATGGGCCGCACCCGCACCCACGACCACGTGCTGGGGGTGCAAGACGAGGGGCGGCTGCGCGCCCTGGTCATGCGCAACGATCTGGGCGGGGCGCTGGCCGAGACCAACGACGGCCTGCCCGCCTACCCCTGCACCCCCGGGGGCCACGTGCAGCGCGAGTGGGCGATCCGCTTCGGCGTCAACATCCTGTTGTACGCCACGTGCACCGACTACAAGGCCGACCGGGCCCACGTGGAGACCCTGCTGCGGTCTCGTCGCTGGCGATGAACGAGCAGATGAGCCTCGCGGCGGGCCACGTGCCCGATCCGGCCGTGCTGGCCCTGCTCGGGGTGGCGGTGCTGCTGGCGGTGGCCGAGGGCATGGCCGCGTTCCGCCGGCCCCGCTCCGCCGTGCCCCGCCGGATCTCCGCGGCGCTGCTGGGCTTGCGCCTGCTGGCCCTGGCCGCGCTGCTGTCGGTGGTGTTCGAGCTGACGCTGCGGATCGAGCAGGTCTCGCCCTCGGGGCGGCGGCTGGTGGTGCTGGTGGACCACTCGGCCAGCATGGCGCTGGCCGACGGCACCACCCCCGAGGCCACCCCCGAGGCCCGCATCGATCGCCTGCGCGCGGCGTGGCAGGCCAGCGCCGACGCCCGGGTGGGCTGGCGCGACGACGGGCTGACGGTGGAGGTGCGGGGCTTCGATCTCGAGACCCACCCCATGACCGGCGATCGGGCCGAGACCCTGGCCGGCGAGCCCGACGGGGCCGGCTCGGACCTGGCCCGGGCGCTGTCGGAGCTGGGCCAGCCCGAGGCCGATCGCGCCCCGCTGGCCGGGGTGGTGGTGCTCTCCGACGGCCTGGTGGCCGAGGACGACGCGACCGCGGCCCACGTCGACGCGGTCGGCCAGGGCCTGCAGGTGCCGATCACCACCCTCTCGGCCGGGGCGCCGTTCATCCGCGACGTGAGCGTGGCCCAGATCCGCGCGGGCGAGTTCGCGTTCGTGGAGAACGTCGCGGAGATCGAGGCCACGCTGGTCGCCCACGGGCTGGCGGGCACGGCCACCACGGTGCTGCTGCGGCGCGACGGCGAGGAGGTCGCCAGCCGGCGGGTCGAGCTGGGCACCGACGGCGTGCCCACCCCGGTGCGCTTCGAGGTGGCGCCCGATCGCGTGGGCCAATTCGTCTACGAGGTGGTGGTGCCGGCCCAGCCCAACGAGGCCACGGTCGCCAACAACGCCCGGGCGTTCGTCATCAAGGTGCTGCGCGACAAGGTCCGCGTGCTGCACGTGGCCGGGCGCCCCGACTGGGACGTCCGCGCCCTGCGTACGCTGCTGCGCCGCGATCCCAACGTCGAGCTGCTGAGCTACTACATCCTCCGCGGGCTCGACGACATCGGGCGCGAGGACACCACCGCCGCGCTGAGCCTGATCCCCTTCCCCACCGACGAGCTGTTCGAAGAGGAGCTGGGCTCGTTCGACCTGGTCATCCTGCACAACTTCGATGCGGTGCAGCACCAGGTGGAGCAGTACCTCGACAACATCGCGCGCTACGTAGAGGAGGGCGGCGCGCTGGTGCTGATCGGCGGCGATCTGGCGTTCACCGACCTCGGCTACGGGCTGCCGGAGCTGGCCAACCTGCTGCCGGTCGACAGCCGGATCCGCTCGCGGCTCACCCACGAGCCGTTCCGGCCCCGCGTCACCGACGCGGGCCGGCGCCATCCCATCACCGCGTGGCTGGCCGCGGCCGAGGGCGGCTGGGGCCAGCTGCCCGCGCTGTCGAACTACAACCCGCTGTCGCCCAACCCCCGGTCCGACGTGATCGGGGCCGCCTCGCTGCTGGTGCACCCCGAGGCCACCGACGCCCGCGGCCACCCGCGACCGATCCTGGGCGTGTCGGAGCCGGGCCGGGGCCGCGCGCTGGTGCTGGCCACCGGCTCCACCTGGCAGCTGGGCTTCGCCCCCGATCTGCCGCTGATCGACGGGGCGCGCCCCTACGACCTGCTGTGGCTGGGCGCGGTGCGCTGGCTGCTGCGCGACGACAGCTCCGGAAGGCTCACCCTCGAGACCGACAAGCCGCGCTACCGGGTGGGCGAGGCGGTGGAGCTGTCGGCGAAGACCTGGTCGGCCAGCTACGCGGCCGAGCCCGGGATCGAGGTGGAGTGGGCCCTGCGCCCGCTGGGCACCGGCCCCGACGGCCAGCCCCCCGCCCCGCTGCACGAGGGCCAGTGGACCACCGACGGCCTGGGCCGCGCCCGGCAGGTGCTCGAGTTCCTCCCGGTGGGCGCCTACGTGGCCCAGGCCCGCCGCGAGCTGGGGGCCCCCGCGGCGGGCGAGATCGGCGAGGGCAGCGAGGCCGAGGGCCTCGACGCGCCCGAGGTGCGGCGGGTGTTCATCGTGGAACCACCCGGGCGCGAGCTGGCCCGGATCGACGCCGATCCGGGGATCGCCCGCCTGGCCGCGCTGGCCGAGGCCACCGGCGGAGAGGCCCTGTCGGCGGCCGACGGCGACACGCTCCCCCGCCGGATCCCGCTGGCGCCCCTCCGATCCGCTCGCGAGGGGCAGCGCGTCGACGCGCGCACCGACGTGCCCCTGTGGAACGGGTGGCTGGCCCTGCTGCTGCTGGTGACCAGCTTCGGCGGGGAGTGGCTGCTGCGCCGCCGCCAGGGCGAGGTCTGATCGCCTCGGCCGCGACCTCCCAGCCCGAGCGCATCCGCTCCGTGGCGGCGGCCCACGGATGCGGGCGCGGGCAAGCGTGACCGCTTCGGCGGGCGGTCGCCCGATTCGAGCTATGCTCGACGCATGGAGAACGGGTCGAAGGCCATCGTCGGGCTCGCCGCCCTCGCGTGGCTGCTCGGGTCCGGCTGCACCCGCCCGAACCTCGACTACGGCCAGATCACCGAGACCGAGTCCGGCAGCGAGGGCGACGAGGGCGAGCTGTCGTCGACCTCGACCGGCTCCACCGACGCCCTGCCTCCGGCCGATTCCACCGGGGACGACCCCGCCGACTCCGCCGATTCCACCGGCTCCGCCGGCTCCGCCGACCCCGACGGCGACGACACCGGCGACGTCTGCCAGCCCCAGCCGCCCTCGCCCCTCGTGGTCGAGATGTTCGCCGCCAACGGCCTGCCCACCCAGCCCGAGTCGGCCACGTGTGGCACCGCGCGCTCGTTCGCGCGCGGCCGGCTGTGGGTCGAGGGCAACGTGATCCACACCTCCCCCTGCCAGACATGCGGCTGCGAGGACGCCGAGTCGGCGTTCCATGTCGAGCTGAGTGGGGTGCAGTTCCCCTCCACGCCCTGGTGCGGCCGCCTCGTGCTGTGGTCCGCCCCGTCCGACGCGGGCTGCGTGTGGACCGGCATGGCCGTGTACAGCGGCTTCGACGACGACGTCCCCGTCTTCGTGGCGACCAACGGCCGCGACATCCCCGACCCGCCGTTCTTCGAGGGCCCGGAGGTCGAGCTGGTCGCCCGGCCCGAGTGCGAGGGCAGCGACGCCTGCGAGTCCCGTCCGCCCGGGCCCTACCGCCTCGCCGTGGCCGACCAGGTGATCGACGTGGGTGAGTCCGAGACGATCGCGCTCCCGTTCCCGTTCCCGTTCCCGGGGGTCCTGAGCTTCGAGATCACCAACCTGATGTCGAGCATCGACGAAGCGTGCGTCGAGCACGTCGCCTGGACCGCCGAGCAGACGTGATGGGCTCGTGTTCACGACGTATCGCGGCTTACTCCGGCGCTCGTTTCGAGACTAGGGCCGAACTCTTCCCATAATTTTCATCAATTCACCGACGGGCAGCCCCCATTGAAAGCGTGGAACCGAGGGGCGGCACGACGATGCCCCGCTCGATGGCCCACGGGAGTATTGCAATGGAGTCCTGGACGATTCGAGCGCTCGGTGGGCTGGGCGTGGTGGTACTGAGCGCGGGCTGCATCAGCACGGGCGAGCGTCCGCAGACCGCAGACTCGCTCGGCGACTCGACCACGGGGGAAGACTCGAGCTTGAGCCTGGGCTCGCTGGTCACCGGCTTGGAAGAGGCCTCGACCACCGCCCCGATGGACGGCTCGGCCGCGACCGACACCGACACCGGCCCCGACGACGACACGGACGACAGCGCCGACGCCACCACCGGATCGGCCGACGGCTCCTCGGGAGACGGTACGTCCACCGGGGGCACGATCGACCTGCCGGAGTACTGTGGCGACACGATCCCGATGGCCGGCGACGAGCCGCTCATCGACGATCTCGAGGTGGAGCCGGGGCAGATGCTGCCCGACGACGAGATCCCGCCGAACGACGACCGCGTGGGGTTTTGGTTCACCTACAACGACGGCAGCGCGACCGGCATGCAGACCCCGCTGCCGGGGAGCTTCCAGCCCTCCGCCGGGGGCGCGGCCAAGACCGCCTACGCGGCGGGCACCAGCGGCTCGGGCTTCACCCAGTGGGGCGCGGGCATGGGCGTGAAGCTCAACAACGACTTCTCCGGCGACTGTCCCTACGACGCGTCGACCTACGACGGGATCACCTTCCAGGCCTACGGCAACGTCACCGTTCGGCTGTCGATCACCACCCGTGCCACCCATCCGCTCGTAGACGGAGGCACGTGCGACCCGGAGCGGGGCCAGTGCTCCGACAACTTCGGGGTGTCGATCACCCTCCAGCCCCAGTGGGTGGTCTACGAGATCGCGTGGGCCGAACTCATGCAGCAGGGCTGGGGCCAGCCCGCCGACTTCGACCCGGGGCAGATCATCGAGATCCAGTGGCAAGCCCCGGTCGCCACGCCGTTCGACATGCACGTGGACGAGCTGAGCTTCTGGTAGGCGTCGCCAGAGTCGCCGAGCTCAGCGCTGGGCCATCGCGTCGCGGAGCGCGGCGGGCAGCTCGGTCACCGAGCAGGCCAGGCGGATCTTGCCCGGCATCAGCTCCGCCTGCGGCGCGCAGGGCAGCAGCTCGGAGCTGGGCAGCGGGAACATCAGCGGCGGCACGCCCTCGAGGTTGGACGACAAGAACACCAGCCGGCCCTGGATGCTGGCCGCGGCCTCGATGACCTGCCCCTGGACCTCGGCCCGGGCCGTGCCCGCGCCGAATTCCACCGTGTGCCCCGACAGCTTCGAGACCTCGTCGTCGCTCACGAAGCCCTCGGCCGTGGCCCGACCGATGCCGGTCACCACCAGGCGGCTCTCGTCGAGCAGCGCGTCGGTGTCGAGCTGGATCGACTCCACGTGCAGGCTCAGCTCGGTGGCCCGCAGCCCCTGCTCCTCGACCGCGTCGACGGTGACGTGCAGCGCCTCGACCTCCCCGCTCATCAGCACGCCGAGGACGAAGGGGAAGCCGTCGATCTCTACGCCGACCCCCTGCGCCTGGGGGAGGGTCTCGGTGATCTTGGCGCGGGCGTGCTCCTCGACCACGTGGCGGACCCGCATGTCCGCGTAGGCGAGCCCGCCGAGGATGGCGACCAGCAGCACGAGCACGACGACGATGACGACGATCTTCTTCATGGAGGAGGCACCGCGGGCCGGGGTGCCCAGTACGTCGGGATCTACGCCACGGCCTCACGCACTCCGTAGCACGGGACGCACGTCATCTCACCGAAGCGTTTCCCTTATATGATGCGCGGACTGGCCGGCCCCTGCGCTGCCCTCGTGGCCCCCGTGCGTTAGGGCGTTAGGGGCTCGTGCCCACCGCCCGGGCGGCCCGGTTCGGCTATGGTCGCCCCGGTGAGCGAGCCCCCCGACTACTCCAAGATGCTCAACGCCCAGCTCGGTGGCTTCGAACAGGCGCTCGGCCTGCACTTCACGCGGGTCACCCCCGACGAGATCATGGCCGAGGTCCGGGTCCAGCCCCACCTGCTGCAGCCCTACGGGCTGGTCCACGGCGGGGTGCACTGCTCGATCGCCGAGACGCTGTGCTCGGTGGGGGCGGCCATCTGGGCCCACGCCCACGGCAAGACCACGGTCGGCCTGGAGAACAGTACGTCGTTCCTGCGGGCGGCCCGGGGGGGCACGCTGGTGGGGCGGGCCACCCCGGTGCACCGCGGGCGTCGCACGCAGCTGTGGGAGGCGGAGATCCTCGACGAAGACGGGGAGCGGATCGCCGAGGCGCGCGTGCGCATGATGATGCTCGATGCGGGGGCCGCCCTCGCCGGGCACCGGGTGGCCAGCCAGCGGGGGCCGATCCCCTGGCCCAGCTCCGAATCGTAGCCGCGGGGCGAGCGGCGACCGGCGGGCTCCGGTCGTCCGGCCGGATCCTTCAGCTGCCGCGGCGCGTAAGGAGCCGCCGGCCGAGCCGCCCGGGCAGGCTCCACAGCAGCGCCGCCCCCGGGTAGTTCAGCGCCCGCAGCACCCCCACGTAGACCGTGAAGCCGGCGCCGATCACCACCAGCAGGAACGGCGCGAGCAGCAGCACCGGCCACGCGCCCAGGCCGGCGTCCGCGGCCACGATCTGCGCCCCCTCCCAGGCCGCGCCCACCAGCAGCCCCATCAGCCCGTTGGCCAGCAGCAGCGATCCCAGCCGCGCCCAGCGGCGCGGCACGGGGATCGGCCCCACCACCCGGGTGAAGGCCATCCGCAGCACCGCCACGTTGGCGAGCGCCCCCAGCCCCGTGCCCAGCGCGATGCCCGGGGCGCGCAGCTGCTCGTAGGTCAGCGCGTTGAAGGTGATGTTCACCATCACCGCGGTCAGCGACGCCACCAGGGGGATCCGCGGGCGGTCCACGCTGTAGAACGCGGGCGCCAGGATCTTCACCAGCCCGTAGGGCAAAAGCCCCACCACGTAGGCCTGCAGCACCAGCGCGATCGCCTGCGCGTCGGCCAGCGTGGTCTGCCCGTGCCGATAGACCAAGGTGGTGACCGGCTCCGCGAGCACGGCCAGCCCCACCGCCGAGGCGGCGATGAGCATCCACCCCGCGCTGGTGCTCTCGCCCACGCGGGCCGCGAGCGCGGAGCGATCGCCCCGCGCCGCCTCCTCGGACACGTCGGTGGTGGTCACCGTGGCCAGGGCCACCCCGAACACCCCCAGGGGCAGGAAGAACAGGCGGAACGCATAGCCCAGCTGGGCCACCGCGCCGTCCTCCAGCAGCCCCGCGAAGCGGGTGTTCACGAACACGTTGATCTGGATGGCGGCCACGCCCACCAGCGCCGGCGCCATCAGCCGCGCCATCCGGCGGATGCCCTGATCGCGCCACAGCCCGCGCATCCGCAGCCCGGGCCGGTACCCCAGCTTCCACAGCATGGGCAGCTGGATCAGCGCCTGGGCCACGCCCGCCGCCAGCGTGCCCAGGCTCCACATCATCACCCCCGCCTCCACGCCGGGGCCCCACAGCCACACCACCCCGCCGGCCACGATGCTCACCACGTTGAACAGCGCCGGGGCGAGGGCCGGCATCACGAAGTGGCGCTGGGCGTTGAGCATGCCCATCCACACCGCGCCCAGGCTCACCAGCGCGAGGATCGGCATCATCACCCGGGTGAGGTGGGCCGCCAGCGCGACCTTCTCCGCGTCTCCCCCGAAGCCGTGGGCGATCGCCACCACGATCTCCTCGCTGAACACGATCCCCAGCAGGGTCAGCCCGCCGGTCAGCACCAGCAGGGCGCTGAGGGTGAGGTTGCCCAGCGCGTGCGCCCGATCGCGGCCCTCCTGGGCGAGCGCGGCGGTGAACGTGGGCACGAACGCCGACGACAGCGCGCCCTCGGCCAGCAGGTCGCGGAGCATGTTGGGGATGCGGAAGGCCACCGTGTAGGCGTCGGCCACCGCCCCCGCGCCGAACAGGGCCGCGAACAGGATCTCGCGCAGCAGGCCCAGCACCCGCGAGGCGAACACCGCCACGGACACGCGGCCGGTGGAGCGGAGGGAGGCGGGCACGGGGTGATGGTGGCCCCTCCCGGCGCACGGGGGAAGAAACCGGACCGAGCCGCCGACCGGGGGCCGCTGACGGGCAGTTCGTGCGAATTGCGCCGGTCCCGTCGCCCGCCGCGTCACCCGCGGCGACTTCGACTACGATCGCGACTGCACCATGGACGTCGTCTTCATCGCCCCCGGCTACCCCGCCGAGATGCCTCACTTCACCCGGGGGCTCGCGGCCGTGGGGGCTCGTGTCCATGGGATCGGCAGCGGCCCCGCCTCGGAGCTGCCGCAGCTGGCCCGCCACGCCCTCACCCGCTACCTGCAGGTGCCCAACCTCTTCGACGAGGACGACGTGCTCGCCCGGGCCCACGCCTGGCTGCGCGGCCACGAGATCGACCGCGTGGAGTCGCTGTGGGAGCCCACCGTGGTGCTCGCCGCCCGCATGCGGGAGCGCTTCGGCGTGCCCGGCATGAGCGTCGACACCGTCCGGGGCTTTCGCGACAAGCAGCTCATGAAGGAGCGGATCGCCGCCGCGGGCCTGCGCGTGCCCGCCTCGGCCCGCTGCCAGACCAACACCGCGGTGCGCGAGGCGGCCGAGCGGATCGGCTACCCGCTCATCATCAAGCCCATCGACGGGGCCGGCAGCGCCCACACCTACCGGCTGGAGTCCAGCGCGCAGCTCGAGCGCGTGCTGCCCCACCTGGTGCGGGTGCCCGAGGTCAGCGTCGAGGAATTCGTCGACGGCGAGGAGTTCACCCACGACACGATCTGCATCGCCGGCCGGCCGGTCTACGAGAACGTGGCCCAGTACCTGCCGCGCCCGCTGGTGGCCCGCTCGGTGCACGACATCAGCCCCGTGATCTGCACCGTGCGCGACCTGTCCTCGCCGAAGATCCAGGCCGGGCTGAAGCTCGGCCGCGGCGTGCTGCGGGCGCTGGGCATGGGCACCGGGTTCACCCACCTCGAGTGGTACCGCAAGGCCGACGGCGAGGTCGTGTTCGGCGAGGTCGGCTGTCGCGTGGGCGGAGCGCGGCTGGTCGATCAGATGAACTACACCTCCGACTGCGATCTCTACGTGGAGTGGGCGCGCTCGGTCTGCTGGAGCGCGTTCGAGGCCGACACCACCCGCCGCTACAACACGGCCATCGTGTTCAAGCGCGCCGCGGGCCAGGGCCGGATCCACCGCGTCGAGGGCCTGTCGGCCCTGCTCGACCGGCACCGGCCGTGGGTGTGCGCGGTGGATCTGCTGCCGGTGGGGGCCCCGCGCCGCGACTGGACCCAGACCCTGGTGAGCGACGGCTACGTCATCGTGCGCCACCCCGAGTGGAACCAAGCGCTGCGCATGGCCGCCGACGTGGCCGACCACGTGCACCTGTTTGCTCGATAGCGTGCAACGCCGCGCCGTGGCGGTCGATGGGTAGAGCAT
>JGI12210J13797_10574620_pt1 | contig 13400 bp, 13 predicted proteins | sample ElkSlonscriptome_3_FD_13797 | JGI IMG/M metagenome (IMG submission 13797)
AACCCGGTCGATGCATCCGATATCGAATGGCTCGACGCGTGGGAGGAGACCCTGCGCATCAACCTTACCGCCGCCGCGCAGCTCAGCCGCTTTGCTGTCAGGCACTGGCAATCGAACGCCACCGGCGACAGCGACGTTCACGGGGGCGTTCGCGGGCGTCTGGTCCATGTCGCGAGCCGCGCTGCCTATCGCGGGGATTCGCCCGCGCATTGGCACTATGCGGCGGCGAAGGGCGGCATGGTGGCGATGCACAAGACGATCGCCCGCGCCTACGCCGCCGAGGGCATATTGAGTTTTGCGATCACGCCGGGCTTCGTCGACACCGCCATGGCGGGCGATTATCTCGAAAGCCGGGGCGGTCCGGGATTGCTCGCCGACATCCCGCTGGGCCGGGTCGCAACGCCCGAGGAAATCGCTCGCATCATCACCTTTTGCGCGCTCGACGCGCCGCCGAGCATGACCGGTGCCGTCATCGACGCGAATGGAGCCAGCTTTGTCCGATAGCTGGAAACTGAGTGCCGAGGCATCAAAGGAACGTGTGCAGGCCGCGCTGCTGGTACATGACGAAATCGAGGATTGGGATCCCGAACTGGTCATCGCCGGACGCGAAATGGGCGAGGATCGCCCGCAGGACTGGGTTCTGGAAGCATGGTATCCGCGCCGACCGGGGAAGGCTCAGAAAGCCGCCCTGCTTGGTCTGTTCGAAGGTGATCCACCGCCGGTGAAGACCGAAAAACTGCCCGCACAGGACTGGCTCGCGCTCAGCCAGCAGGGCGCGCGGCCTGTCCGGGCGGGGCCGTTCCACATTCACACTCCCGAATTCGAATCCGACGTAACCGCGATCGATCTGGTCATTCCCGCAGCGCAGGCATTCGGCACGGGTCAGCACCACACGACCGCCGGTTGCCTCGAAATGCTCGCCGCCATGAAGGCAAGCGGCATGCACCCCCGGCGCATCGCGGATATCGGCACCGGGACCGGGTTGCTCGCCATGGGTAGCATCGCGCTGTGGCCCGCCGCTTTCGTCACCGCGTCGGATATCGACCCGGTCTGCGCCCCGGTCGTGGAGGAGAACGCCGCGCTGAATGCGCTTCGTCTCGGCACCGGTCGAGGCGAGCTCGCGCTGATCATCGCGGCAGGGATGGATGATGAATTGTTGCGGCTGCGCGGACCATACGACCTGTTGATCGCGAATATCCTCGCTGCTCCGCTGATCGATCTGGCTCCTTCATTTGCCGCGTCCGTCGCGCCGGGGGGCAGCGTGCTGCTGGCGGGTTTGCTCGCTGGCGAACAGGAGGAGGCGGTCCGCCGCGCCTACAAGCGAGCAGGATTTCGCCCTGCGGCGAGGCTGGTTCGAGGCGACTGGGCGATCCTGTGGATGCGGCGGCGGCGTGCGCGGTAGACGGTTCGCGATCGCGGCGCGGTGGCTCGCCATCCTCGTGCTGGCCCCGATCGCGGTTTTCGCCTCGTCCGCGTGGATCGGATCGTCGATCCCGCGCAATGACGACTGGAGCGAGCCCGATCCGGCTAGCGAAGACACGGTCGCAATCCTGATCGGCACCAACGGCGTGCATACGGAGATCGCGATGCCGTTGGTCACGCCCGGAATGGACTGGCGGCCGGTATTCCCCGCAGCCGACATCGACGCCTCGTTCCGGCCCTACACCCATGTCGCCGTGGGCTGGGGAGAGCGGACCTTCTTCCTCCAAACGCCGAAATGGTCCGATCTCGACCCGTTGGTCGCCGCCAGCGCGCTCGTCGGCGGCGAAGGGGTGCTTCACGTCGCCCATTACGTGCGCCCGGCCCCGTCCGACGATTACCGCGTCCTGCATCTGCGACCGCGCGAATATCGCGTCCTGGTCGAAGACATTGCATCGCGGCTCGATCCGCCCGGCACTCGCGAGATCCTGGATGGCTATGACCGTCACGACGTCTTCTACACGGCGCGCGGCACGTATCACCTGGGCAATACCTGCAACCAATGGACCAGCGATCGCATGGCTGCCGCAGGCATCGAAATCGGCCATTGGACGCCCTTTTCCGGCGGCGTGATGAAATGGGTGCCTCAGCCTTGACGCGTCCCTGATGCACCCTCTTTCGCGGAACAGGCGCAGGTTTCGATCCTTTGAATCAGTGAAGACCAAACGACGACAAGGATAATTGCATCATGGCCAAGACACTTCTCATCACCGGCGCATCCTCGGGCATCGGGGAAGCCACCGCCCGCGCCGCGGCAAAGGCGGGCTGGAACGTCGCACTATGCGCTCGCTCAGAAGACAAGCTGAAAACCATTGCGGCCGAGATCGGCGACAATGCCCTCGCCCTCCCCTGCGACGTCACCCAGCGAGAGGCGATCACCGATGCGCTGTCGCAGGCCGCCGGGAAATTCGGCGGCATCGACGCAGTGTTCGCCAATGCCGGAATGGGTGTCGAGGCCGCCGGTGTCGAAAACGGCGACCCGCAGGCGTGGCACGACATGATCCATCTCAACATCCTTGCCGTGCTATATGCCGCGCACGCCGCGATCCCGCACCTGAAGAAGACCAGGGGCCACTTCGTCGTCACCGGGTCCAAGGCGGGCCGCGACAACATGAAAGGGTCGATCTATTCCGCCACGAAATGGTTCGTGCACGGCTTTGGCGAAAACCTCGCCGAGGAAATGCGCGAATGGGGCGGACGAGCGACGATCATCGCGCCCGGAATGGTCAACACCGACTTTTTCGATGAGCCCAAGCCGGACAAGATCCAGCCCGAGGACGTCGCCAATGCCGTGATCTATGCCCTGTCACAGCCAAAGACGGCGGCCGTGCGCGAGATCTACATCATGCCCAACGACTAGGAGGGCATCGAAAGCGCTTGTTCCAGGAGGTCGAGCGCGTTGTGCGCAAAGGCTTCCATATTGGCGATCCGGTCGTCATCGTCCGTTTCGATAGTGGAAGCGAGAGTCCGCCCCGAAGGATCCGCTACCGCCGCGATGCTGCGCCCCGATGCGACCCCCATCGGGTGCGCGCTGCCGCCTGCCGATCCGCTCTCGGCGAGACCCCAATCGGCCCCCAGCCGATGCCGGATCGCGTCGGCCTGCAATATGGCATAGTTTTCCGTTACCGAACGCATGCCACGATACGCCTCGCGCGGGAGGCCGAACAGCGCGTCGCGCGCCTTGAAGGAATAGACAACGCCCCCTCCGACATAGAAGTCGAGCGCGCCCGGAACGGTCAACAGCGCGGCTGACACAAGGCCACCGGTTGCGCCGTCGGCGATGGCGATCTTCTGCCCGCGCTGTCTCAGCATATCCGCAATTCGCAGGACCTGCGGCTGAACCTCGCGCAGCATATCGCTCATTCACCCGCTCCGGCGATCCCGTTTGCAGGTTCGTCGTCAGCCGCAACATCGTCCTGCCGCGCGTCGTGAAACGCTGCCGTAGCGCGGGTGACCGATTGCATCATCTCCATGCGCGAAGGGGTCGATTCCCGGGTGCGCCCGATCATCACGGCAATCGCATATTCGCTGCCATCGGGCGCGGTCAGAATGCCGACATCGTTATAGCCCGATTGCTCCCCGCCATAAAACTGTCCGGTTCCGGTCTTGTGATCGACGTCCCACCCTTGCGGTGCCCCGCCCTTGATCCGGCGCGGACCGCTCTTGGTGGTCGAGAGAATATCGCGCATCAGCCGCGTCGAGGCCGCTGACAGCAATTCGCCTCTGGCAAGTGCGGCCAGCGCCCGGGCGATCCCGGTGGGCGTCGCGCCATCGACCGGATCGGCGAGGTAGGCTTCGAACGCCTTGCGCCGTTTCTCCGAGGGTACTTCGTCGCGCGCCTCGTAGAAGGCGTTGCCGTAGGAATAATCCTGCTTCCATTCCAGTCCGGCAATCTTGCTCTGCTTGGTCCGCTCGTCGGTGCCGAAGCGCACGCCTTTCAAATCATTCGCGTCGATGAATTTCTCGACCGCTTCCGGACCGCCGACGCGGCGCAGGATCCGGTCGTTGGCCGCGTTGTCGCTGCGCGCCAGAGCGCGTTCCATCAGATCACGAAAATCGGTGTCGAAGCTGCCACGGCTGCGCACGATGTCGCGGATCGGCTGATAGAACAGCACCAGGTCCTCGCGGCGGATCGTGACTTCCTCGTCGAGATCGAACCTGCCCGCGTCGACCTGCGACAGCGCCGTTAAGGAAACCCACAGCTTGCTGACGCTTTGCTGCGGCAGCATGTCGTCCCCGTTGAATTCGTAGACGCGGCCTGTATCGACATCCACCACCGCGATGCCGACAGAGCCTTCGAAACCGGCTCCGATTTCCTCGAGTTTCTCTTCGAAAGCGCGCTCTTGCGCAGTCATGACGACTTTCGGCGTTCGATCGATTTTGACGCGCGTTTTCGCGCCTGCTGACGAAGACGTTTTTGGCGCGCCTTCCACGCTTTCCGATTGCGAGCCAGAGGAAGAAGACGCCGAGGTCGAAGGCTGTGCCCAGATCGCGAAGACGAGCGCGCCAACCACGATCGGTGCGAGCAACAAGATGTATCGAAGAGTTATTCCCATTGGTCGTTCAACGAAGCGCGCGCTTCATCTTTCCTAGATTTATCAGGTATTTTTGGCAACGCGCGAACCCGCGCCCGCCCGCTCGACGATTTGCGCCCAGCCCGCCTCGTCGGTGGTCTCGATGCCCAGCTCCTGCGCCTTCTTCAGCTTGGAGCCCGCGCCCGGCCCCGCGACCAGCAGGTCGGTCCTGGCGCTGACCGATCCGGCGGCCTTTGCGCCAAGCATTTCGGCCTGTGCTTTTGCCTCGTCGCGGCTGATAGTCTCCAGCTTGCCCGTGAACACGACCGTCTTGCCCGCCACCGGGCTGTCGAGCGTTTCGACTTCGTAGCGCGGCGGGGACAGTTCGCTCAACAAGTCGTCCCACACCGCGACGTTGTGCGGTTCGTGAAAGAAATCGCCCAACGCCTCGACCACGCTCGGCCCGATCCCGTCGATGGCGGTGAGTTCGCTGGCAGCGTCCCCATTCTTCTCGCCGCACTCTTCCCGCGCGCTCTGCGCAATCGCGCGCAGCGCCGGCAGTTCATGGAAGTGGCGCATCAGGTCGCGCGCAGTCACTTCGCCGACATGGCGGATGCCCAGACCGAACAGCAGCCGCGCGGCATCGGGTTGGCGCCGGGTTTCCACAGAAGCCAACAGGTTATCCACAGACTTGTCCTGCCACCCTTCGAGCGCGAGGATGTCACCGCGGCGATCCTTCAACCGAAAGATATCCGCCGGGCTTTCGAGCCAACCCAGCGCAAAGAACTGCGCAATGGTCTTCGATCCCAGGCCGTCGATATCCAACGCCTTGCGGCTGACGAAATGCTCGAGCCGCTGTGTCCGCTGCGCGGGACAGATCAGCCCGCCGGTGCAGCGCACGTCGACCTCGCCCTCCTCGGCCACCGCTTCGCTGTCGCAGCGTGGGCAATGGCCGGGGAAGGCATAGGGGTCGCGCTTCGCATCCGGGGTCAGGTTTGCAACGACTTGCGGAATGACGTCGCCCGCGCGCTGGATCACCACCCGGTCGCCGGGGCGCACGCCCAGCCGCTCGATCTCGTCGCGATTGTGCAGCGTGACATTGGTCACCGTCACCCCGCCGACCAGCACCGGGGCGAGCCGCCCGACCGGGGTCAGCTTGCCGGTGCGCCCGACCTGTATGTCGATCGCCTCCAAAGTGGTTTCGGCCCGTTCGGCGGGAAATTTGTGCGCCAGCGCCCAGCGCGGCGCTTTCGCGACGAAGCCAAGCCGCTTCTGCCAGTCGAGCCGGTCGACCTTGTAGACGACGCCGTCGATCTCGTAATCGAGATCGGGCCGCGCCTTCGCGATATTGTCGTAATGCGCGATCAGGCCATCGACGCTCTCAACCCGGGTGAACAGCGCGGAAACCGGAAAGCCCCATTCGCGCAAAATCCGGGTGACGGCGTATTGCGTCTCACCCGGAACGTCCGAGGCCGCGCCCCACCCATGCGCCCAGAAACGCAAGGGACGCCGCGCGGTGACGCTCGCATCCTTCTGACGCAGCGATCCGGCAGCGGCGTTGCGCGGATTGGCGAAAGGCTTGGTCCCCTCCGCCTCGGCTACGGCATTGAGCGCGTCGAACGCAGCGCGCTCCATATACACCTCGCCGCGCACCTCGAAGACCTTTGGCACGCCATCTGGCAATTGCTGCGGAATGTCGGCGATATGCGCGACATTTGGAGTGACGTCCTCGCCCACCTGCCCGTCCCCGCGCGTCGCGGCGCGGACCAGCTTTCCGTCCTCGTACCGCAGCGAGCAGGACAGCCCGTCGATCTTGTCCTCCGCGGTGAAGGCGATTGCGCTCGCATCATCTAGATTGAGATAGCGAGCGACCCTCTGGGCCCATTCCTCGACCTCCTCGCGGGTGAAGGCATTGTCGAGGCTCATCATGCGAACCTCGTGAGTGACTTTGGACAGCGGCGAAGCGGCGACAGCGTGGCCGACATTGCGCGAAGGGCTGTCCTTGCGAACGAGGTGCGGGAAGGCGTTTTCCAGTTCCATATTGCGCCGGACCAGCGCATCGTATTCCTGATCGGTGATCTCGGGATCGTCTTCGGCGTGATAAAGCCGGTCATGCTTCGCAATGGCCTTGGCGAGCCGCATGAGTTCGTTGGCAGCTTGCGCTTCGGTGAGGTTTTCGACGCTCATGGAAACATGCTATGCCTCAGCGATGAGGCCGGGAAAAGGGGAACCGGTGACAACCTGTGGGGGGTGTGGTGGTCGATCGTTATATCAAGATAGTCGTGTGCCTGGTGATCGCTGTAATGGCCTTGATGTACGGTGCGCATAACATCGCCAATATCGAACAGGCCTACGGCTCGTTCGTCTTCGCCACCAGCAATGAAGGGCAGGAGATCTATCCCGTCACCCTGCTGCCAACGCCGGCCTCGCCGTTGCTGACGATTGCGATGTGGTTCGTCATCGGGCTGGAACTGCTGGCCGGAACGCTTCTGCTGATCGGTGCCCTGCGCATGTGGTCGCGCCGGCGCGAAATCACGCCGGCCTTCGAAAACGCCAAGGCGGTGGCGAAAGTCGGTTTCGGCTGCGCGATCATCGTGTGGTGGGGCCTGTTCCAGGCCATCGCGGTCGCGGGTTATCAGCTCTGGCAAATGCCGGGCGGCGAAGGCCCGAATACCGGATCGTGGATCTATGGCGCGATGACGATGATGTCGCTGATCTATGTATCGCTGCCGGAACGCGAGGTTTGAAGCTTTGTGCCATCCGCTGGCCAGGTTTTCGCCGCTACATCGCGCGCAAGCTGCCTAACTTCGCTGACAGCTTTGGCTCAGATCACGTCCTTCATGAAACCCACATGATCCCGGCCTTGCGGATCGTCCAGCCACTGGCGGTGCGGCGCAGACGATAGCCAAACCCTTCGGCTCCCAGATTTCCGTAGGTTGCGCCGCCTTCCGCGGAACAGGAGTGACCCGAACAGTCAACCGCTGCATGCACGAATAGCGCCGGTTCACCGGTGTCGAGCAGGATCACTCCGCCGTCTTTCCACCCGCAGCGATCCTCGCCAAAGACGCTCTCCGCGTCGCGGGCAATCCTCTTCACGCGGTCCGCCTCCAACTGATGCAAACAGATCGGGCGATCGCGTAAGCTCCCGGCGTTGCGATAGGTGTCGACGAGATGGAGGAAAAGCGACTCGCGCGGTCCGTTCGCACCTTCGACGAGCACCGATGAGCCTTGCAGCTTATCCTCACCTGTACCTTTTACGCTTTCGATAATGGACGGAGACGGGGGCGGAGACGGGGGCGGCGGCGGAGGTGGTGGGAATGGATTCGGCGCAGAAGGCGGCCGAACACTGAGCCCACGCACTGGCGGCTGGTCGACATTGGCGGTCGTCGGTGACGGCGCTGCAGGTTCCGATAGCGGCGCTATCGGTTCCGCCGGACGACTGACGGTGGGCGGATCGACGATATCGGGTACCGGAAGCTGATCTTCGTCCTGCGTACATCCGGCAACTGGCAACAGCCCAGCTAACGCCAGGATTGACGACCGCAGCATCAAACCCCCTCCAGCAATCGATCCGCCTGCGCGCGCGCTTCGGGCGTGACTTCGGCGCCCGACAGCATCCGCGCGATTTCTTCCTGCCGTCCGGCTTCGTCGAGCAGGACCACGCTGGTCTTCGTCACCGTGCCCGAGGACGCCTTGGCGATCATGTAGTGCGTTCGCCCGCGCGCCGCGACCTGCGGGCTATGCGTCACCGCCAGCAACTGGCCCTCCGCGCTCGCCAGCCGGGCGAGCCGTTCGCCGATGGCCGAGGCGACCGCCCCGCCCACGCCGCGGTCGATCTCGTCGAAGATGATCGTCGCCGCCCCGCCCTTCTGAGCAAGCGCAACCTTGAGCGCGAGGATGAAGCGCGACAATTCGCCCCCGCTCGCGATCTTGGCCAGCGGTGCGAAATCGGCGCCCGGATTGGTCGCAATCAGGAATTCGCACGCATCCATGCCGTGCGCGCCCCACTTTTCCTCGGGCAGAGTTCCGATCGAAGTAAGGAACCGCGCAGCATCCAGTTTGAGCGGCGCAAGCTCCTCCGCGACCGCCTTGTCGAGCACCTTGGCCGCTTTCAGCCGCGCATCGTGCACTGTCCGGGCCGTTTGGAGATAATCCTTGCGTGCATCGCTGGCCGCAACTTCCAGCGCGTCGAGCTGCGCCTCGCCCCCTTCGATCGTGTCCAGCCGCGCGCGCATTTCGCGCATCATGTCGGGCAGCGCATCGACTTCGCAGCGATGCTTTCGTGCAAGCGCGCGCAGCTCGAACAGCCGGGTTTCCGCCGTATCCAGAGCCATCGGATCGTGCACAAGCGCGACCGCAGCGGCTTCTAGCTTTTCCTCCGCCTCACCCGCCTCGATCACGGCGCGGTCCAGCGCGGCCAGTGCCTCGGCCAGCAGCGGATGCTCCTCCGCGATCCGATCGAGCCTCCGGGCCGCGACCCGCAATGACGCCAGCGGCGAATCCGACCCTTCCCAGACATGGCGCAATTCCTCCAGCTCCCCGCTCAGCCGCTCGCCCTTCTGCATGTCGGCGCGCTGCGCGGCGAGGCGCGCTTCCTCCCCCGCCTGCGGTTCGAGCGCGGTCAGTTCGGCCAGATGCGCGATCAGCAGATCCTGGTCCGCTTTCGCTTGTTCCTGCGTGTCGCGCGCCTCGGCCAATTGCGCTTCCGCCTTGGCCCATGCGGTCCACCGGCGCGACAGGCCGGCAAGGTCGATCCCGGCGAACCGGTCGAGCAAAGCGCGATGCCCGCGCGGATTGACAAGGCCGCGATCGTCGTGCTGCCCGTGCAATTCGACCAGAGCACCAGCGAGCGCTCTCAGCAGCGCGACGCTGGCGGCCTGATCGTTGACGAACGCCTTGGACCCGCCATCGGCTTTCACCTGTCGCCGGATCAGCAACGGCTCACCCGCTTCGATTACAATGTCGGCATCGTCCAGCGCCTGGGTCACGGCCTCGGGCAATTCCGCGAACTCGAAACTCGCCGTGACGCTCGCCTTCGCTTCGCCCGCGCGCACCAGTGCCGTTTCCGCCCGGTCGCCCAGCACCAGGCCGAGTGCGTCGAGCAGAATCGATTTGCCCGCCCCGGTCTCGCCCGTAAGCACGCCGAGGCCCGCCGCGAAATCGAGATCGAGCGCTTCGATAAGGACGATGTTGCGGATCGAAAGCCGGGTCAGCATTGCAACGCCGGTCTAGCCCAGCCGCCAGCGCGCGTCACGCGTCGCGGTGCATTTGCAAACAGCTTAGCCCGGTTGGACGTCCGATGCGTGGTCTTCGACCAGTTCGAACGCCTTTTCGTACCACTCGCTGCCCGGGTAATTCGCACCCAGCACCGCGGCATACTTCACCGCCTCTTCCCTGATCCCGAGCGCGAGGCTGCTTTCGGTCAGGCGATACAGCGCTTCGGGCGTGTGGCTGGTCGTCTCGAATTCCTCGACCACGTTGCGGAACCGGATCGCCGAGGCAAGCCATTGCCCCGATTGCTGATAAAACCTGCCGATCTCCATTTCCTTGCCAGCAAGGTGATCGGCCACCAGGTCGAGCTTAAGCCGCGCATCGGCGGCATACTCGGTCTGCGGAAAGCGCCGGTTGACCTCGCGCAGCGCCACCTGCGCCTGTTCGGTGATCGACTGATCGCGGTTCACGTCGCTGATCTGCTCGTAATAGGAGAGCGCGATCAGGTAATAGGCGTAGGGCGCGTCCTTGTTCCCCGGGTGGATCGACAGGAACCGCTGCGCGTTCTGGATCGCCTTGTTGTAATCGCGCGCGATGTAATAGCTGAACGCGCTCATCAGCTGCGCGCGCCTCGCCCATGGCGAATAGGGGTGCTGACGCTCAACCTCGTCGAACAGCGCGGCGGCCAGGATCGTATTCCCCCGGTCGAGCCTGCGCTGCGCCTCGCTGTAGAGCGATTCGACATCGCGCGCGACATAGGCGACGTCCTCGTCGGCGGAGCCGCCCGAACAGGCGGCGGTAGCGGTCAGCACGGTGCCCAGCAGGGCGGCGCGCATGATGGGCGAGCGGAGCATGGTGATCATGCGCGCCGCTATAGCCAGTGCCGCGCTGAACGCCAAGTGAAGTTGGCGAGCGTTTTCCGGTCCGACCACACCTTGCCTCGACACTCGGCTTTTCGCTCGTCAAAACGCATGGACCGCCGGTTACACGTTCCAGAGCCGTACATTCTCACGGTAGTTAGCGGTTCGAAATGGGACACGCGACAGGAGCGAGGAGCAAAGATGATGAACTACGCATATGGAGGAGTTCGACCAGGAGAGCCGTAGAGGCAAGAAAGCGGCTTTTTGCAAAAATTTCGTAGTTGAAGTGATTGTGCATCCCGATCTGCGCTTCGCTCGATATCTGTGATCGCTATAGCGCAATTTTCTTTCGTGTCCGGGCAGGCTAGGGCGCCAAGACTAACAGAGTAAACGGATCCAACTCTCACGTGCGAGACGAGGATCGAGTGGGAAGAAATCGGAAATGAACAGGGAAACAGGGGTGCTTGGGCAGGGGCGAACCGGATCACCGGCTCTACCCGTCGTCGATAATAAAGATGACGCAACGGAAGTGGCGATTTTCCAGAGCACGGCCGAAGAGGCTGAGGAAAATCACCATTTTACGCGGACCAATCCGCTTTCGGTGTTGCTGTTGGCAGGTGCGACGGCGGTACTTGCCGTATTGTCGGTAGCTGGTCTGGAGGAGACGGTGACGCTCGCGATCGACGAGGACTACATCGCTCCGCCGCCCGCGTTACAGCCGCTTGTCGGACAGGATCAATAGAATATCAGGGCAACGGCCGCCTTGCTGGCAAATGTACCGAACAACAACGTAAAATCGACAATGCGTTCCGAAAGTGTCGGAGCCATGATCTGATCCTCCTTCAAGCATTAGCACGACTGGACCTGAATTCTTTTCAAACCTTTGCCGGTCATTCTTAATTCGCGATTCATTTTGATTCGCAGCGTTCCTTTCGCTTGCGTGATCCATCTCCTTTGGAAATTTTCCCATGAGCTCGACCATCATCAAACCCGGCAGCAGCGGACAGGCGACCTATTCCCTGCCGGACCGTCGCGCTTTTGGCCTACGGCGGGATCTCGCCTACTGGCGTAAGCGCGCCAGAAGCCGCCAGGCGGTTTTCGTCTTCAGCCTGCTGTTCGCGCTGGCATGGATGGTTTTCTCGATCTGGCTTTCACTGCCCTGGCTGTCGGACCTCGGCGAGCTCTCGCACCCGATCATAGCGCTCGTCGTGCTGACCTTCATCGCCTACGTGCCGGGCTTCATGAACGCTTTCCTGATTGCCTGCCTCGTGGCGCGGCCATCCTCCATGCGTGAAGACCCCGATGAATGGCCCGGTATCACGATCCTCGTCGCTGCCTATCAGGAACAAGATTTCATCGCGAACACGCTTCGAAGCCTCAGTGAAATGACCTACCCTGGTCCGCTCGAGATCATCGTGGTCGACGACGGATCGAAGGACGCGACCTTCGCTGCCGCCAACGAATGCAAGGCGATGTTCGCCGACAATCCCGATTACGTGCTGCGTGCCGAACGGATGGCGCGCAATAGCGGAAAGGCGCGGGCCTTGAACCACGGCCTGAGCCTCGCGTTCCACGAACTCATCGTGACGATCGACGCCGATACCCTTCTGGAACCGGGCTGCCTTCGCTCGCTCACCGCGCATCTTTATGCCGCGCCGCCCCAAACGGCAGCCATCGCCGGGACGGTGCTGCTGGACAACCCGAAGGACAGCTGGGTCACTCGCGCGCAGCAATGGGATTACTTTCACGGTATAGCGGCCGTCAAGCGCATGCAGGGGATGTTCAACGGCACTCTGGTCGCACAGGGCGCGTTCTCTATGTACCGACGCGCGGCGCTGGAGGAAGTTGGCGGCTGGCCGGACACCGTCGGCGAGGATATCGTGCTCACCTGGTCGCTGCTGGCCCGCAACTATCGGATTCGCCACGCGGAGGACGCGATCGCCTGGACCCATGCACCCGCCACGATGCGCGGGCTGGCCAATCAGCGCAAACGCTGGGCGCGCGGAATGATCGAAGCTCTCGTGATCCACAAACGGCTGCTTTTCAAGCGTCGGCTGTCGACCCTGTTCATTTACTGGAACCTGATGTTCATCAGCATCGACCTGGCGTTCTCGCTCGCCTTTCTGCCCGGGCTGGTGCTGGCGGTATTCGGTATCTTCTGGCTCGCCGGTCCGATCACGTTGCTGGTCCTGCCTCTGGCCGCGCTTTGGAACGTCGTAATTTATCGCATCCAGACCCGCATGTTGAAACGCGAAGAGATCGAGATGGAGAAAAGCTGGTGGGGATTTGTTCTCTTCGCCTTCGTCTATCCGCTCGTGATGCAGCCGATATCGGTCTGGGGCTACGTCGCCGAATTCACCGGAGGAAAAAAGCAATGGGGTTAATGGGGTTCGCGCGGGTCGCGACCGTTCTTGGAATGCTGGCCATGCCCGCACTGGCTGCGGCGCAGGATGATGCGGTGGCTTCGGCTGTGGGAACGCAGGTGTTCTTCTCCACCGACAGCGACGATACGACCGTCGTCAGGATCGCCGGGGATTTCGACCTGCGCAACGATGGCGATGCACGTCGGCTGGGCGTGCGGCTTGAAAACGCATGGTATGAACCGCTTGGCGGCGAAACCGAACAGCGCCAGCGGATATTCGTTCAAGCCGGCGACCGGAGCGCAGGTTGGACCTGGGCAGCGCGGGTCGGGACTGACGGGCACGACGTGATCGGCGCGGCGTCGGTCTACGACGATAGCGCCTTCCGAAAGGAGTTTTTCATAGAGCGCGACGTGGTGGAGACACCTCTCGGGCTGGAAGAAGACATCTTCACGACCTTCGCCGGGGCGGCGATC
>JGI12210J13797_10751384_pt1 | contig 13400 bp, 14 predicted proteins | sample ElkSlonscriptome_3_FD_13797 | JGI IMG/M metagenome (IMG submission 13797)
GCCCTATTTTCAAAGCTTTTACGCTCAGATCACTTTCACGAACAAATGAACGACTTTCATCATTTGAGTGGTATGGAGTGCCTGTTTTTGGATCAAATGGGACGGGAACGGCTTAAATTTCCACGTCATACACCTTCTCCTTTACGGGAAGCAGGACTCAAAAATCCTGAGCTCGCCTACCAGTTTGAGAGGTATCGACAATCCCGGCTAACCTCGGTCCACACCCCTGATCTTCCCTGGATCGAGTTGATTCAATCGATTAAAATTGACCAGGAACTTATCGGATATTGGGTGTTGTCTGCCTGCAGAGATGCGTCACTCACCGCAGATTCGAGCCGGGCTTTTTGGAGCTCCATGGTCACAAGCGGCTTGGATCTGCGGTGGACGGACTGGTATTCCGCCTGGAAAAAACTACCCGTTTTAAATCAGGAGCAACAACAAGCCTGGGGACGCGTACTTCAGCTGCAAAGTAAAAAAGCTATTTATGAGATCGAAAAGGTACAGGGAGTACTGCCGAAAAAAGAAAGCCTGCCTCCTATGATTTTATCCTGCTGTGAATATGTTCAAGCCCATTACATGGAGACCTTGCATCTGAAGGATTTGGCAGATCGCAGTTTAGTTTGCCCGGAACACTTGAGCCGGGTTTTTCATCAGAGTACGGGTTTGCGGTTCCGGGATTATTTGGCCGAAACCCGAATTAACGCGGCCTGCGCCGCCTTAACAGAAAGTACGGACCCTATTTCCCAAATTGCCGGACGCTGCGGATTTTCCACGCTTTCCAGGTTTAATACTTGCTTTAAGACCCACACCGGGATGACCCCGTCCGCCTGGCGGAAAAGGAAAAAAAGACTTTTCTTGAAGGAGTGACCTTTAAAAAGAAAGGGTGACGGACTTACATATCTCCTTTTCTTGATCCGTGGGGAGTAAGACGATAGGAACAACTCAACGATCTACACACATCAATCAGGACGAACTCTATGACATCACCGGCTCCGGCAAACCCAAAAAATATTTTCTCCGTCGGCCACGCCCGCTTCACCGTTTTAACCTCACGCCTTCTCCGTCTGGAATGGGCTGCGGACGGAAATTTTGAAGATCGGAGCACGATGACCGTGAATAACCGATGGACCGAAACGGTCGATTTTTCTGTCAAACAAACCGCAAAAAAGCTCACCCTTACTACGTCCGACCTTACGCTGACCTATCAGCCGAACGGAAAGCCTTTCTCGAAAGCAAATCTGGAGATTCGCCTTACGCTCAAAGGAAAATCTATTCGATGGTGGCCGGGAAAATCTGATTCAAAAAATTTGCAGGGAACCGCCAGGACTCTCGATGGTGTGAATGGATCCAAAGAAAAAAAATGGGTGACCCCTGAAAATCTTGACCCAAAGAAGGACGTATTGCAACGATCAGGGCACGGTTGGTGTTGGCAGGGGGAGTGGAAGGAGTTGACACTGAGTGAGGGTCTTATTTCCAGAAACGGATGGGCGGTGGTGGATGATTCAACCTCGGTGGTGCTTGATTCGTCGCTTTGCGATTGGCAGCCCTGGGTTCGCGAACGTCCTCCGGGGAAACGTCAGGATCTGTATTTCTTAGGTTACGGACATGACTACAAAGACGCCCTGAAGGAAAGTCAGCAGCTGTTCGGTTCCCAGCCATTGCCTCCGCGTTATGTGCTGGGATATTGGTACAGCCGTTACTGGGCCTACACCGATAAAGAACTGAAGCAACTGGTTACAGATTACGAGCAATGCGGTCTGCCGCTCGATGTGCTGGTGATTGACATGGACTGGCACAAAATGGGATGGACCGGATACAGCTGGGATCCGGATTATTTTCCGGATCCAGAGGGTCTGCTCAAATGGCTTCGGAAAAAAGGTTTAAAAATCACCCTCAATTTACATCCCGCAGACGGGGTGTTTGATTTTGAAGATGCGTTTCCCGACATGCTGAAAACCATGGGACTTCAGAAGAAAGAACTTCCCGACCTCGAACCCCGGCACCATGCTCTTTACAAACTCCTGGGATTACACCCGGAGACGGCCAAACGAATTCCTCTGAATATCTGCGACCCAGAATACATGCGGGCCTATTTCAAATGTCTGCATCACCCTCTGGAAAAGATGGGCGTGGACTTTTGGTGGATGGACTGGCAGCAGGGATCACAGGGCAGTCACTTGCCTCATTTGGATACCCTCCCCTGGATTAATGAACTTCATTGGCAGGATCAGGTCAGAAACCGAAAAACCAAGCGACCGCTTAACTTCAGTCGTTTCGGAGGTGTTGGAGCCGGCCGCATGCCGGTGGGGTTTTCTGGAGACACCTATATTAACTGGGATTCCCTGGCCTATCAGCCGTACTTCACCGCCACCGCATCCAATGTTCTCTACGGTACCTGGAGTCATGATATCGGTGGACACATGTCTGGCACCCTCACCCCCGAATTATATACCCGCTGGATTCAGTTCGGGGTGTATTCCCCTATCCTGCGCACCCATGCTTCGAAAAGTCCGGAAAGCGAACGCAGAGTCTTTCACTATCCGGAACCGTATCGCAGAATCATGTCGAATGACTGTAAACGACGCTACCAACTGGTTCCTTATATCTACACGCAGATGCGCAATGCGGTGGATACCGGCATCTCCTTATGCCGGCCTCTATATTACGAGTGGCCGGAAGAGAATCAGGCTTACACCTTCCGCAACCAATATATGTTTGGCGACGAGATGCTGGTGGCTCCGGTGGTTCGGCCCGTCGATGAGAGCACGGAAATGACGGAAATGTCGGTTTGGCTTCCGCAAGGCGAATGGTGGGACACGGCCTGGGGCTCCCCCGTTCAGGGAGGAGGCGTTGTAAAACGTTCGTATGTCCTGGAGGAAACACCCGTTTTTGTCCGGCCCGGCACTGTAATACCTGAACAACAACAAACCAGCCGCCTGAAAAAAGGCTCGTACCCCTCTCTGGTCTTCCGAATTTATTCCGGAAAGGCGGGCTCCGGAACCGTTTATGAGGATGACGGAGAAAATAACGAATGGAAAAACGGCAAGGCTGCTGAAATTCGTTGTGATCATGAGAAAAAAGGATCTGTCAGAACTATCCGCATTCATCCGGCGACCGGATCCTTCAGCACCTTCCGCGCAAAACGTCCGGTTCAGGTGATCCTGGAGGGTGTCGCTCCTCCCAAAGACGTGGCGGGAGCAGACTGGACCTACGACGGTGACACCTGTTCTCTTCAGCTTGATCTCGGAAAGGTTGACCTTACCCAGGGCGTAGAATTGAAGGTTCGAGACGCCGGATCCGCCATGCAAAAACGCGGATACGGATTAAAAGGGCTGATGACCCGTCTGGAAAAAGTCCGGGCGCTCAACTGTCTGGTGTCACCCGCGCATCCGGTTCACGGAGAAGAGCGTTTGGCTGTAGAAGCGGCTCAAACCGGAAACCGGATAGGATTGAAGCCGGATACCTTTTCAAAAGAGTGTCGGCAATTAGAAGAAATTCTGCAACGGCTGCCCACCTCGCTCCGCCAATACCAAGACGCCTTCACCGATCAGAAAAGTGGAGGTCTCACCAAAAATGCTGAAACGCTGTTGCGGGCCCGAAACATTTTGACCGCAACCTTGAAAGATCTCCAGCGTCTTTAGGACCTTTCAGAAATGGAATCCGTGAAAATCGTAATGACCTGTTCCAGCCTGAAAGACGGGAAAAGTCATACGCCTGGCCTGTAGGATCAGGGTTTTACCGCTTTCAGCAGATCATTCACGGTGCGATGGCTTTCCAGGGGATGACGAAGATGAATTCCCTTCTGAAGATGATAGAAATTTCTCCGACCTTCTTTATTGGTTTGCAAGACTCCCGCCTCGCACAATTCTTTAACAATGCGCTGTACAGCCCGTTCGGTTATGCCCACCTGATCAGCGATATCTCTCATACGCAAACCCGGATCACGTGCCAGACAAATTAAAACATGACTGTGATTGCTTAAAAAGGTCCAAGAGGCTTTTTCATTATTCATGAATTAATTTTCATGAATAACTTGACGTTTGTCAAAACTCTATTATACGACTTTTATATCGTGTATATTTTTACGTATATTTTAAATCACTTCCTTGAAAAACAAAATTGGAGACCTTACACATGACTAATAAAAACATGACGGAAGAAAAGAAAACCGCTATCAGTATTGCACAGGGTGATGGCATTGGCCCGGAAATAATGAACGCCACGATTTCAGTACTGGAAGCGGCGGGAGCTCCGCTGGCCTACCATGAAGTCAAATTGGGAAAAACGGTCTATGAGCAGGGAGTCAGCTCCGGTATCGACCCCTCGGCCTGGGACTCGATTCTCCAGACTGGAATTTTATTAAAAGCCCCCATTACCACGCCGCAGGGCGGAGGAGTGAAAAGTCTGAATGTCACGCTCCGGAAAACCCTGGGGCTATTTGCAAACGTTCGGCCTACTCAGTCTTTCTCTCCATATGTCCCTACTCATTTCCCAAATATCGACTTGGTCATTGTTCGGGAAAACGAGGAGGACACCTACGCGGGAATTGAACATCAACAAACCGACGAGGTTACCCAGTGTCTCAAACTGATTACAAGGCCCGGTTGTGAAAAACTGATCCGCTACGCCTTTGAGTTCACCCGGGCACAGGGTCGGAAAAAAATTACCTGTATGAGTAAAGACAACATTATGAAGCTTACAGATGGTCTTTTTCATAAGGTGTTTGATGAGATTTCCGCAGAGTATCCGGAATTGGAGACCGAGCATATGATTATTGATATTGGGGCCGCCCGGCTGGCGGCTGCCCCTGAACAGTTTGACGTAATCGTAGCCCCCAACCTTTATGGCGACATCCTGTCCGATATTGCCGCCGAAGTCGCAGGATCCGTGGGACTGGCCGGGAGCGCAAACTTTGGTCAGGCCGCAAGTATGTTTGAAGCCATTCACGGTAGTGCACCGGATATCGCAGGCAAAGATATCGCGAATCCGTCCGCCCTGCTCCGGGCTGCAAACATGATGCTTGTTCACTTGGGATATACCCAGATTGCGGAAACCATTGAAAACGCTCTGATGAAAACGATTGAAGAGGGGATCCACACTGCAGATATTTTCAGCAGTGCATCCAAAGAGAAGGTGGGCACACAGGCTTTTGCCCATGCGGTGATCCAAAATCTGGGGCAGAAGCCCGTCCAGTTGCCGGTTCAGGAATTCAGGGCCAGTGCAAAAGTTCCCCAAACCCCCAAAAAAGACTACGGCTCCCAAACTTCAGCAAAAAAAGAGCTCATGGGAATTGATATTTTTCTTCACTGGAACGGACAAAAGCGGGATCCGAATATGCTGGGCCCCGCTCTGGAGGCGGCCTCCACGTCCCCCCTCTTCCTGAAGATGATTACAAACCGGGGAGTGAAAGTTTACCCACAGGGGTTAAAAGAAACCTTCTGTACGGACCATTGGCGGTGCAGGTTTCTGGGCCTTCCTGATGAAACCCTCAAAGCGGAGGATCTGCTGAAATTTCAACTGCTCCTGAATACAAAGGGATTTGACATCATCAAAACAGAGAACCTTTACAGCTTTGATGGTCAACGGGCCTATTCACTCGGTCAGGGCGAATAAGTAGCACCATAACAATGGACGGAATCCAGGCAGTTGTCAGAGGACAAGACAAGAAGCCACGAAAAGCTTAAAGAACCAACTTTAAGGTTTCTTTGAGGGCACGGCCTGAAGCCTGTAACCCTTGGACTTCTTTTGGCCAGAGGTTGATCTCTACATGGTCGATGACCCCTGCCCGTCCCACGATCGTGGGAACTGAAATACTCATGTCCCGTAATCCGTAGCACCCATGTTGCTGAGAACTCACAGGCAGCAGGGCTTTTTTATCCAAAGCTACTGCATGTACCGTCTCGGCGATGGTGGCTCCAACGGCCCATCCTGCTCCGCCTTTTTTACGGATCACTTCGGCACCACTGCCTTTGGTGCGGGTGAAGAGTTGATTTTGCAGCGCAGGTGTCACCTGTTTCAGCCCGGCCAGAGGCAGCCCTCCCACGGTCGCGGAAGACCAAACCGGAATCATACTATCGCCGTGCTCTCCGAGGATCAATGCGTCGATCTGTGAGGCATTTAGATGTAATTCCTGGGCGATCAGGGACCTGAAACGGCAGGTATCCAACATCGTGCCCAATCCATACACCTGTTGCCAGGGAAGGTTTAAGGTACGCACCGCCAGTTCCGTAAGAATGTCCACGGGATTTGAAACCACAAATACCTGTGAAGTCGGTTTGTATCCGCCTTGATGCATACTCTCCAAAATCCCTTTAAAGACTTCCACATTGCGGTTGATCAAGTCCAAGCGACTTTCATCCGGCTTGCGTCGGAGGCCGGCCGTAATCACAAACAGATCCGAATCCGCAGCCCGGGCATAATCTCCGGCGTAAATCCGCTGTCCACCCAGGGTGGCTGCGCCATGAATCAGATCAAGAGCTTCGCCTTCAGCAAGGTCCTGATTGTAGTCAAGGATTTGAATTTCCTGGATAATGCCTGCGCATTGCATGGCAAAAGCCGCGTTAGATCCGACGCGGCCACCGCCGCCAATAATGGTTACTTTCATATAGATAAGAGGTCTGAAGTTAGAAGTTTAGAGGTCAGGGGAAGATAAAAAGTTTGAAAGACAGAGATATTAGAGGTCAGGATAACCTCCGGGTTGATCTGCGAAATATGCTGATTGAGGTTCTTTGAGGGTCCATTTTTGTTCTGAGGCTGGAAGGTTTTGTTCTAAATTTTTCTCCAGGCCATTTAACATTCGGATACATTCTTGATATTTTTCTTTAAAATCATTGAAGAGCTCAGGGGTTATGTAGGTCTTTCGTAGAGCAATACGAAGGTGGTGTATGGATTCAGCAGCTTCACCTCTTGCACGGTTCACTCCTTCAATTTTGTTTTTAATATGTCGGTCGTCATTTTTTTCTGCGAGTTGGGCAGGTGAAGAATTTGAGGAGCGTAATACTTGTGAAGTAAGCTCGAAGCGTTCAACTTTCGGCCAGGTTTTGGCAATGTCGCATACACTCAGATGCAAATCACATAATAGAGTGTAAACCTTTAAGTCTTCTATGTTCCGAAACGCTTTCACCTGACCTCTACACTCTATCTTCTGACTTCTTCACCTAAGTTTCCTCATAATTTCATTGGTAATCTGCTGCACCAGGGCTTCAGCCGAGTCATCGTATTCGGGCTGATTTCCTGTGGTTGCGGCGGTGGCTGCAGGAGGTACTCCACACACCACGCCCGGGCGGAATTCGGAGTTGTCACAAAGCTCACATTCTTTCCAGGTCTCACGGTAGTCATCCATGCCGAGGCTTTTGCGAATTCCGATCAGTTCTTTGGCTTGCGAACCACTGATCGTTTTAAGTTCTCCGCCTTTCAGCTGTGAAGCCATCCAAATGGTTTTGCAATACGCATCGGTATTTTCCATTTTCCAGTAGGCATCCTCAATGTCTTTGCCCCAGGTGATCACACCGTGGTTTTCCATAAGAACGGACATATGATCGACTCCAATTTCACCCACCGTATCCGCATTTTCCGGAGACCCGGGAGTTTGATAAGGCGCCATACCAATCTGACCCAGGAACACTTCCGCTTCCGGAATCATGCAGGTGGGAGGAACAACGGATGCAACTGCGAAGGCGGTGGCGTGGGGGGGATGTGCGTGACAGCAGGCTTTGGCTTTGGGCTGACGTTTCATAATCCCGATATGCGTCATGACTTCACTGGTCCGTTTTCGGGTGCCGGCAAGCTGGGTTCCGTTCATATCCACCAGACACATATCCTCGGCTTTCATAAACCCTTTTGAAATCAATGTGGGAGTACAAAGCACCAAATTATCGCCTACCCGAATCGTGAGGTTCCCGCCATTTCCATCGACATAATCCTTATTCCAAATCCGTTCTCCAATATCCGACATCCGCTGACGCAGGGTCGAGATTGCTGGTGAATCATAAAAAGCCTGAAACTCTGCCGGGCTTTGAGGTTCATTTCCTGAGGTCCATTTGTATTCATAGTCGGGAACGGTCGGCTCCGAAGTGGCAACAGCTTTTTTAAGACCTGGACCTTTTCGTTCGGCTTCTTTCAGAAGGTCTCTGGCAATCGGGGTTAACTGGGCACCGGCCGGCACTCCGCCGGGCCCCCGGGACGTCAGAATAGATTTCATATCATTTGCGGTAATTAAGTTACTCATGGTTCGTCTCCAGCGCCGGGGGCGCATAATGTAATTTATCTAAAATCATGCAGTTGTAAGCATCCACAGGGGTTTCTTCACAAAAAGCCATGCAGGCCTCTCCGCCTTCACTAAAGGCAATACAGTCCCCTAAATCAGCTCCGAGGTCATCATACACCACTACGGAATTCCCTTTGGGCAGAGGCTCATAGCCTCCGGCTTCCAGTTGAGGGCGTGTCGCGGGCATCACCAGAAAAAACCGGCCGCCTTTATAGGCATCCAATCGATGTCCAAAGGTAACCCTTCCTATGACGTGTCCAATTTTCATGCCTCCACCTCATCCACAATATGAGTGACCATATTGCGCAGCGGACTTTTAGGATCGTGCACCCATTTACGCAAGGTATCCCCGTCGCTGCTGAGAATTACCCGCTGATGTAGACCCGCATTCAAATCATCCAGGGCAATTAAAGGCGTGGAAATCTCATTCCCGTCCTCATCGATAGGCTGGCAGATCGCCAGGCGCCATCCTTTGGCACTTGGGTGCCGGATGGTGGCCGTCGCAGATCCGTCTATACGGGCAAGCAGCATTCTGTTCCTACATCAGGTTGAGGTTGTCCACCATCACACAGCGGCGTTTACGGGTAAAGGTAAGCGGAGTCGTAATTCCTTCTCCGGTTGTGGTGGCGATGGAGAAACTGGCATACCCCTCGCCTCCCGTTCCGAGTCCGGCCAGACAGGCCCCATTTTTAACAAACAACGTACTGTCCAATTCTTTGGCCATCATGGTCATGTGTTCAACATTTAAGGTATGAATCATTGCGGAATGTTTATAGCCGTGTTCACTTTCTTTCGCGAAGGCGATCGCCTGATGAATGTCCCGAACCCGAATCACGGGAATCAAAGGCATCATTTGCTCTTCAATCACGAAAAGGTGATCTTTATCAGTTTCCGCAAACAGTAACTCCGTTCCCTGAGGAATCTGCACTCCGGCAATTTCCGCCAATTTTTCAGGAGAAGCGCCCACTAAATCACGATTCAATACCGGATGTGAACATCCGCCAGCTCCCCCGGTAGTATTAAAGGCTTCCTGAGTGACTTTTTCCAATTGTGCAGAATTCAACTGAAAGGCACCGGCCTGTTTAAAAGCCGAAATAAATTTATCGTAAATCTTATCCAGGACAAAAATCTGCTTCTCTCCAATGCAGAGAAGGTTATTATCGAAAGAAGCTCCGAAAATAATTTCTTTGGCCGCTTTGTCGAGATGAGCGGATTCATCAACCACGACCGGCGGATTTCCAGGGCCCGCGCAAATCGCACGTTTCCCACTTTCCATGGCCGCTTTTACCACTCCGGGTCCGCCTGTGATCACCAAAAGGTTTACATCCGGACTGGCACAAAGATCGTTAAAACTATCCAAAGACGGCGTCTCAATAATCGTAATAATATTCGGAATTCCTACTTCCTTTTCAATAGCCTGATTAAAGGTGCGCACCGCGGTGGCCGCACACCTGGCTCCACCGGGATGGGCATTAAACACCACCGTGTTTCCAGCGGCCACAATGTTAATCACGTTACAGGCCAGGGTCGGAATGGAATGGGTTACCGGAGTTATCGCACCTACCACGCCAAAGGGCGTATTCTCTTCCATGGAAATTCCATGGTCACCGGACATACCGTATGGACGTAACCATTCCACGCTCGGAAGATGTTGAATCCCTTGTAATTTTGCAATTTTGTGATCGAGGCGGCCAATGTTGGTTTCGGCAAATTCTAATTTGCCCCATTCCTCATCTTTGGCGGTACAGATTTTTTTAACAATCTCGATAACCTTCACCCGACCTTCAACACCTGTTTTACGGAGTTCGCCAAAGGCCACTTTTGCGGCCGCAGCCGCAGAGGCCGCATCGGGGAAAACTCCCAACGATTCCGAGCCCCCGGCGTTTCCGTTACACCCACAGGAGCCTGATGGACGTACAGGACCGCTTTGCAAATTCTGCATCACTTCCTCCACAATGCTTCGAACGAGATCTTCACTTAATTGTTTATTCATTATCGTACCTTTGACCGAAAAAATCCGGACTACTCTTCCGAGGATTTAAAAATATTTTTACCGAGCACATCCACCGCGTCCACAATTCCGGTAATCGCGGCATCCACCGGACACGGGGAAAGTCCTTTTACTTTACGAGCCGAGCTGCCCTGCACAAACATTACCAGTTCCCCTACCCCTGCCCCAATCGAATCGACCGCAACAATAGTATTGGAACCCGGACGCAATTGTGCCGGATTCGATTCGTCCACCAGCATCGGACGCACAATCAGGAGCTTGCGCCCCTGCATTGCATCATCCTTTTTACTGGAGACAACCTGACCGATGACCCGTGCAAGAAACATCGCTTACTTCTTGGCGGCGGTTGCGCGGGGCAAAACGGCGGCGACTTCGTCGTGCGGGCGGGGAATCACCTGTACACTTATCACTTCACCCAGTTCAGCCGCGGCCTGCGATCCCACTTCAATAGAAGCTTTCACCGCAGCGACATCCCCTTCGATCATCACAGTACAGAGTCCGCTTCCCACGCTCTTCATCGGGCCGACCAGTTTGACGTCTGCGGCTTTGAGCATCGCATCTGTTCCGGCGACGAGACAGGTGAGACCTTTGGTTTCAAGAATTCCTAATGCTAATTGTGCCATGGTATTGTTCCTTTGGTAGGGTTGTTTATAAATTCGGGAGGTTAAATTTCAGTTTTCAGATTTTGGTGTAGTTAAAAGTCTTTGCGTTTCCCGGGCGATCACCAATTCTTCATTGGTGGGGATCACCCAAACGTGAATCTTAGAATCCGGGGCATGAATCGACCCTTCGCTGTGAAGCGCTTCGTTCAAGGGAGCGTCCAGCGTAAGGCCAAATTCCTCCAGCCCCTCACACACCGCCTCACGCAGCCAGGGATTGTGCTCACCAATTCCCGCCGTGAAAATCAGCGCGTCCATTCCGCCCATTTTGAACATGAAACTGCCGATGTAGCTGCGAATAGAATCAACCAGCACGTCGAGAGCAAGTTGCGCTTCCGTGTTGCCCTGATCTGCGGCTTCTTTGATGTCTCTCAGGTCATTACTGACCCCGGAGATCCCCTGCAGTCCACCTTCTTTGTTAATCTGCCGGAGCGCTTCCTCCACCGGAATCTTCAATTTACGCATGGCGTAGGGCAGCGCATTTGAATCGAGATCCCCGACCCGGTTGTTTTGTGGCAGACCGGATTGTGGGCTCAAGCCCATACTGGTGCCTATAGCCACCCCGTTTTTGACCCCGGTAACGGAGCTGCTGCCCCCCAAATGACAGGAAACCGTACGGAAAGGAGCCCCTTTATACTCTCCGGGACCGTTCACATAAAGATTTCGAACCCGTTCCAGGATTTCCGGACGGTTCATCAGTTCTGCTGCCCGCTCCGTCACATATTTGTGACTTGCGCCGTGAAAGCCCAACCGTTGAATCCCCAGATCCCGCCATGTTTTAGGCAGAGCATAGGTCCGGGCCGCTTTGGGAACCCATTGATAAAACGCCGTTTCAAACAGGGCCACCCGCTGAACGGAAGGATAGTTTTCTTTAAAATACCGAATACTTGCCGCATAAGGAGGATTATGGGCCGGAGCGATCTCTTTGAAATCATCCAAAGCCTTAAGGGTCTTGTCATCCGCCGAAACACAACCGGACAGATCTTTCCCCAGAACCGTTTTAAATCCCACAGCATCCAGGGCTTCAACCGATGAAAGATGTCCTTTATCGACCATGCCTTTTAAACTTTCTTCGATCGCCTCACCATGATCGGTTACGCGTTCAAGACCGCCTTCCGCCAGTACATGCTCCGCCCCGCCGTCCAGGTCGAACAGACGGAATTTAAAGGAGGTGGAGCCTATATTGGCAACAAGGATTTTCACGTACTTACTCCTGAATCGATATCGACAGCGTAATTGGACGTCATCCAAAGAATTGGATTCGATTACGGGTTACGATATCGATATCAATTTTTAGCCGATATACGCGCCGAGACCACTCAGGTCATCGTGCGGACGGGGAATGACGTGCATCGCGTTCACCGTGCCAATTTGGCTGGCGGTTTCCGCAGCCACTTCAAGAGCGGCTTTTACTGCGGCGACATCACCATGAAAAAATCCGGTAACGAAACCGCTTCCCACTTTTTCCCAACCGGACATGGTTACATCCGCTGCTTTCAAAGCCGCGTCTGATGCTTCCATTAATGTGGTCAATCCCACTGTTTCAATCATACCTAATGCTTGTTTTGCCATTTTTTTGTTCCTTATGTTATAGGCCAAATTGTTTTACCAGATCCGTGTGCGGACGTGGAATGACGTGTGACGCGACCAATTCGCCCACACGGGATGCAGCTTCAGCACCGGCTTCAACTGCTGCTTTTACAGAACCAACGTCCCCCTTTACAGTGATGGTTACATAACCACCGCCAATCGGGATTTGTTTGGCAAGGGTAACGCCGGCCGCTTTGACCATGGCATCACTGGCTTCAATACTGCCGGCCAGTCCTTTAGTTTCGATAATTCCCAGGGAATCACTCATGATATTTTCCTCTTCGTTGCAATTGCGGTTCCGTTATCCGGAACCAGATTTAGGGTTTCAGTTAGATGGTTAAAAGTTCGCAGGGGGTGTCCGGTTTCAGAAAACAAGCATTGCCTTCATCCGTGTCAATATGCACTTCCAGTTTGATGCCGTCTCCGACCCGCACCTGCACTCGGTCAAAAGTCATCGCCAAAGGACCTCCAACCTTGAGACGCATCATGTCTCCGTTTGATACACCATAAAATTCTGCATCCGCCGGACTCATGTGTACGTGAGGCGCAGCCCGAATAATCCCCTCCTCCAGTTCAATCGATCCCTTGGGTCCCATTATCAAACCGGGAGCCGACCCTTTTACATCCCCAGAAATACGTGTGGGAACATCGCGAATCCCCAAAGCAATTGCATCTGTGTATGCCAATTCCACTTGGTTTACATCCCGGCAGGGTCCCAAAATCCGTAAATTGGAAATCACCCGACTACGGGGTCCCACTAAGGTAATCATTTCTTCTGCGGCAAAATACCCATCCTGATACAGCCATTTTTTGGGGGTCAGGGTATGACCGGTGCCAAATAATTTTTCGACAGCTTCCTGAGTTAAATGCGCAT
>JGI12210J13797_10005740_pt1 | contig 13395 bp, 8 predicted proteins | sample ElkSlonscriptome_3_FD_13797 | JGI IMG/M metagenome (IMG submission 13797)
CAACTCAGGTGAAGGGTCATGTCAGGGCGGGTTTTGAACAAACGTTATCATCCCTAGCCAAAAAAAAGTCCCTAAACCCGCCCCTACACAATACTCATTCTCCCCCATCTCCCTCATCTGCCCCTCACCCCCTCACCCTCTCACCCCATCTCCCCAATACTTATTCAGCAGCCCCTAATTAGTTACAAAGGGCGCGATCGCGGTCTGTTACATTGGGGTTAGTCTTCAGATAATCATCCACCCAGTTACAACTGCGAACGAGGAGATTATCCAGAACGGTTTGATTAACATCCTCCAAATTCCACAAAATGATCCTGTTGTCCAAACTGGCAGATGCCAGGGTTGGCTTATCTGGGTGGAAACTCAACCCTCTGATTTCATCCTCATGCCCTTTAAGGGTGACAATTGGCGTGCCATCACGTTGCCAGAGTTTGATCTGTCCGTCTAAACTTCCGGATGCAATGGTTTGACCGTCAGCAGAAAATGCTACCGCATAAACTGGATTATCATGACCGTCAAGCGTATTTAATAAAACGCCGTCTTTATTCCAGAGTTTCACCGTTTCATCCTCACTGGCGGTGGCAATCATCTCACCGTCAGGGGAAAAACTCACGGCTTTGATCGGTTCCTCATGCGCCTGCCATGATGAGAGGACTGTGCCAGTTTTATCCCAAATCACGGTGTTGTCATCACTAACTGAAGCAATGATCTCACCGTCGGGGGAAAAACTCATATCATTGACGCCACTACTATGTTCATTGAGGGTTTTCAGTAGCGTTCCATTCCGATTCCATAATTTAATCGTCGCATCCTCACTCGCCGTGGCAATGGTTTCGCCATCTGGAGAAAAACTGACCCGATTTATGCGATCGCGATGTCCATCCTCTAGATTTTCTTCCCCTGGCAAAGTCTTCAGGAGTTTCCCCTCTGGGTTCCACAAGCGCACCCGTTTGTCATCACCTACCGTGACAATCGTCTCACCGTCGGGGCTAACGTTCACATCATAGACGCGATCGCTATTCTCTTGCAGCGTCGCTAACTCTGTCCCATCACTTTGCCAGAGTTTCACCGTATTGTCTGAACTCGCTGATGCCAAATAATTCCCCTGAGGACTAAACCGGACACTATTGACCGAATCCCGATGTCCCTTAAGCGTATCAACAAGTTGACGTTCACCCAGTTGCCACAGTTTCACGCTTTTATCTAAACTCGCCGACGCCAACGTCTGCCCATCGGGACTAAAACTCGTCCCATAAACCGCACCCTGATGTCCAGTTAGCGTCTGTTGTAGAGACGTTGCATGCAACGTCTCTACATCTAAACGCCAGAGTTTCACGGTTTGGTCATCACTACTGGAGACAAGAGTTTGCCCATCTGGACTCCAAACCACGCCATTGATCAGGTTTTCATGTCCCGTAAGCGTGGTGATCAGGGTACCGTCTTGACTCCAGAGTTTGATCGTATTGTCTGCACTACTTGAGGCAATACGTTGCCCATCTGGACTAAAGCTAACCCCGGTAACGCCAGCATCATGACCCGTCAGGGTTAACAGTTGTTCACCCTCTAGCGTCCAAACCTTGACCGTACCATCCCAACTCGCCGTCGCCAACGTTTCACCATCAGGGCTAAAACTGACGCCATACACTTGACCCTGATGTCCGTCTAGAGTACCCACCAACGTGCCATCTGGCTGCCAAAGTTTCACAGTTTGGTCATTACTGGCGGTGGCGAGGAGTTTACCATCGGGGCTAAACCTGACGCTATTAACCGCATTATCATGGGCGGCGATGGTTTTAATCACGGTTCCCTCTTGATTCCACAGGTTAACCGTCCCATCTAAACTGCCACTGGCAAGGGTTTGTCCATCGGGAGAGAAACTCACGCCCCGGACTTGCTGAGTATGTCCGGTGAGGGTACGAACTAATGTACCATCTGGACGCCAAAGTTTTACGGTTTGGTCATTACTCGCGGTAGCAATCCATTCACCATCGGCACTATAACTGACATCCCATACTCTGTCCGTATGACCCTCTAATTGGTTCCGTTCTCTACCCCAAGACACCGTTTGTTGCAGGGCGGTGATCACATTGGCGTTTAACTGAGTATCCTTTTGACTCCAGTTAGCATTTTGCAGTTTACGTCCCGCTTTCAGGGCTTCTAATCGGGCTTCCAAGCCTTGACCAGACGCAAACAACGCTTCTGCGGTTTTACTGTGGCTAATAATCTGCCCGGTGTAGGCTTGCATCCGCAGTCGTTCTGCTTTTAAATATTGAACGAACGCCACTCCCCCTAAAATAACCGAAGCGCCTAACGCCACACTAACGCCAGCGAGGAGTCGTCTTTGACCACGGGTTCTGGCTTGGCGTCCCGCATCAATATACTCTCGCTGAAGTTGGGTCGGTTTGGGTTCGATTTCCGCATTGGTGGTGAACCATTGTTCGGCGGCTTCGAGTTCACTTCCCCTGAGTAAAAGGTGGTTATTGCGTTGTTTCTTATCCCACTCTTTCGCCAGTTGTTGTAAGCGGGTATGTTCTTTAATATGGTCTAAATCGGTATCTAGGGTTTTGAGGAGGGACTCAAATGACCCATTAAAATTATCGGTTTGGCGGAAGAAGACCCAGTTGAGTCTAGCTAATTCTGGATGCACGCCTTTGAGTTGATCATCCCGCAGCACAATTGGGATAATGCGTTTGCAGCGTTGGATGGCATATTCCAGTTCTTGAGTACAGCGTTCCGATTGAATCGCATGGGGACTAATAAAGAAGATACAGGTGTGGGCTGCCTCAATTTCTGGTTCAGTCTGGGTTAGAGGACGTTCTTCCCAATTCACCCAAATATCTCGTTTCTCCCGCTTGAGGGCGTCACAAATTCTCTGAATTGCGTCTTTGTCTGGAGAAGAGTAGGAAATAAAAATGTCAGCCATGTTTTGTTATTCGTCCTTTGTTATTCGTCCTTTGTTATTGGTCCTTTGTTATTCGTCCTTTGTTATTCGTCTTATGTCGCAGAATGCGAGTAATTCGTTGGGGCGGGTTTAGGGATATCAGGGTGCAAAGCTTCCCGTTAGTGGTAAAACCCGCCCCTACAATTCCCTTATCTCCCTCATCTCCCTTATCTCCCCAAGCTTCCAGACGTTCCGGTGGAGAAGTCTCTACGAACTGCTGTCTGTTGTACAAAAGTCTTGAGACGGTGAATGAGTTTGCAGGTAGTCTCCTGCCCAATTACAACCCGCTGCGATGAGATTGTTGAGTAATTGGTCATCCAAATACTCTAAATTCCAGAGAATCATGGTGTCGTTTCTATCCGTAGATGCCAGGGTTTTACCATCGGAACTGAAACTGAGATGGTCTACTCCCGCTTGATGTCCGTTCAAGGTAACGACTTCTGTGCCATCTAGCGTCCAAATTTTCACGGTACCATCTAAACTGGCAGTAGCCAGGAACTGACCATCGGGTCGAAAGGTGACGCGATAGACGCGATCGCGATGTCCTGCCAGAGTCTGGAGTAACTTACCCTCAGTTGTCCAGAGTTTCACGGTTTGGTCATCACTGGCGGTGGCAATGATTTGACCATCGGGAGAAAAGTTAACACTACCAACGGCGGCGTCATGTCCCTCAATCGTCTGTAGAGACGTTGCATGCAACGTCTCTCCATCTAGACGCCACAGTTTCACGGTGCCATCGGTACTGGCGGAGGCAATGGTTTGGCTATCCGGGCTGAAGCTGACATCTAACACCATACCCTGATGACCTTTGAGAGTCTGCACCAGTTCACCATCAGGTGTCCAGAGTTTCACGGTTTGGTCTTGACTCCCTGAGGCAAGATACTCTCCATCGGGAGAAAATTGTACCGTCCAGACGATTCCCTCATGCCCGTTTAGCGTCTGTAATTCTTTCCCGTCTTTTGTCCAGAGTTTCACGGTTTGGTCATCACTGGCTGAGGCAATGGTTTCACCGTCGGGAGAAAAACTGACACTTTCCACCCAATTTTGATGTCCAGACAGGGTGTTCAATTGCTTGCCTTCTGGACTCCAGAGAGTGACATCGATTCCGGATGCGATCGCGATTACGTCTCCATTGGGGCTGAAACTGGGACTAATACCGGATTGGGGCAAGGTTTTGACGAAGGGATTGTCTAGTTTCCAGAGTTTCACAGTTGTGTCATCACTCGCTGATGCTAGAGTTTGCCCATCTGGAGAGAAATCTACACCAAATACCTGACTGCTATGTCCGGTGAGGGTATTGAGTAGGGTTCCCTCCCGATTCCAGAGTTTGATGGTTTTGTCTTTACTACTGGTGGCAAGGCGTTGACTGTCGGGGCTAAATGTAACCTGCCAAATACCATCCTTGTGACCCGTTAGCGTTTGCAGTTCTTCCCCCTCAATCGTCCAGAGTTTCACTGTTTTATCCTGACTGGCGCTGGCGATGAGTTGACCATCCCCGGAAAAACTCACACTTGTGACCTCTCCTTGGTGTCCTGTCAGGGTTTGTAATTCTTTACCCTCGATTGTCCAGAGTTTCACCGTCTGATCGGCGCTAGCGGATGCCAACTGTTGACCGTCAGCCGAGAAGCTGACACTGATAACCGGGGCATTATGTCCGCTTAAGGAATTGAGGCGTTCACCCTCTCGACTCCATAGGTTTACTGTCCCATCCTGGCTGGCTGAGGCAATGATTTGACTATCGGGGGAAAAAGTGACATCGTAAATATCATTATCATGGGCATTAATGCTATGTAGCTTCGCCCCGTCTTTTGTCCACAGGTTTACCGTCCCATCCCGGCTAGCCGAAGCAATCATTTCACCATCAGGGCTAAAGCTGACCTCTCGGACGCGATCGCGATGCCCTTCTAGGGTTTTGATTAAACTCCCATCTCGCTGCCAGAGTTTAACCGTATGATCACTACTAGCCGAGGCAATACGTTCACCGTCGGGGCTAAAACTAACGCTGCGAACTTTATTTGTATGCCCGTCTAATTGATTCGATTGATTCACCCAATAGACAGACTGAAGTAACGCCGTGGAAATCGTTGAATGAAGTTGAGGTTCTCGGCTAACCCAGTTGGCTTGTTGCAGCGTTTTAGCCGCCTCTAGGGATTCTAAAAGGGCAGGAAATTTTTGCTGGGAAACAAATAAAGCGTCGGAGGTGGTACTTTGGACAATAAGCTGTTCTTGCTGGGCTTGGACAAAAAGTTTTTGCGATCGCTGATATTGCCAGAACGCGACAAGTCCTAAGAGAGTAGACACACCCAGCGCCAAGCTAACTCCAATAATGGATCGTTTTGCCTGACGAGTGACCCATTGACGACTGAGCCCAACGTATTCCCGATGCAGAGGTGTAGGAAAAGGTTTTTGTTCAGAACTCCACACCAGCCAGGATTCTCCTGATGTTAGTTCACTTCCGCTTAATAGGAGGCTAGTATTGCGTCCTTTTTTTTCCCATTCCATGGCTTGCACTAACAAGCGCGTATGTTCTTGGGTATCCTCTTTATTCGTGTCAATGGCTTGCAGCAGTTCTGCAAACGCCTGTTCAAAATTTGTCCCTTCGCGAAAATCAATCTGGGGAAGTTCTCTCATCTCTGGATGGATCGCGTCTGGGTCAACATCCAGATATAGTATCGGCAGAATTCGCTTATGGTGTTTTAGGGAACAGTCTACTTCGACACCGCACTCTTTGGATGCCACTGAATCTGGGCTAATCACAAAGACGATATTATTCGATTCTTCAATTCCTTGGTAGATTTCTTGTCGCCAATCAGCGGTTAGGGGAATGCCTTCCCAATCCACCCAAACCTCACGGTTAGCGTTTTTAAATGCCTCCCGCAGTTTCAGCACAAATTCCTTATTGCGCCGGGAATAAGAAATAAAGGCTTCTTTCATAAATTGCACACCTTGAAGTGTCTAGGTTCTATGAATCGGGTTCAGTGATGATCGTTATTCTTCTGGGGTGGAAGCATCGGGGGCGGTGAACTGCACTGCGCCTTGGATGGCATTATCTTTGGTGCGATCAGCCACATCACAGACTAAGGCAAACTGGAAGTAATAATCTGTTTCCCTTTTTAGAGAAAGATCATTGGGAAGCGTGATTTCAAACTCACCGCCTGCTTCAGGAATCTCAATCATGGTTTGATACACTGGATTCCAACTCTGATCCACCAGGAGAAATTCGGCGGAGGTGACAGTGGTTTCCGGTACTTGCCATGAAAGTGTTGCGGGCGAGTTCAGCGCCACTAAATAAACCCCCTGATCGTTAGTAGGCATCAAGGGGGTAATCGTTGCTTCGCCACATCCAGCACCGCGCAACCCAGCGCCGCGATCGCGCGATGGTGAAAGTTGGGCGGTTAAAACGTTTACATCTTCATTAGACTGGGCTTGTAGCGGGGGTTGCCAGCCGATCCCCATTACCCAGATTGTCGTGAATACCCCGGTTACCAGACTCAAAGACTTAAAAGACTTTAATCTATCCATTGGTAGATATGTGAAACTTTGATTGAGACTTATAGACCTATAATAATCGAAAACTGGAAGTTTTATCTGGAAAAATAAATTTAAGCTGATCTTCATCAAAACTTTAAAAAACCCAGAGTTTTTTAAAGACAATCTTCATGATTATGCTTTAGTCTCCTCTTGTGAGAGGCAATGGAGGCGGTAATACCTAGTAATATATATATTACAGATCTAAGGCGACTCCTTAGGTATTTTTGCGCTGTTCTGAATCGTTGTCATTGGTGTGCCAGTAACCATTAACTATCAATCCCCAATCAAACCCATCGAAACTAGCTGTAGCGTCTGGTTGCAGTGGCTATTGGTGACGCTGTTGGGTTTTGTGGCAAGTCTATTTTGGATCGAGATTGGAGAAAGACCCGATATTAATATGATTGAGGGGATCATTGGCGGGACGATAATCGGATTCGCCCAATGGCTAGTCTTGAGACGATACCTTTCCTCCGCCTGGTGGTGGATTATTGCCAGTCTCCTCGGTTGGGGAGTCATGGGGTTGAGTTCCTTTGGAGTCATCGGTTGGTTTGCTCCCCGAACGATGCGTCTTTTCCCTCGGTTGGTGTATGGAGTCGTCGATGGTGCAACTCTGGGGCTAATCCTGGGAATGGCACAATGGTGGGTTCTCAGACAGTATGTTAGCCAAGCTTGGGGATGGATTTTTGCCAATAGTTTAAATTGGTCAATCAGTTTAGCCGTAGGTTGGATTGTCGGCGGAATTTTGCGCCGCTTTACCCAGATGTTTCTCAGCGAAGTTCTGGGTTTAGGGGTAACTTGGATGTTAGTTGCAGGGTTAACTGGAATAAGTTTAATTCGATTGCTGGGAAAGGTTCCAACTATCAAGGGTCATGGTTAAAAGGGGGTAATTTGACATTCTCCCCGCCTTACTTCGTTGAAGGCGGGGATTCCCATCATCACTGATGAGGTTTCCTGGTTCTACGAGCCACCTTACTTTTTGGAGTTTCCTCCTCTAAGCCGCGGGTCATCTCATCCCCAGGCGTAACTTTCCGAGTGCCCCTCGGTAGTTGAGCTAGTCCTTGCAGCGCTTTCATTAAGATATTAATGGCAGCATTTACGTCTCGGTCGTCAACGTACCCACAGTGGTAACATTTGTGAGTACGGGTAGACAAAGCTTTCTTAACTTCTTGTCCACAATTGGAGCGAGCGCTCTTTAGGCGAGCCAACGCCGTCAACTGGAAGGACTTCAGGGTCAAAATGAATAAACAATAGAGTTTTTGGTAACTCCCTGAGATTCGTTCAATTTTTCCCTACACCCTACACCCTACACCCTACATCCAGTAGTACCTTCAAGTCCCTTGTCACCCCCTCAGGGGTAGTAGTGTACGCTTGCCAAGCTAATTCTAGGGTTGCCATTTCACTCCAAAAATCATTGGTATTTCGTAACGCTAATAATCGTGAGGCGCATTCATCCCGGTTGATGACACTGCACGCCCAGGTTACCAGATTTTCAAAGTTTACTGCTTGTCCTGTGGGGTAACTCCAGCGTGTGCCAAATTTAGCGATTTCCCCATTGGGATAGTACCAGCGAGAGGCGATTTTTGCGGTTTGTCCATTGGGATAGTTCCAAATTGCGCCAAATTTTGCTGTTTGTCCGTTGGGATACTGCCAATTATCACCGATTTTCGCCCGTTGTCCATTTGGATATTCAATGATAGCCCTTCCCCAGGTATCGGCTAATCCACAGGCGAATTGTTGCTGACTCTCGACTAATCGCACTAGATTGCTATTTCCGTCAGATAGTCGCGCCAATCGCGTCATGATGGTGAGATCCAGACATTCGCGGCTAGCGGTTGGCGGTGGAATGGTTTCTACTGCTGAGGGTTGGGCGGTGTCACAGTATTGCGCTTCTAGGGTAGCCAGGTTTTCGTCGTCTAAACCTTGTTGTATCGCGAGGCGGCGTACCTGGCGAATTTGACGGCATTGAGTAGACGTGGCGTCAGCGCGATCGCGACTTATGCCCAGCACCAGTAGGGGTAATAGAAATAGTACCACCCGAATCGCCTGTTTCATAGATACAAATCATCCTTATCTTCGATAATCCCCATATCTGAATTATTGTAAGGGATAAGGGGTCAAACCCCTCGTTGGTTGATCAGAGTCTCCTTGGAGTTGATGAGTAAGTATCACAGAGAAATGGCTGCTGAGAAATATGCTCATCTCTGTATCTATCCCTAAAATCTAAGCATGATTAGGGTTTTCAGGTTTCTTGAAGTGACAGATGGTTAATTTAACGGACAGACCTCAGTTTATGCGGTTTGCCGTTTAAGGGAAATACTAAGGATTTAACATCCCCCATCAAGTTCATCTTTTCGGGTGAACTTAAGCCGTCTATAAGAATGATAAAAAATCACCCTTGTGGATGAACTAAACGGATGAAGTAAGCGATCAACGAGTCGATGTAAATTACAATTATAATGTTTTTACAAATAAAGTTAGTCGCTATAACCAATAAGGAGTCGGACAAAAGCAAAGTTAACGCTTGAGATTAGGCAACCAAAAACAGTAAAAATTAATTTTTTTTAATATCTCTTAATACAAGCTAAATACTTTATGCCCAACTACTTAATATCGCTGACCCCCAACAACAAGATAGCAATGATCCAGGAGCAACTATGCAACTCATAATAATCTTACACCTCATCAAATTAGTTTTGGCTCTCTCTCTGTGTGGATTTTTACTCTACTTGTTATGGAAAAAACGACAACAGTTTATCCAAAAGCGTGCTGATCTCAAGAATGGTATGAACCATTGTCTTGTAACCTACATTGAGCCGACTAAGTTCGGAGATTTTCCTAGATTTATGTCCACGGGGACAATAGCAGCCTTAGAATATGATGACAATCATGTCCGTTGTCTCATTCAAAAACCAAAAGTACCTCTGCAAACGATTGAATTTGCTTCAAACACTAACGTTACACTATTTCATCCTAAATCGTCGCTGATTAAATTTACAACGCTAATTAAATTTACGCCTAAACCTTCATATAAAACTCCTGTTAGCCCCTCCAGTTATTACTTTGCTGCTATCAATGCTCTAGGGCAAACCGATCAGAATAAAACTAAACAATTATTTGCCCAAATAGAACCCCTATTCAAAACAACAGGGGTCAAAATGGTCAAGCAAAAACGATGGATCAATGTTTTTGCTTATCTTTTTATTATTGCTGCAATTGGTGGTATCATCATCGCCATTGACAGTGGTTCCCGTGCCGCCTTATATCATGGACCTACCTTAGTGGCGACAACAAACCAAGGTGAGGTTGTGACTGCTAGCAGTCACTATCTTTATCAGTTCGATACTCAGGGTCAAGTTCAAAATCGATACCCCTTAGAGGTTTTAGGAATTAAAAACTTAACCGATATTCATGCCCTTGATCCCAATCAAGTATTAATCGGCGATTGGGAACGCGGGAATATTCAACGATGCCAACTTGACCAAAATCGTTGTGAGCCATTACCTAGATTTCAGTCGAATCTCGCCAACTCTTCTCCGTTTCAAGGGGCATTTAAGTTTGTCGTTGATCCTCAACACGATCTAATTTATGCAACCCACACAGGAGAGCATCGCTTACTGGTTTTGGATCAGGATGGACGAGAAATTGAACATACACGGGGCAAGGATTTATTACTCTGTTATCCCAATGGAATAACTCTGAGTAATGAAGGAAAATTAGTGGTTGCTGATACCAATAATTTTAGACTATTAACCTGGTCAACAAATTCCCAAGGATTGAATCTCACTCCCGATCAATCAATTGATATGATTCAAGCGCCTAGACCGGAAACTAGCTGCATCCCGATTGAGCAAGCCCCCAGCCAAATCCCCCTCGTGAAACGGTTTAACTCCGTATTTGATCCTGTCATAGAGTATGACGTAAACAGAGATGCGATCGCCTTAAACCCAGCTCGCCAAGGTCGAGTTTTTCCTGTCTTTGTGCAGCAAGATAATCAAGGGTTTTGGTGGGTGTTGATTGGGGATAAAAATTTGGTTCGGGAGGATTTATTACGCTTTGATTCAAACTGGCAAAATCCAATTCGGATTGATCTACCGGATTCAGCGAATAATTTTAATATCGCTGTCGGATCAGATCAGCTCATTTTGACCCAACCGAGTCGTTATCGTCTGTTATCAGTTTCTTTAACCGATCTCACTGTCCAACCCTTTGGAGATGACAGGTTTGAGGCGATGATGCAACAAGAACAAAAGGTAAAAGCGAAGTTATGGCGGTTTTATCTGTTTAGTTTATTTGTGCCGGTTTTCGGATTAGTGGGTTTGGGTGTGTTAGCTATCTTTGATTTTCAACAACAATGGACTGATATGATAAAATTTTAAACAACAGTTGTCTATTGAACCCTTCACTTCGTTCGAGGGCAGGCTCCATGACGCTCGCGCATCTGTCCAGATTCTCGTATCTCGTTCCTCGCTATAGCGAAAGCTTCACGCTTCGCTCTTCCTAGACATGATAGAACGCAACTTGGTATTATGCCAAGCACCAATAGGGGTAATAGAAATAGTACCACCCGAATCGCCTGTTTCATAGAGACAAATCATCCTTATTCTAGAGAATCCCCATATCTAGATTATTTTAAAGGATCAGGGGTCACACCCCTCATTGGTGGAGAAAAGTCTTCTCGAAGTTTATCGGTAAGTGTCACAGAGAAATGGCTGCTGAGAAGGATAATACTCTCGGTTTCCTAGCCTTCGATACAACAACGCTCAAAGCTTTACTGGATGAAGGGTTCAAGGGTTTGAGGCGTCCTTTAAAATTACAGTTCTCATATTTTGTCTGACTCAACCTCAGTGTATATACGGATTTTGATTGCAGTAGTTATTAACAAATTCCCGTAATTTACCCGATTTTTTCAGGCTGGGCTTTTGAATAAGATTAACTTGTAAATCAAACAAAGCTTTTGAGGAATTCAAGCCAATGATTCGTAAGACCCTAATCGCTTCTACTTTAGTTTTGTGCGGTACTGTTGGATTCACTTCTTCGGCACAAGCTCAGGAAAGTACTGATGTTAATTTTACTGCTAATGTGCCTGCATCTTGTACGTTTAGCGATGTTGTTGATGGAACGTTAGGACTCCTCGCCGGAACCACACTAACCAGTGCTGTTGCTGATGGTGGTACGGCTGGTACTGCCAAACTTACCTGCAACAATGTTCTTGCCACACTAGAAGCAGATGCTCCTGCCCAACAAGGAACAGTTGATGGTTACGATCATAGTACCGCATTAACCACTGTTGCTGTTACAGGTACCGGTGCTAACGCTGTCGTTATTGGAACACCTGATACTCCAACAGCCGTACCTCTTCCAGGTGAAACGGATCTGATAGTTGACATGACAACAACTCCGGCGACGGGATTTATTCCTAGTGGTGACTATGACTTTTATGTGCGGTTGACTGTAGCTCCCTAGCCACAAGGTTCTTCGTCAATCTTCGCTCTTGTCTAGTCAATTAGCTGCTGGGGAAATCTAGGGGAATGTAACCCTAGCAGCTATTTATTCGCTTGGAAAATACTTGAACAGACAAAATTTAGCATCATGCTTGATTACACTAAAAAGATTACCTTTTTTTCTAAGCTTGCTGTCAAAGCGTTTCAAATAGGTAGCGGTGCTTTATCAGCCACTTTCCTGTTGAGTAGCACCGCATTAGCACAGCTTGGCGCATCGCCATTAATTATTGAAGCCGAGACTAACCGGGGTCAAGCGCAAACAATGATTAATGTGATTAATGCTGGTGATACACCCTTACGGGCAAGAATTTACACTGAACCTTTTACATACGATCGCGATAAAGGATTTCAAACCTTACCCTCTGATACGAATGATCTTAGCCCCTATCTGCAATTTTCCCCCAGAGAATTAACCATACCACCAGGAGTCACGCGGCGGGTACGTCTAAGAGCAATCCTGGCTCCCAGCTTACCCGATGGAGAATACCGCACAGCCGTTTTTGCTGAAACCTTAAAAGAGTCGGTTAATGGTAGTGGTAAAAACGTGGGGGTTATCACTCGCGTAGCGACAACGGTTTATATCCGTAAAGGGGATGTCTCTCCTAACTTAACCGTTGATAGCGCTCAGTTTAATGCCAATCAAAAAACACTTCAATTATTGGTTGAAAATATCGGCGATGCTTCTGTCCGGTTAGGGGCTAACTGGCAGTTAAAGCAGGGAGAAAGAATTATCCAAACAGGAGAATCCGTTCCGACTGCTATTGTAGCACAAAGCGATCGAAACTTGATATTGAATAATCATCCCGAATCGGAAGCGTTAGCACTTCTTCCTGGTAACTACCAACTCACTGGAGAATTAATTTGGGGTGATGATAATAGCAACCAACTTCCCTTCAGCGTTACTCTCACTGTTCCTGAGCAATAAAACATTGATCCGGGCAAATTGTTCATTATTGATTGTTCATCGTTGATTGTTGATTGCGATCAACTATGAACTATGAACGTAAAACCCACCTTTTTTAAGCAGACGTTAATATCTGCCCTATGTTTCATGCCGTACCCCCTCACTCACCCCCAGAAATTGTACACCACGTAACTCCCGAAAAGGCAGATAAAGTTGGCGAACATCCATTTATAATCGCCAACACGCCAGCCTCTCCCAGCCAAAATCCTGTTGCGTCTCATTCGATTCCGAGTTCACCGGAATTATTCTTACCCGAATATTCAGACTCGAATTTGCCGACTTTGCCAGAAGAAATAGAATCATCTAACGCCGCCAAACTCGGACAACCGATTTCAGTCAGTATCTCCGATAATCAGTCAAGACAACCAGAATTTTCTGCTTCTACTCCTTCTATTCAATTCAATCCCGTCAATCTGGATCTGACTCTCTATCCGGCTGAACTAAATAATTCAACATCG
>JGI12210J13797_10385781_pt1 | contig 13393 bp, 11 predicted proteins | sample ElkSlonscriptome_3_FD_13797 | JGI IMG/M metagenome (IMG submission 13797)
AAGCCGCAGCAGTGACTCGGTCTCGCTGCGTTCGCCGCGGGCCGCGCGGATGCGTGCGGTGCGCGAAAGGACCGCGGCGTAGCCGGCAAGGTTGCCGGTCTCGTAAAACAGCTCGCGCGCGAGACCAAGCTGCACCAACGCCTCGTCATGGCGATCCAGCCGAGTCAATATCGAAGCCAGGGTGTTCCGGGCGCTGGCCTGGAGCCGCGGAGACTCGCCCTCTACGGCGAGGCGGATGGCTTCGCGAATCGAAACTTCGGCCTGTGCGAGAAATCCCTGTTTACGCTCGATCAGGCTGATGTTGGTCAGCGTGATGGCTCGAAGTGTGGGCGAATCGGCCACCGACTCGGCCCGCCGCAGCGCATCCAGCGCTTCATCGAAACGGTTCAGCCGCCAGTAGGCGATGCCCATCGCGTTGTTGATGCGTTGGACCCAGAAATTGCTGGCGAGCCGCTGCGCCATCGGCTCGAGAATGGCCAGCGCGCGCTCAAACTGGCCGCTGCGACGAACGGCGATCGCCAGTTCGTAGCGCGCGAATTCGAAGTCGGGATCCTCAGCCAGCGCGGCTTCGAACAACTCTATGGCACGCGGGACCTCACCGGCGAACTGGGCTGCCATTCCTCGCAACAAGGTCTCGACCGCGAAGCTCGACTGTGAAATCAGCCCGGCGTCCAGACGGACCTCGGCGTCGGCGTTACGCTCGATCGATCGCAACACCTCATCCATTCCACGCCCGACCAGTTCGCGGGCCTCGTCGAAGCGCAGCCGGAACTCGGTATTGTCGGCAACCGATTCGCCGATGGCGAGTTCGAGCTGCCGTTCGTTGCCGGTCTCCAACGAGGCCAGGCTAACTTCGATCACGCGGTCGGCCGAATCGAGGTCCGATTTGCTGCGAGCGATTTCGACGCGGTCGGAGCCCAGCGCGTTGCCGAGGAGGAACGCGAGGTAATCGACGAAGGCCTGGGACAGCCCATCCCCGGATTCCGGCGTGATCGCCCGTAGCGTGATCGTGCCGGCGTCGGCCACTGGCATCGTCGGCGCTCCACGGAACCACTGCGAACCGGCGATTGCCAGCACTGCGATGAGGCCGATCAGCAGCGTTCGCGGTATGGTCGATGGTGAGCGTCTGTCCGTGGCTCGCGATGGTGGCGGGGCGGAGGGCGGGTCGGCCTCTTGCTCGACTCGCTCCAAGTCTCCGATGAATTGGTATCCTCGCCCGTAACGGGTCGCAACCATGGTCGGGGGGCGCGCCAGGTCGCCGAGCGTCGAACGAATATCTCGTATGACCTGCGCAATCGAGCTTTCCGACAGCGCCTGATGGCCCCATACCGCGTCCAGAATCTCGTCGCGACTCACAATGCCGGGCGAACGCTCGATCAACAGTTTCAGGACCCGCAGCGCGTGGTCGCGAAGAAGCACCGGGCCATCAGGACCGTTCAATGTTTCGCGGACCGGGTCGAGCTCGAATTTGCCGAATCGATATACCAGATGGGTCTTGGTGGCCTGCCTGGAAACGTGTTCGGAATGCTCTGAATCGTTCACGCCGATGCGGTCCTGAATCGCCCAATACCGGCGAAAGCTTAGCACTGACGGTCAAGTCTCAGGGTGACTTTCCGGGGGCGGATGTGGAAACTGGATCAAATCGCTGCAACAACATGCGCCACGGTCCCGAGCGTCGAGGTCTCACAGAAAGTGAGTGCGGGCGTACTGCAAGTTCTGGATGCAGACTACGGGTTAGTTATGATGAATGGCTTGCTGGTAGTCGTCGTCTGCGAGCATGGCCCACTATTGGACCGGCCGCGGGGTAAAAAAGATTGCGGGGCTGTCGGTCCCCATGATCCAGAAAGTTTCTGAAGCCACCGGGGAATCCAATATGAACGCAATTGCACTGCTTCTCATCGGACTGGGGGCATTCGGCCTGGGTTATCTGGTGTATTCCAGGTTCATCGCGAGCCGAATCTACGNGCTGGATGACAGCCGAACCACGCCGGCCCACGAATTCGAGGACGGTGTGGACTACGTACCGACCAACCGCTTCATCCTCTGGGGGCATCACTTCACGTCTATCGCCGGGGCCGCGCCCATAGTGGGCCCCGCGATTGCGGTCATCTGGGGCTGGCTGCCGGCGTTCCTGTGGGTGGTACTGGGCACCGTGTTCTTCGCCGGAGTGCACGACCTGGGCGCGCTGTGGGCCAGCGTCCGTAACAAGGGGCGCTCGGTCGGCGCGCTGACCGGCGCGGTCGTCGGCAGGCGGGCCCAGGGCGTGTTCATGATCGTGATCTTTCTTCTGCTGCTGATGGTCAACGCCGTGTTCGCGGTGGTCATCGCCAGATTATTCACCGGATTTCCGGAAAGCGTCGTGCCGGCCTGGAGCGCTATTGCGGTCGCACTCGTGCTGGGTCAGCTGATCCGCCGCCGGAAGATCGGGCTGGTTTTTCTTTCTATCGCAGGGCTGGTGGTGCTTTACGGGATGATCTGGGTCGGGCAGTTCGTTCCGGTCGAACTTCCCGAGCGGACGCTCGGGCTGAGCGTCAACGCGCAGTGGATCTTGATTCTGTTCGTTTATGCCGGCATCGCCTCGTTGCTGCCGGTCTGGATGCTGCTGCAGCCGCGCGATTACATCAACGGGCTTCAGCTGTTCGTCGGCCTCGGATTGCTGTTCGTCGCGGTCATAGTCGCCAACCCCGATATCGTGGCGCCCATGATCAACACCGGGACGCCGCCGGGTACCCCACCCATCATGCCGCTGCTGTTCGTGACCATCGCCTGCGGCGCCATTTCCGGTTTTCACGGGCTGGTGTCCTCGGGCACCAGCTCGAAGCAACTGAATCGCGAATCCGATGCTCGGTTCGTCGGCTATTTTGGCGCCGTCGGCGAAGGCGCTTTGGCGCTCGGTGCGATCATCGCGGCCACCGCGGGATTTGCAACGGCAGGCGAATGGGACGCGCTTTACGCCGCGTTCGGCGACGGCGGCGTGGCCGCGTTCGTCCAGGGCGGGGCCAACATCATGGCCGCAGGCTGGGGATTGCCGCTGGCGGTCGGCACTACGCTGCTGGCCGTGATGGCGGTCTTGTTCGCCGCCACGACCATGGATACCGGGGTGCGGCTGCAGCGCTATATCATCCAGGAATGGGGCGAGGTCTACAGCATCGGCATCATTGCCCGAAATGGACCGGCTACGGCGCTGGCCGTGGGAACATGCCTCGCGCTCGCGTTCGGCGCCGGCGGACTGGAGGGCACGGGTGGTTTGATGATCTGGCCGCTGTTCGGTACCACCAACCAGCTGCTGGCCGCGTTGACGCTGATGGTGATCAGCCTGATGGTGTTGCGCGCCGGGCGGCCGGTCTGGTTCACGCTGGTACCGATGGTGCTGATTCTCGTCGTCACCGTTTTGGCGCTGTTCGTCCAGCTCGCCCAGTTCTACCAAGCCGGCAGCTGGTTCCTGCTGGGGCTGGACCTGGTGGTGCTGATCGCCGCGATCATGGTGGTGCTGGAGGTCTCGACGGCGATGAGCCGCGGACTGCGCGAGCGCAGACTTGTATCTGCGTCGCCGACCGTTTCTGCGAACGGCGACAGGCGAAGCGAGGCGGGCGATCAATGAGTGAACCAACAGGACGTTGGTGCTCCCTGTCTCATCGGGTTAAGCTGATGACATACCCGAGATTCGGTATCGTAACGTGTTTCAACCCAGGAATCCCCGAATGATCCGGACATGGAAGCAGCCGCCGGTGCGCAGGGTGATTTCGGCCGTGCTGTTCGCGGCAATCGCGGTGAGCGAATACGCTGGCGCCGACGAGTGGATGGATCGATTGTTCGGCATCGGCCAGCCCGACACGTTCACGCTTGCATCCGGGACCCTTGAGCGGGATTTCCACGTCTACGTCCGGCTGCCGGCAGGTTACGGGGATTCCGACGAATCCTGGCCGGTGATCTATCTGCTCGACGGCGGCATTCTTTTTCCGATGTTGGTGCCTTACCATTTCATGCTGACCATAGACGGTATTGCGCCCGAGGCGATCATCGTGGGCATCTCCTATGGTGGCCTGGGCTTTGCCAGCGGCAACATGCGCTCGACCGATTACACCGCCGCATCCGACGAAGTTGAACATTACGGCGGGGCGCCCGAGTTTCAGGCGTTCCTGCAATCGCAATTGTTGCCGCTGATCGACGAGCGCTATCGAACCAACCCCCAGCGCAGGATGATCGTCGGCCAGTCACTGGCGGGGCAGTTCGTGCTCTACACCGCGCTGACCCGGCCCGAACTGTTCTGGGGCCATATCTCGATCAACCCGGCGTTGCACCGCAATCTGTCGTATTTTCGAGATTTTCGGCCGAGCCCCGACGCCAGCCGCACTCGTTTGTTCGTAGGGATGGGCACGCTCGATGCACCCCGGTTTCGCCAGCCGGCAGGCGAATGGATAGAGGCATGGTCGCGGCGCGGCGACAGCCACCTCCAGCTCGAAGTGGTTTCGCTGGCCGGCGAACACCACGCGTCCGCAGCGCCGGTGGCATACCGCACCGGACTGCGCTGGTTGTTCGACGAGCGTGCCGATCGATGATTTACGTGCCAGAACTCCAATTCGAAGCGTGTGCAGTGGAAATCGAATTCAGTTGGTTTTGGAAGTAGGACAGTTGAAAGACATGCGTACCTGAGGAGAAAGCAAATGGCTGGAAAATTCGAGGTTTACAAGGACAAGGCCGGTGAGTTCCGTTTCAGACTCAAGGCCGGCAACGGACAGAACGTCCTGGGCAGCGAGGGCTATGCGAAGAAGGCAAGCTGCATGAACGGTATCGAGTCGGTCAGGAAGAACAGCGCCGATCCGAAGCGATTTGTGATGAACACGACGCCGTCGGGGAAGTTCCGCTTCAATTTGACCGCGACCAACGGCCAGGTAGTTGGCGCCAGCCAGAACTACGATTCGGAATCGGGTTGCAAAAACGGCATCAAGGCCGTGACCAACGCCGCCAACGGCGCAACTGTGGACGACCAGACCTGAACCGCGCACCCCGCCGACAGTAGGCGATTCACTGAAAACGGCACAGCGGATCGCGAACGGCAGGAAAGAGGGCGTCACGAAGTTCTCGAGGGGCCTTCCCTTCGAGCGCCTTGTGCCTCCGTTTTGTTTCACAGCCTGTTGCGCTGGAGAACCGGGCACTCGGGTGCGCCAATCCGGTGTCAGGGCTTTCCTTCAGAGCGGTTCTGTTCGGGTCCGTCGGGCTCAAGATTGTGTGTGCCATCCGATGCGTCCGGCGAACGGCTGCCGGGCTTTTTCTCCTTTTTTTTCTTCGCTTTGTTCGGGTTTTTGCTCATGGCCTTGATGGCCTCCAGAATCTCGGCATCGCCGGTTTCCAGCAATTGAGAAAAGGTCTTTCGGCAAACCATCCAGGCGGCACCGATGACGGCGAAGTAGATGACCGTCATCAATGCCGCATACGTAAGCTGATCGATGAATTCGCCCACCCAGTCAGGCACTTGAATGCCGACCAGGGCCTCTAGCAATATGGCGAGTATCGGCCCGACGATGCCGATCTCGACGATCAGCAGCACCATGATGAAAACGAGCGTCTTGAACACGATCAGCTGTGTGGCGAGATCCTTCAGCGCGCGGCCCCAGTTCTCGCTGAAGCAAAGCGCGGCAACGGCAATCGTGAGCCCGGCGGCCACGGCCAGTGAATCGGCCAGCGCGTCGGCGACGGCGCCGAAATCGGTCCACAGCGGGGCATTCGGGATTGTCTCGAGACTGCCCGAGGCCGTGTTTTCGAAGAAAGCCACCAGCACCAATGCGGCAGCCGCCGGGATCAGGGAGGCGGCCAGCCACGGAAAATCTGCGCGACTAGCGTGCCCGCTGGAAAACAGGTACCGTCGGATCAAAAGCGCATAGGCGGTCCCGATCAACACCGCGGAAATATCGAGGTTGTTGGTCACCAGGCCGGGACCGAAACTCGATTCCACCCAGCGGCCGAGAACGATTCCGCCAATGATGATCGCAGCTATGGCAACTCGCGGCTTTGGCCCGAAGACCTTGTCCAGTCGGTCGTCGTCGCGGCTCTTGTTGAACGCCCTGCGCAACGCCGGAGCCATGTCGGACACGCCTTGTCTGGCGATACGAAGCAGATGGGCGACGTTGTAGATGCTGGGCTCCTGATGGCTGTCCGGAAATCTAGGGAACCTCTGATCGAATGCCCGCGGGCATTCGATCAGAGATTCCCTAAGGAACGCGGCACCGCGAATGCGATGTCGGCGCGAAGTCGATTATAGAAGAAGCCGATCCCGGGCGGCTTCGCGCCGGCGTCAGCCGTCGCGTCGCTATTGGTTTTTCGGTATTTCCCTGATGTTCTTCAGGATACCCGCGCGCATGACGTGCGTGATGCTGCGAAACGCTTCGACCGAGTCGGCCGGGTCTTGTTCGAGGATCACCAGGTCGGCAATCTTGCCCGGCACCAGGGTGCCGATGTCGTCGATCATGCCGATCGCCCGCGCGCCGTTGCGAGTCGACATCACGATGACCTCTTCGGGCGGTATTCCGGCCGCTTGCATGGCTTCCATTTCGGCGTGGATCGACGGCCCGTGCAGGGTCAGCGGATTACCCGCGTCGGTGGCCGTCGCGATGGTGATGCCGGCTTCGTGTATTCGAACAAGATTGCGCTGCATTACGCTCAGGTCCATGCCGCTGCGTTCCAGGTTTTCGAATACCGAGGCAACGTCTCGCCACGATTCCGGCGCGGCGTCGCGGAGGGCCGGAGCCAGTTCGACAACCTTGCGCGTAATCGGATCTACGCAGCCGTTCGGGTCGTCTACAGGCGGCACAAGGCCCAGCCCGACTGCCGCGGTGGCACGGCTCCAGTTCGCACCGACCAGCAGGGTCGGCATGTAGATGACATTGTTGGACTGAGCCAGCGCGATGAACTCGCGATCGACGACGGCATCGTCGACGCTGTGGACCAGCGCCGCGGCACCGGCCCGCAGCGCCACCTTGGCGTTTCGCAGTTCGGTTGCATGGACAATAAGCTGAAGTCCTCGCTCGCGGGCCGCTTCGCCGATTTGCATCAGCCGTCGGTCGAGTTCTTCTCGCTGGTCGGCAGGCGGGTCCAGGTACCAGACCTTGACTGCATCCGATCCGGACTCTACGAGTTTCGCGACGCCGGTTAGCGCTTGTTCGTCCGATGACATCTGCAGAAAGGTATTCTTGCCGTTCGCGACCAGGTCGGGCACGCGGGCATGCGTGATCAACGGGCCGGCCGCGCGGACGTGGGCGCGCGGAAGTTTGGTGTCGCCTATCGTGTCTGTCGCTGCCATCGATGTGGTCCAGGGCAGGCCGCCGACATCGAAGACTGCCGTGATGCCCGAGCATAGGTAGGCGCGGTGCCAGCGGTCGGGGTTCCGACTCAGGTCGGTCTGCAATTGCTGATAGTCATAGAATTTCTTGACGAAGGGCCAGTGCGGGCGTCCGTCCAGCCATCCGGTCTGACTGAAGTGCACGTGCGCGTCTACCAGACCCGGGGCGATGAAGCGCCCCGACATGTCGTACACCTTGTCATCGGGAAGCGCGAGGCACTGAGCGCTGCTGCCGATGCACGCGATGCGCTCACCCTCGACCCGAATCGAAGCATTCTCCAGGGTGCCGCCGTTGCCGTCGTGAATGGTCGCGCCGCGCAGCACGTCAGCCGCCCCGGCATCCGGAGTCATGAAAAAAAGCACCAGCAGGCCGGCTGGAAGGGATTGCAGGCAGGTCATGATCGGTCCTCCGTGTCTGCGCCGTTGTGGTCCAGCGCGTTCTGGTGCGCGAGCGCTACGCCGAGATGATCCTCGAATGGCGGTATCGCGCAGTGAATCACCCAGTCCGGTCGGATGTCGAAGCGCGCCCCCACGAAATCGGCGTGCAGGGGCATTCTCAGTCCCGGGCGTGCGCAAAGAAAAGCGGTCTGTATGAATGCGGCGCCAGCGGCGCGCAGGCTGCACGCAGCGCGGAACATGGTCTCGCCGGTATACAGTACATCGTCGATCAGGATCAGGTGTCGGCCTTCGATTTCGATGTCCGGACCGCCGGGGTCTATGTGCGGACGGTCGTGCAGCAGTTCCAGCGAGTCGCTGTAGCGCTTGAGCTTCAGCGCGCCGATCTCGAGATGCAGTCCCTGGCGCTGTTCAAGTCGGGTCGCGAGCATTTCAGCCAGCGGCTTGCCGCGTCGAAGAATTCCTACAAGCGCGGTCGATGACGAGACGTGCGGGCCGATGCGCTCTGCCAGATCGTCCAGGAGCGCTTCCACGCCGTCGCTGTCAATGATCTGCACCTCGCTGTTTTCTTGTTTGTTTTCGTTCTTATTCAGGTTCACTTGTTTTTCCTTGCTGGTCTCGGAGAACATCATCATTTAACCCTGACCGGTCAGCGAGTCGGCAAATCAGGGCTTCCGGCGCGGTCGAAATACGTCTGCAAGCCGGCGTCGCGTGGCTTCGTAGCTGGTCATCACGACCACCAGTTCCGATGTCGTTGACAAGACTGATCGGCGATTGAGCGTGAGTCCAGGCGCGGCATACGAGCGGGCCGGATTTATTCAGCTACAAAAGGCTAACACCATGCGTCGCCCGGTTTGGGCGCATCCAGGCAGGCCTGCTCGCGCCCTCGCGCTACTTCCGAACGCGGATAATCATCGCGCGCTCTACAATGGGGTCATGTACATCATTTCCAGATCTACCGAAATCGCGCGCTGGTGGGGCGGTGTCCTGGCTGCAGCCGGCAAGAACTGGCTGGAAAGCCAAGCGTTCATCTACGCGGCGGCACTGGCCTTCTTTACCGCGTTCTCGATTGCCCCGGTGATGATTGTCGCCGTGGCCGTCGTAGGCGTGATCCTCGGCCCGCGAGCCGCCGAGGGGCAGCTGCTCGAACAACTCCGCGACATCGTGGGGCCTGAAGCGGCCAGTGCGGTTGAGACGGCGGTACTCAACTCCCAGCTCGACCAGTCCGGCTGGTTTCCCACGATCGCCGGCGTGGCCGCAATCGTGCTGGGCGCAACGACTGTCTTCGCGCAGATGCAGAAATCTCTCAACGCGATTTGGGACGTTGCGCCGCGCCCAAGCAAGGGGGGGGTGTGGCGATTCATCAAGGCGCGGCTGCTGTCGCTGGCGGTAGTGCTGGCGATCGGCTTCGTCCTGCTGGTTTCGCTGGCGCTCAGCGTGACGCTGCGGGCATTGATCGTATTCGCCGATCAGTGGCTGCCGGTTCCCGGTTGGGCGATGGTGGGCGTGGAGATTCTGGTCTCGCTGACGGTGGTCACCCTGTTGTTCGCAGCGATGTTCAAGGTGCTGCCGGACGTAGTCCTGTCGGTCCGCGATGTACTGCTGGGCGGGCTGGTGACGGCTGTGTTTTTTACGCTGGGCCGCTCGCTGATCGCAATCTACCTGGCCAACGCGGCGACTGCATCCACTTACGGCGCCGCTGGTTCGCTCGCCTTGCTGCTGCTGTGGGTCAACTACTCGTCGCTGATCCTGCTGTTCGGCGCGTCGTTCACGCGTGCCCAGTTTGAGGCGCGCGGGAATACGATCCGGCCGCGCAACGGGGCAGTGCGCGTACATCGCGAGCTGGTGGAGGATTGAACGGCGGATCATGGCCTTTCTGAGGGCGTCCCTGAAGTCCGTGCTGTTGTTTGGTACCCTTTTTTGATCTGAGTCATGTCCAATCGTGTGCCAGATGAATATTCTGCACGCAGCAGGATGATCCAAATCCAATTCAGAACACAAGGTCAAAAAAGATGACGGATTCCAAAAAAGGCTGGTGGGCGCGTCTGTGGTCTCGTCCGAAGAGCAAGTGGCTGTTGGGCATACCGCTGGGCGGTTTTGTGGCCGTGGCCGTGGGTGCCACCGCCCTGCAAACCATGAATTACACGCTGCACCAGACCAGCGAGACAGAATTCTGCTACATGTGCCATTCGCACGAGCAGTTCATCAGGCCAGAATACGAGGCCTCGAGCCATTTCACTAACCAGTCAGGCGTGCAGGCCGGTTGCAAGGACTGCCACCTGCCGAGCATGGAAAAGGACTGGCTCGCCTACGTGACGAAAAAGATCATTGTGTCCAAGGACATCATTCCCGAGTTGCGCGGCGTGATATCAACCCGGGAAAAATACGAGGCCTATCGTCCGCATGGCGCCGAGAAGGTCTGGCGGCAATACAAGGAAGACGATTCCAAGTACTGCCGGCAATGTCACTCCGTCGATAACATGGATCTCGAAGCGCAGGATCGCTTTGCCTCGCGTAGACATGCGACGGCGGAACGGCGCGGTCAGACCTGCATCGATTGCCATTACGGTATCGTCCACGAACTGCCTGAAAACGCCACCGACATCCTCGCCAGAATCGACGAGGAAATGACGGCCGAGCAAGAGCAGGAAGAAGAATAAGCGATCCCTCGGTGGGCTGCGGGCGTCTCCCCGGCGCGCGCTGCCCTTCTGGGGGCGTTCGGGTTTCCCGGAACACGTTTTAATTTTCACCACCGCGCGCGTCTGTTCCAGGTGCGCACGGGAATGGTAGATCTGACGGATCGGCGATGAAGTTCCGAGTCCCCGCAACGTGAGCATGTCGATGCAGTTCATTCCCAAGCCGCTTCTGAAGAAGCTCTACAACCGTTCCAGCCTGCGCAATACCGCTTCGGGCGTGCGCTTCTCTGTCAAGAACCGCCTCGCGCCGGCCAAATTGAAGCGGGTCAGGCCTCTGGTTCTGAACGGGGAATCCGTGCCTGTCGACCAGGTTGCGGTCGCCGTCGACGGTGGCGAACCTGTGCGGCTGGATCGACTGATTGGCTCTTCGCCGGTTGATTTTCCGCTGGGCACGCTTTTGACCTTCGACCTTTCCATCGAACCCCTGGAGGCCGTCGAACACAGCCTCGAACTGGCGTTCGAAGTGGAGCCCTTTGGAATGCTGGAATTTTCGGTCTCGGACTGTCCGCGAAGCGCCGACCGGGTCCCCGGCGCAGTGCCGCGGGATGCCGAGGACGACTATTCCGACACGATTGTTCAGGCACGACGGGATTTCTTGCATGACAGGACGGGCGTCGAGCTGGCGCATGTCTCAAGTTGTTCGTTCAACCCGCGCGAGACCCAGGGCAATATCGAGCATTTCACCGGCGTGGCGCAGGTACCGATTGGTATTGCAGGGCCGTTGCTGGTCGACGGTGAACACGCACAGGGCGAGTTCTACGTGCCGCTGGCGACAACCGAAGGAACGCTTGTTGCGTCCTACAACCGCGGCATGAAGGTGATCCATGCGAGCGGCGGCGTCAGGTGCGCGGTGGTCGGCGACAACATGCAGCGCGCACCGGTGTTCATCTTCGACGATGCTCGTTCGGGCCGCAGATTCGCCGACTGGATCGTCGAGCACCTCGACGAGATCAAGTCAGTGTGTTCCGAGTCGGATCCCTTCGTCAGTCTCAAGTACGTCGACTATTACCTGGCCAGCAAATTCTGTTTTACGCGTTTCAACTTCACGACCGGCGACGCGGCCGGCATGAACATGGTCGGCAAGGCGACATTTGCAGCCTGCAACTGGATCCTGCAAAACTTTCAAGGCGCAGAGATTCGCGATTTTTTCCTGGAGGCAAATTTCGCGACCGACAAGAAAGCCTCCATGATCAACACCATGCGCACGCGCGGCAAGCGCGTGACGGCCGAATGCCTGATAAAGCGCGACGTGCTGCGCGACATCATGGACGCCGATACCGAACAACTCTACAAGCACGGAAAGGTCGCCAATGTCGGCAGCATGCTTTCGGGGGCCAACAACAACGGCTGCCACGCGGCCAACGCAATCACGGCGATGTTCATCGCGACCGGCCAGGACGTTGCCAACGTCGCCGAATCGTCGACCGGAATCCTTTACGGCGACCTGACCGAGGACAAGGATCTGTACCTGTCCATCACGCTGCCGTCCCTGATCGTCGCCACGGTCGGCGGCGGCACCGGCCTTCCCACCCAGCATGAAAGCCTCCGGATCATGGACTGCGCCGGCATCGGCAAGGTACGAAAACTGGCCGAGATTGTTGCAGGCACCGTGCTGGCCGGCGAAATTTCGCTGGCAGCAGCGATATCGTCCCTGGACTGGGTCTCCAGCCACGACCAGCTGGGCCGCAACGACCCGACTTCTGTCAAGCGCTGAGGCGCGACCCTCAGCGCTTGCAACAGATTTTTCTCAGGCTGTTTCGCGCTGAACCGCAATGTAGTAGGCGACGCCGTCGATATCAACGGCACGCTTGACCTTCCATTCGATTTCGAAGGGACTGCCGCCTTTCTTGTAATTCACGGTTTTGCCGTGGAAAACCCGGTCGTTCGCCATGTCGTCGTCCAGGCGGTCCAGTACGTCCCGATCGGTTTTCGGGCCTTGCATGATCCCGGGCGTCTCGCCCACGACTTCTTCGGACGCGTAGCCCGTCAGGTGTGAAAACTGGTCGTTGACGAACACGATGGTCGATCCGCCACGCTCGCCCTTGGCGCGCGTCACCATCACCGACGTGAAGCTGATTTCGGCCAGTGCCTCGAACAGTGGCGAAGATAGTGCCTGTTTTGTGTCGTTCATATACGGTGTCCTTTTTTGATCGATATGGCATTTCGAAAACATGACGTTTCGAAATTTCAGTACTTGATCGTGCAGCCGTAGGGCCGGGTCACCGGGTCGGCCACGGACCGTCCGGCCTGCATGTCGCCGAGCGCAGCGACCACGTATTGTGTGGACGAAGCGATGTCGGCGGGATCGGCGCTGGGATTGGAGTCGATTCCGCCCATGTAGACCAGCGTGCCGGATTCGTCGATGATGTACATGTGCGGTGTGACCTGGGCGGCATAAGCCCGCCCGACGTCGCCGGATTCGTCGATCAGAACGGCAGTGGGTGCCGCGTTGCGCGTCTCGGTAAGTTCATCGGCGCGCTCGGGTGATACATGGCCCTGCGAGCCTGGTTTCGAGGAAATTATGGTCAGCCATACCGCGCCATGCTCGTCGACCGCCATGCGCTGCTGGTCCTGCATGTTGTCCGAAGAATAGTGTTTCTGAACAAATGGACAGTCATGATTGGTCCATTCCAGCACCACCGTGCGGCCCTGGAAATCCGACAGGCTGTGCACGTTGCCGGCAGTGTCCGTGAGCTCGAACGCGGGGGCTGGTTCGCCGATTTTCGGTGCCGCAAACGCGGGGCAGGCCAGCACGGCTGCCAGGATCGACAAAACGCCGGGAAAGACGAATTTTCTGTTTGACATGGTTTGCTCCTGTGGTTGGATTGATGGGTCGATGGGTGAATGGGCTAATGGGCTAATGGGTTAATGGGTTAATGGGTTAATGGGTTAATGGGTTAATGGATTAATGGGTCAATGGCTTGATTGGTAAGAAGCCAGATTGATCAGTCGGGGTTGATCGCCG
>JGI12210J13797_10317402_pt1 | contig 13390 bp, 12 predicted proteins | sample ElkSlonscriptome_3_FD_13797 | JGI IMG/M metagenome (IMG submission 13797)
CGCGCCAAGTCGCAAATCCGGCAGGCCGAAGCGAAGTATCGTCGAGCCCAGACCAAGCTCAAGTCTGACCTTCGCCGACTGGAGCACCAGCACCGCCGCGCTCAGCGAAGCCTGCAGCAACTCGGGGCTGCCATCCAAGCGGCTCGTGCAGGCTCGCGGGTGACCATCTACCTTCACGAGTGGCACACGTTCACTGCGACCGAGCGACAGCAACTCAGTCATCAGGCGCGTACTCAGGACATTGATGTTCAACTAGTCGACGACGACTAACTTGCGGGCCCTGAACGTAGGAGCAGTTCTGTCTAGGGCGGCATCGGTATATCCCGGTGCCGCCTGCCTCATGGTAGGTTCCATAGGACGCGGCCAGTGACACAGCACCACAAGATCGTATCCCTCACTGTCAACGGGGGGTTCCTTCAGGGAGCCCACTTCGACTTTTCGGATGGCCTCAACTGCATCATCGGCGGACGCGGAACTGGGAAGACAACGGCGCTGGAGTTCATCCGCCATGCTCTCGACAGGCTTCCTCACAAGTCAGATGACAAGAGTCGGCACCAGCAGATAAACCAAATCATCAAACACAACCTACTCCATGGAACCGTCGAGCTTCACCTTGAGACAAAAGATGGCACACAGTACACGGTAAGCCGCGCCTCAGACGGGCCGCCGACGATCATCGGGGCGGACGGCTCTCCTGTCAATTTCGATCTCCGCAAAGATACGATATTCGGTGTCGAGATATATAGCCAGAGCGAGATCGAGGACATCGCCAACACCTCACGGTTTCAGCTCGATCTAATTGACAAATTTACCGACGGCGACCTGGCGCTCGTCAAGCAAGATATCCAGAAAGCAAGTGTAGATCTAGAGCGCAACGGCCGTCTTATGCTGGAGAATTCACAGCGACGTGTCAGCCTCCGGGAGAAGCTCCGTGAGATGCCTGACCTGCAAGAGCGATTGCGCTCCCTTAGTTCATCAGCCCAGGGTCAACAATCTTCCCTGTTAGAGGACGCTCATCGTCAGAACCGCTCGCGCCTGCGAGAGCGGGCCGCCGTTGCAGACCTAGTCCAAGCGCATGACGTCGCAACGAAGAAGATACAAGATTTCTCCACGTCACTGGAGTCACTTGTGTCACGGGCGCACAAGATCGAAGAAGACATGCTGAGTAATGCCGCGACAGTACACTCAGCTCTAGAAATCTCCAAGGCCTCCCTAGAACGCGCAACAGCATCGCTCCGTGAGGCTGCTGAGAACTTCACCTCATCCGCATCGCTACTCGTCGAGCACCAGACCCAACTCGAGGAGATTCAAGCTGGGCCAGAAAGAGCCTATCAAGAACTGCTCGCAAAGCACGAACGAGCCCAGAAGCAGGGGGCGGAGCGTGTCCGCATTGAAAAACAACTGGTCCAGCTTGAGCGTGTCGCAAAGGAATTGGAAGAGGCAGACGAGCAATGTGCCGCCCTGCTCTCCACACGTCTGAAAGTTCGTAATAAGCTCAGCCAACTACGGGATCAGCGGTTCGCCTGCCGAGCAAAGGCTGCATCCTATCTAAACTCAAGGCTCAATCCGACCATCCAGGTCACGCTGAGGGAAAAAGGGAACAAGCGCGACTACCTCGAGGCAGTGCGGGCCGCGATGAAGGGGGGCGGTTTCCACTACACGAACGTATCTGCTAGCCTAGTCGAGAGGGTTCCGCCTGAGGAACTCGCGCGGATTGTTCACGAGCGAGATGTATCAACGCTCGCACGAGACCTCGACCTTGAACCGGACCGAGCTGAGCGCATCATCGCTCAGCTTGCGACTGGCCATCACATGCACCGTATCGAAACCGTCGAACTACATGACGAGCCATCCATCAAGCTGCATGATGGCGAGTACAAAGACTCCAGTCGCTTGTCGACCGGTCAGAAGTGCACGGTTATATTGCCAATATTGCTTCTCGATAGTGACCGAGTTCTCTTGATTGATCAGCCTGAGGACAATCTGGACAACGCGTTTATCTTCAAGACCGTGGTCAAAGCGCTACGCGGATGCGAGGGGGTCAGGCAGATGATCTTCATCACTCACAATCCCAATATACCGGTTCTGGGGGACGCAGCCCGGGTGTTTTGTCTGCACTCAACGGGTAAGGCGGCGGCGATCACAAGCCGAGGAAACGTTGATGAGGTTGCCGCCGACTTGATCAGGGTACTTGAGGGGGGGCGTGATGCGTTTGAGGCTCGCCGGGAGCGCTATGGCGCCCTTCCACCACAGCGACTGCTTGATGAGAGGAGTCGCTCTGGTGAGTTCTGACCACGACGACACATCCAGTTGGTTGCGGGCACTGGCCGAGCGCCTGGACAGCGACCGAATCAGCGAAGAGGAGGAGCACACCCTAGGTCCGCAAGTGTTTGGACATGTCTCGAATGGGGACTGGCGGATTCGAAGGCTGGTCGCTACCGTTCTGGGAGAACTTCGCTACACAGACCCGACGAGGATCGAGATTGCTCTTGCCTCACTCTGCAAGGATACGAATTCATATGTGTCTGAGGCTGCAGCGCGGTCATCCGCACGACGGAAGTCGTCGCGCAGCACCGTTGTGCCAGCGACTCAGAGTCCAGTGGAGTCACAGGGAGAACAGCTTTATGAAGAGGTTGCAAAACGAATAGAAAGGATCGGAGTTGAGCAGATCAGCGCTCGCCAAATCTATGATATCGCCTCCGACTTCGGCAATCGCGCCTATGCTGAACTTGCAGCTGATACAGCTCATGAGTTCCGGAGTTTGATGACGCCACTGGAGGGGGGGCTCGTGCTGATGCGTCGGCGAATGCAGGAAGGTCAGGCCCCGACGCAAACGCAGATTACGAGCCTGTTTGAGTCGCTTGACTTAATGAAGAACCTCGTCGAAGACCTGCAGGTCTATGGAGCATATCAGATTGGGCCATTCGAGCGGCACGATATTTCAACAGTGCTGGAGGAGGCGGTGAGTCTGTCGCGCGCGCGCTCAAACTCACAGGCTTGCGTTAGCTTTGACTACGATGATGAAATTGGCGTGACGACTGTTAATGTGGTGCGGAAGCGGGTGCTGCGGTCGTTTGTCAATGTGTTCACAAACTCGTTTCAGGCAATGGCGAAAGGGGGTGAGCTGCGCGTGTCTGTGGGGGTGGACGAGTCTATGTCGATGGTTCTTATCGCCATCTCTGATACCGGTGGGGGAATGACTGAAAGGCAGGTAAGGCAGGCTCTGCGGCGTTTTGGGAGCACCCGGAAAGATGAGGGGGGGACTGGGTTGGGGATTCCGATAGCAAAGAAAATTATCGAGGAAGATCACCTCGGATCATTTTTCATTGAATCGATAAAGGGAGTGGGGACAACGGTTCGGATTTCTCTTCCTGTTGACGGCCAGGATGTCACAAGTGGCTGAATCTAATCATATACTGGTTGTCGAGGATGAAAAGAGGATCAGGAGCCTGCTTGCGGATCTTCTTGAAGACTATGTTCTCACATTCGCTCGAGATCAGCGTGATGCTTGGGCGCAACTGCATGTCGGGGAGTTCGACCTGGTCCTGCTGGACTTGAAGTTACCTCGAGATACAGAGGATATGGCAGCTGAGCGCCGGGTTGGACTGGATGTGCTCCGTGTCATCCGGCAAAGTCACACGATGGAGAAAACCCATCGCCATCGCGTTCCTGTCATAGCGATGACCGCCTATGGCGACGAAGACGTGGTTGCGGAAATGTACTCTGAATTCGGCCTCTCTTTTTATATTCGTAAGCCGTTTGGACGAGGTCGAGAGCTTGAGAATAAGATCGAGCGCGCGCTCAAGGGCGAAGGGGCGGGGCTTCCCTGTTCGGCTACGGATCCGGTTGCTGTTGCGATTCGACCCCGCCCACGGCGCGCTCAGATTGGGGGCTACTTCTGTACTGACTCTGAGTATGATCTAATCGCACGCCTGGCTAGCGAGTGGCCCGACGGAGACGGGATCGACAGTCGGACTCTCGCCAGGGAACTCGGGGTGAGCGACGAGAACTTTCGAAAGCGGGTCCAAAGGCTTAGGGACCGCATTAAGAACCACTATGCAGAAAAAGGCTACGAATTGGACACACAGGACATACTTGAGTCTAGGTCATGGCATGGCTTTCGACTCAGTCGCGACAACGTTCACGTCACAAATTTCGGCGACCTTGCGTCGACGCCTGAGACATAGGTGTAGACCACCGCCATGCATGTCGGAGCCCTGAGTCTCCGAGAGGGTAGGCTTGTGCTGTCCCTGTGCTGTGACCCCGCGCCCCGAGCCTCCTCGAGACTCATCCAAACGGGACAGAACGGACCAAAGAAACCCAAACAATTCCAGGGACCTAAGGCCCAACCCGCCGACATCATTGATGTTCTGCGAAGGCCCCCCGAACCGTTTCGAATCCTGCCGCGCGCATGCCTGAATCGGGTAGCTAGGGTGTCCTAGCTGCCCGATTTGCATAAACGCCGCAGGCTCGCTGCTGCTATCCTGCCCCAACTTGCACTCGCCTTCCGTGGTGATGCGCGAACCTAGACATCGAGGTCTTGCGTGGCGCGCAGGTAGCCGTGGGCCATCACGGCGTACCCACCCACGAGCATGTACTCGACTTCGGCCTCGGCGAGACAGACGGCGGCGTATAGGACTTCCGAACGGCCAATTTTGGATCGCGCCAACGCCTCCCTCGAGATAAGACCCGCTCGCTGGATGAACGTGAGCCCACCGAATTGTTCGTCGGCGACACGGGAGAGGCCGAACTCGCGCTTTGCTCGACGCCGCAGGCAGCTTCGCAACGCGCCCACGAATGCAGCGAGAACGTCGGCGCACAGCTTCTTGTCGTAGCCCATCGCGTAGCGCAGTCTCCACGGCAACGAGCAGACCCACTGGCGAATCGGGACTTCCGGCAGGACCTCGTCGACGAGATGAGCGGCCATATCGGACATCCGCCGGCCTAGGCACGAGGGGCAAAATCCGCGGCGCTTGCAAGACCACGCCACAACCATTGCGTGGCAGCAGCGCCGGCACTCGAGATGAACGAGACCATGCTCGAGCAGTTCGCAGCGCAGGTAGGTTTCGAACTCGTCGACCACAAACTTGGGCAGATCGCCGTCGCGCTCGACTCGCTGGCGGAATGTCGGCCAGTACTGCGCGATGAGCTCGTAGAGCAGAGTCTCCTCGGGGCGGCAGCGTTCGTAGCTGTCCGACCGCGAGATTCTCGAGCATGCTGCGGTCGCTCGGCCCACGACCACTTCTCGGCCGCGATGACGTCGTGTTGCGTCGCCTCAATCTTGGGATGGCCTCGGAGTGGCTGGGAGGGGTCAATCTTGGATCTGGAGGGCCAGGATCCAGGCCATTGCGATCCCGATCCCACCCGATCCGCTGGTGTCATCCCCACGGCCAGCTAGACGCCGCGAAGCGGCCGCGAAAGAATCTACCTTGGCCTGCTGCGGGACATGGACGGCTTCCCCTACCGTCGGCCGGGATCGGTGCTAGCCTCGTCCCGCCAAGCCTGCGGCATTGCTGAAAGGAACCAGCGATGTCCGTTAGGAAACGAAAGTGGCGCGACAAACAAGGGCGCCAGCACGAAAAGTGGATGTGTCACATCACCCACACCTGGCCTGATGGCCGCAAGCAGACGATCCGCAAGGTCTCCCCCGTGCAGACCAAGCGGGGCGCCGAGCGGTACGAGCGCGAGCTCCGAGCTCAGCTCTTGTCCGGCCAGTGGAAGGGAGGACGCAAGAACCAAACACCAACCCTCGAGGCTTTCTCCAAGGAATTCCTCGCTTACCAACGCACCCTGAACACGCCCGCCGAGATCGACAACAAGGAGATGGTGTTCCGCCTCCATCTCTTGCCTGCCTTCGGCAAGCGTCGACTCGACGAGATCGACGAGCGCAGCATCGACGCCTACATCGTCCAGAAGCTCGCGCAGCCCTCGAAGAAGGGCGGCACGCTCAAGCCTCAGACGGTCAACAAGCACCTCAAGATGCTCGGGCGAGCGCTTCGCATCGCGCAGAAGTGGAAGCTGGTCACCACGCTCCCGGAGATCTCCATGCTCAAGGAGCGCAAGCCCAAGTTCGACTTCCTCGACTTCGAGGAGGCGAACGCGTTCATGGCCGCAGCCGCGAAGCACGAGCCCGACTGGCACCCCTTCGTGGTCGTCGCGCTCCGAACGGGCCTGCGGATCGGCGAGCTCGCGGCGCTTCGGTGGCGCGAGGACGTCGACCTCGAGCGACGGCGGGTGACCGTCCAGCAGTCCTACAGCAGCAAGCACGGCTTCAAGTCGACCAAGAACGACAAGATCCGCGAGCTCCCGCTGACATGGGACGCGACCGAGGCCCTGCGGGTCCAACGGTCACGGATCGGGGGTCACCTCGTGTTCGCGGATCCCGATCCCGAATACGACGTGCTTCGCGGGGCGAAGTCCAACGAGGCCCTCGCGCGCATCGCCGAGTCGCTCGGCATGCGCACGATCACCAACCACCAGCTGCGCCACTCGTTCGCAAGCCATGCGGTGATGCGCGGGATCTCGATCCGCCAGGTCCAGGAGTGGATGGGCCACAACAGCGTCGTGGTCACCATGCGCTACGCCCACCTGGCCGAGGGCCACGGCGACGAGCTCATCCAACGCCTGTGCCCCGACCCCATCCCGGGATCCAAACCCCGCAGCGTGGCTACACGGTCGGAGCACAATCGCAGCACACGAAAACGGCCGACCTCCAATTCGGACAGCCACCCCGGTCTACGAGGCCGATCCTAACACCCCCGTAGACCCTGCTAGGCTGTCCGCGATGCCCCGCGCCCTCTGGCTCGCGCTCGTCTCGCCGCTGTTCGCCTGTCTGCCCGACAACCCCGTCGTCGAGGGCGGCGAAACCAGCGCCGAGACCGGCGACGAGGACGTCCGCGTCGAGGATGGCCCGCTCGGCTGCCCGGCCGGCGAGTCGTGCACGATCGTCGCCCTCAGCCAGACTCTCGACGACCGCGTCGACCTGTTCACGGCCCGCGGCGCCGGACCGACCTACCGCGGCGCCCTCGACCTCGACCTGGTCCCCAACCAAAACGGAGACATCAGCGGCGAGCTGCTCGACGAGCCCTACGGCCTCGCGTGGGACGGGGCCGGGCTCAACGTGCTCATCGGCCACTACCCCCTGCGCGAGGTCGGCTCGCTCCTGCGCTTCCCCGCCGCCGGCCTCGCCAGCTACGACGCCGGCGAGCTGATCCCACGCAGCGAGTGGTTCGCCAGCGATCAGGTCATTGGCGAGCTCGGCGTCGAGCTGCGCGGGCTCGAGGTCGAAGAGCCCCTGTCGATGCTCCACCACCCCAGCGGCGCCCGGCTGATCTCGGTGTTCGCCAACGACCTCATGGTCCCCGAAGATCAGTGGACCAACGCCAGCGAGCTGCTCGTCGTCGACGAGGCCGGCGAGCGCACCAGCGTCGCGGCCGGCTGCGCCGGGGCCTGGTCGATCGTCAGCCTCGACGAGGACGGGGACGCCGTCGCCGTGGCCTGCGACGGCGACGAGACCCTGGTGATCTTCGACGCCGAGGCCCTCGCCAGCGGCGGGGTGCCGAGCCTGCGCTGCACCGGGGCCGTGCCCTTCGCCGGCAAGCGCGTCCGCTACCTCGCGCCCGACGGTCTCGGCGGCGCGCTGCTCGTCGAGCACCCGCAGATCGTCAGCACGACCGAGATCGCCCGGCTGTGGTGGTTCGACGGCGACTGCCAGCTGCGCGAGATCAGCGAGCTCGACGGCGCGCTGTCGTGGGCCACGCGCGAGCTCGTGCGGATCCCCGCCGCCGATCCCCGCTGGCTGCTGGCCCGGACCGACGGCGACGCGCGCGGGGTCGTGATCCTCGCCGGCGAGGTCGCCGATGGCAGCGTCGCGGTCTGTGGGCGCCTCGACGGCCTCGACGAGGCCGGCGCCTGGGTCTCGGCCGCGAGCGGTGACAGCCTCCGGCCCCACGCCCTGGCCCTGACCCGCGACGGCCTCGGCCTCGCCGTCAGCACCGGGCCGACGGACTACGACGACGCCGGCCCCGGCTACGGCAGCTTGTGGTGGACGGGCCTCGACTACGGTGACGATCCCTGCGCGGCCGCGGCCGTCGATCCCGTCGAGCTCGGCGCCGCCGCCCCGGCCGTCGATCCCGGCGTGCCCCAGACCTGGCGCCGCGCGCCCGACGTGCTCACGCTGATCGAGGTCGACGAATGAGCTGCGAGCGGTCGAGCGACGGGCCCACGCGCGCCCGCGTCCACCTTCCGATCGTCGAGGCCCAGGCGCCCCCGTCGGACGATCCCGAGGACGACCCCCTGGCCCTGCTCCGCGGGGGCCGCTTCGCCCGGGCCTTCGCCGTGTGCCTCGCGGTCTTTGGCCTGATCTGGATCGTCGCCCACGAAGTCCGCGCGGCCCCCGGTTCGGGCGCGCGCGCGGGGCTCGAGCTGATCGAGAAGGTCCACACCGACCTGCGCGCGACCCCGCCCAAGCCCCCGGTCGAGGACATCACGCCCAAAGCCCCGCCCAAGCCGCCGGTCGAAGACATCACGCCCAAGGCGCCCCCGATGCCGCCGGTCGAGGACATCACGCCCCCCGAGCGCGACCGCTTCGGCCAGGAGCGGGCGGCCAACGGCGCGCTGATCCTCGAAAGCGGCGACGAGGTCGAACGCGGCATCCCCGAGCAGACCGTCGCGCTCCTCGACGAGGGCGGGTTTTTCGATCCCGAGGCCTTCGCCGACGCCGAGACCGTCGAGACCAAGGCCTATGTCCACCTGATGCCCGGCGTCGCCAACGAGGTCGTCTACGTCGGCATCGCCCTGATCTTGCTGCTGTCCTTCGTGCTGTTCGAGCGCTACGGCAAGCGAAAGGATCCGCGCGGGACCGGGGGCGGGGGCTCGCGCGACGACCGGCCCTACTGGCGCGTCGAGCTGACCCGCTGGCCGTGGCTGCGCCGGGCGATGGCCAGCCGGTGGTTTCAGCCCGCCGTCCAGGTCCCCGTCGCCATCGCGTTCGTCGCCGTGATCGTCTGCGGCCTCGTCGGCAGCCAGGAGCCCGGCCGCAACATCGCCCCGGTCTTGACCTGGAACATCTGGTGGATCGGCCTGATCTTCCTGGTCTTCTTCGCCGGCAACCTGTGGTGCTTCATGTGCCCGTGGACGGCGATCCCCGACTGGGTCATGCGCCGCTCGCTGGTCGCCGTCCGCAAGGTCCGCAGCTTCGGCCTTCGCTACCCCCGCTTTCGCCTGTGGATGTGGCCGGCGATCGTGCTGTTTGCGTTCGTGACCTGGCTCGAGCTGGCCTACGACGCCGCCAACCGCCCGTGGCTGACCTCGGTGTTCGGCATCTTCATGGTCGCGCTCGCGTGGCTGTGCCTGGTGTTGTTCGAGCGCAAGGCCATGTGTCGCTACGTGTGCTTCGTCGGCCGCGTGTCTGGGCAGTACGCGACCATGGGCATGGTCGAGCTGCGCCGGCGCGACAACGAGGTCTGCCGCGCGTGCACGAGCTCCGACTGTGTCCACGGCCGCGAGGGCGTCGGCTACCCGTGCCCGACCCACGAGTACATGGGCGCGATGAACGACAACCAGTACTGCACGCTGTGCACCGAGTGCGTCAAGAGCTGCCCCCACGACAACATCGCCCTCAACCTCCGGGCCAGCGGCGCCGACTTGCTCTACCCCCACCGGGCCAAGATCGACGAGGCCTACATGGCGATCTTGGTGTTCATCGTCTCGGCCTTCCACGGCGCCGCGATGATCCCCAAGTGGAAGCAGGGCGAGACCGCCGTGCGCGGGTGGCTGGTCGATCACGACCTGCTCGGGACCGGGTCGCTGTTCGCCGGCAGCGACGGCGGCGTCCTGACCTTCACCTTGCTGATGCTGGCCTGCATCCTCGCCCCCGGGCTGCTCTACTGGCTGTTGTGCGCGGCCATGCGTCTGGCCAGCGGCCGCGCCGATGTCTCGATCCGCACGCTCTTCGTCCGCTTCGCCTACACTCTGCTGCCGATCGCGCTATTTTATCACCTGGCCCACAACGCGACCCACGTGTTTTGGGAGTGGTCGAAGCTGCGCCGGCTGATCTCCGATCCCCTCGGCTGGGGCATGGACATCTTCGGCACCGCCCGCGCGCCGCTGAGCTCGCTGTGGGCGCCCGAGACGATCTGGTACATCCAGGTCGCGCTCGTGGTGATCGGGCACGTGTATGGGATCTTCGTGGCTCAGCGCGAGACCTTTCGGGTCTACGATGGCGATCGCAAGGCCGCGTTTCGGGTCCACCTGGTGATGATCTTGGGGATGATCGCGATGAGCATGCTGAGCCTGTGGCTGCTGGCCCAGCCGATGTACATGCGCACGGCCGTGGGCGGGTGACTAATCCGCCGGGTAGGCCCGGCGCGAGGTACAATGCGCTGTGCCAGGACGCACGCTCAGCACTCCCACCTTGCTCACCCCGGTCTTGTGGATCCTGCTCGCAGCTTGCGGTGACTCGGACCGGTCAGCAGCTGACACCGTCTTTCGCCCCCAGACGAGCTCCTCCAAGCAACGCGACTCCAGTTCAGAGGAGCGAGAGACCGCCAAAGACCGCTCGCCCCCGCGAGTGCAAGCTCGGCTGCCCCCCAACATCGAGCTCCCAAGCTCGGACAAACCCGAGCCTGAGCCCCGCGATCGTGGGGTGGTCACCCGCGGACGAGCCAAGGTCACCTTCTCCGCTCCTCGAGAACACTTTACGCAGATCGATCTGGACGGCAAGATCCTCGACCTCGAGCCCAGGGAAACCGTGGACCTCGACCCTGGAATCTATTGGCCTTCCATCCGGACCAGGACGGACGACCCTTGGCAACAGGCGAATGAGCTCATCATCGAAGCTGGTGGCCCCTACAAAGTCGCGCTGAGGAATCGAAGGGAGTGGCACATCGAGTTGCTCGAGCGACCAGACGACACGGCGACCGAGCCGTCGCCAGCAGCGACGGCGGAGAACCCAGCACCGCTGCCAACTGCGCCGAGCTCAGACAACCCCATCGATAGCCCGATTGTCGGGTACTGGCGTGAAGTCGCCCGCTTGCCCTGCGGCAAAGGCCGCCCCTACGAGCCCGCGAGGCCGATCGAGGAGCTCGTCGTGTGGGCCGCGGGGAGCTTTCGCCTGGCTCGCGTCGCCTTCGAGACCCGTTTCGACTACAACGGTGAGTATCGCGTCGATCTCGACCGCAAGCAGGTCGAACTCCACTCCTTTGGCGGATCCTCGATCCCGGACGACATCGACCCTCGCGGACGCTACAAGCGCAAGGGGTCGAAGCTCATCCTCGAGGACATGTGGCTGGGCAGCGCACGGGATTCCCTCGGAGGCCGCGCGTGTGGACACGTGTTCGAGCCCTTTCACTGACCGGTCGAGACGCACGATCGTCATCCTCGGGCGGCCAAAGAGCCTCACCGATCAGGAATCCGCCGGGTAGGCGCGGCCGCCAAACTTGGGATCGGCCGTGATCTTCGCCGCCAGCCGATCCGCGAACGCCCCGCCCTCCTCAGTCCAGGCCCTGGCCTCGTGGGCGTCGAGGCGCACGCGGACCGCCGACATCGCCATGCGCCCGACCACGACCTCGATGACCAGCTGTCCGTCGGCCTCGCGGAGCAGCCGGTGGAGCATCGGGCTGCGGTACAAGACCTGCTCGTCGCTCATGGGATCTCGCGGACCTCGGCTATGGCCACGGGCGCGTTGATCGCGAGCAGCTCAGGCACGCCGCCGGAGGTGTAGCCGCCGAATTTGAAGCAGTCCGTGTCGTCCTCGCTCTTGCACTTCCACACGCCCGGGTCGTCGTCGACGGGCAGGCGCACGCAGGTCTTGGATGCGCGCAGGTCGAGGGTCAGCATCCGCAGCGGGCCGTCCATGTTCTCGGCCGGGAGCCCGAGGGCTTTGCCGAGCTTGGCGGCGTCGTGGCCCTCGTCGGTGATCGAGGCCTCGACCGCGGCGGCGATGACCTCGGTCGGGGCGGCGAACTGAAAGCAGCCGGCGTCGTTGCAGCGGCCGAAGAACTCGGCCTCGGGCTCGACGATATACTCTTGGTACGGCCCCTCTTTGATCAGCCACGAGATCTTCATGTCGGCGAAGTTCTTGTCGAGGTGAGGGAGGATGCCGTAGGGCTTGGCGCGCTCGTCGGCCTGCTTGGAGATCGCGGTCTGGGTCTCGTCGCACTCGCCGGTCGAGACCTCGAGCTTGGCCGGTTCGGGCTCGGGCTCCGGTTCGGGCGCCGGGTTGGTCGTGGCGGCCGCGTCGGGCTTGGTCGCATCCTCGGGCGGCTTGCAGCCAGCGAGCAAGACCAGACCGAAAGACAGATAGAGCAGCTTGTGTCGGAGCATGTCGCCGTGATGCTAGCGGATCTGCGCAACGCCCGCGCCACGATTCTCGTGGCACCGCTCGATCGCAGTTGGCCGCGGGATCAGGCCTCAGTGATCATCCGCGGAGCCCCGCATGGGCGAGTGACTCACGAGCGCCACGAGGACTCCGAAGGCGAAGGGCCCGGCGAGCACAGCGAGGAGCACGAGCGCGCCCACGATCACGGCTGCCGTCCACTCGAGCCCCCAAAGCCGCGCGAGCAGCATGGCCACGGGAGCTGCTGCCCACCAGTACTTCGCCGCGGAATAGACGATCGTGCGGAGCTTGACGATCCAAGGTGGAGGAGGGTCGGCGGCTTCGGACATGGCTCCAGTATGATCGCTCAGCGGCCGAGCGCGACCTTCATCAGCAACAGCGCCTCGTGCCCGGCGTTGGCGACGAGCTGCGACTCTTCTTGCTCGCCGGCGACCGGGGTGAGCCCGTCTTTGCCCATGCGAAATTCCGAGTCGAGGCCCCGGCCTTCGATCTGACCGAGGAAGTCCGGCTGGGTCAGGCGGATGTCGCCGCGGTAGTCGTAGACCTGCATCCGGTTGATCTTGCCGCGGGCGTCGACGCCGACGCCGACCTCGAGGGTCAAGATGCTGCCGTCGAGGATCTTGGGCTTGGTCCGCGGGTCGATGAAGATCGCCACGCCCAAGAACGCGCCGGCGCGATCGTGGGCGACGTAGAACTCGGGCGTGCGGTCTTCGGGGTACAGGGCGAAGCCGAGCTCGCGCTCGAGCAGCTCGACTTCGCGGTTCGAGAACTGATACCGCTTGATCCGCCACGCGTTGGGATCGGCGTCGGGGAACAGGCGCATCAGGTTGCGGTGGGTGATCTCCCAGCTGCCCCACTTGGCGAGGTGCGCCTGAGCTGGGCGGGCGGTCAGGCTGAGATTCGCGCACAGACCGACGAGGGCGAGGGCGACGAGTAAGCTACGCAGGGGAGTGGAGCGAGACATGAGCGCGAGTTGCTAGCTTTGCGAGGCTTGCAAAGGCAGGTCTGGGACGTCAAGTCGCGCGGATGCTTCAGTCGAACCGAGCGGACGGA
>JGI12210J13797_11198966_pt1 | contig 13387 bp, 8 predicted proteins | sample ElkSlonscriptome_3_FD_13797 | JGI IMG/M metagenome (IMG submission 13797)
GCCTATCTGATCCAAGATGAGCGCGTCAGTGTGGGTCGGTCGGTGGGCAATGACATCATCATCCAAGAAATCGACATTAGCCGCAAACACATTGCGATGCTGTGGCGGGATGGACGGCTGTGGGTCAAGGACATGAACTCTCGCAATGGTACTTACCTCAACGGCGAACCACTACGGAAGCCGAGCGCGCTCAAGCGCAAGGATGTGATGCGTCTGGGTGCCTCAGTGCAATTGCAACTCGTCTACTTGTCAGATTTGCCAGATAATGTCGATCTGATCACCACAGGCGAGATCACCACGGGCAGCGAGCATCAGACGACCATTCCCTTTGCGATGGATCGGCGCGACGGAACGCAGGAATTGCCCTTCAAAATGCGAGAGGGCGAACTGAGCGGCCATATCTTCCTGACCCATTCGCGCGAGGATGAGGGATCGCTGGTGCGCTCCATTATCTCCAACCTCAGCGACAGCAAGCAAGAGGTGTGGACTGACCAGAAGATGGAACCGGGAACGGGAGTGTGGCAGCTAGCTGTAGAGCAAGCGCACCGTGAGTGCTGGCTGTTGGTAATTGTCACCTCGCCATCTGCCATGCGCTCTGAATATGTGCAGGAACACTATCGCTACTTCTACAATCGAGAGAAGCCAATCATCCTTGTCGAGTTCAAGCCAGTGGAGCGTATGCCCATCCAGCTAGCAAAGGTTCCACGCATCAAATACGACCCAGACAACCCCGGTCGTATGTATCAGCGCTTGCTCTACGAAATCATGCATCTCAAACCCCGCCACTACAACGGCTAACATCACAAGCGCCGCCAATAGCCACCAATAAGTGAGATAGACGACCCCTGTCTCACTTTGTGCTATGCTTGCGAAACTTTGACTGAGACGAGGCAAACAAGCTTTTGATACGGACGATTCTCTCGACAGGGTCTTTGTGGTTATTAGACACAGCCTATGTCTTCGAGCTAGCTGCGGAGGCGGGCTTCGACGGGATAGAGGTCATGTGTGACCAGCGTTTTACCACACGCAGCCCGGCTTACTTGCAACGGCTGAGCGAAGAATACGGGTTGCCTATCCCTGTTTTACACACGCCTTTCTCCGCAGATGCGCTCGGCTGGGGCAACAGCGACACCGAGCTAGGACGCGTTCGGCACACCCTAAAACTGGCAGAAAAATTACAGGCGGAAACAATTGTTGTCCATCTGCCACTGCGATACGGTTGGGCATCGTTGCGGCTGGGCGATTGGCAAGCCCGGTTGCCGTGGTTCGGCGGGTTCGAAGACATTCGTAGCTGGATTGAAAAGGGGGAGCTTGCCGAACTACAGGCGAAGACGGACGTACACATTGCCATTGAAAATATGCCTACGAAGCAGTTTTGGGGTCGCGCTGTCAATCCTGCCTACTGGAACACGATGGAAGCTTGGAGCGTCGTCCACGACCATCTGACGCTGGACACCACACACTGGGGCACCTTCGGCCTAGACCCCACAGCAGCCCTACAAATGGCGGCAGAGCGAGTTCGTCATGTGCATCTGAGCAATTATGCGGGTGGACGTGAGCATCGGTTGCCGCAGACAGGCGAGCTTGACCTAGAGAAGTTTTTGCAAACGTTGGCCCGCACCGATTTCGAAGGGGCGGTGAGTGTCGAAGTTCATCCAGACGCGCTCGCGTTTGACACACCGAAGGCGACCCGACGTAAACTGGGGGAAACGCTCGCGTTTTGTCGGCTGCATTTGCAGCAACCCACAGCTTAGAGTTCGATGATTACGCAAGCGTGTGTGATTTCAATCCTATCCGACTGCCTTTACACTATTTACTGTATGTACATCCTCTTGGCATTGTTAGCCTTCCCCTCTGTTGGTAGACGTTTGGCCGTACCGTGCCTGATGACGGGTGCGATTGCATCCTACTCGTGTTTTGGGAATAACTGAATGTCATTGTCGATTGTTTTGAGCTTGTATGTTGCTGGCAACAGCACTCGCTCCGAGCGGGCGATACACAATGTAGAGCAGATCAGGCTGGAGTGGGCAGAAAGCGATCTGGTCGTTACCGTCATTGATGTGTTGGAGGATCCCGCAGCAGCAGAGCGCGCCAGGGTCATTGCCACGCCGACGCTCGTCCGAGAAAAGCCCGTGCCAGAACGGCGCATCATTGGCGACCTCTCCGATGTGCAGGCGGTGTTGCAGGTACTTAACCTTGGCAGTTTCGAAAAAGGGAAAAACCGAGGCTTACGTAAATGAATTCAGACCTTGTTTCGATTTCAAAGCTTGAAGTCGGCATTGGCGGTTTTGATGACATCGCTGTTGGGGGGGTGCCAAAAGGAAGAACCACTCTTGTTACCGGCTCAACGGGGACGGCAAAAACAGTATTCTGCTGCCAATTTTTAGCAGAGGGCATCCGCAAATATAATCAGAATGGTGTCTTTGTTACCTTTGAGGAGCGACCCGATGACATCCGCGCCAACACACACAGCTTTGGTTGGGACATCGAAGAGTGGGAGCGAAACAAGGCGTGGGCGTTTGTCGATGTCTCGCAGCAATCGCAGGAAACGATTGTCTCCGGCCCGTTTGATCTCGACGCCCTCATTGCTCGGATTAGCCATGCGGTAGAGCAAGTTGGCGCACAGCGGGTTGCGCTGGACTCGCTTGCAGCGGTTTTTGCACGTTTTAATAATCACGCCATCATTCGGGTGGAGCTATTTCGAATTGTTTCTGCTCTCAGGGAGATAGGCGTCACTACGATCATGACCGCTGAGCGGGACTCCGAATATGGGCCTGTAGCCCGCTATAGCATTGAGGAGTTCGTGGCGGATAACGTCATCATTTTGCGAAATGTGCTCCAGGGCGAACGCCGCCGCCGCACGATGGAAATTCTCAAGTTCCGGGGAGCGTTTCATCACAAAGGGGAGTATCCATTCGCTATCATCCCCAACGAGGGCATCGAGGTGATTCCGTTGTCTTCGCTCAAATTGCAGCAACTATCCAACGATGTCCGCATTACTTCCGGTAACCAAATACTTGACCAGATGTGTAACGGAGGCTTTTTCAGGGACAGCGTGGTTATGGTAAGCGGCGCGACGGGTACGGGTAAAACACTGCTCTCGACCACATTTATTGCCGGTGGCGCAGAGCAAGGCGAGCGCAGCCTGATGTTTGCCTTTGAAGAAAGTCCGCAGCAGATTTTCCGTAACGCCAACGGCTGGGGCATTGACTTTGAAGAACGCGAACAGGGCGACCTCATCCGGTTAGAGTGTGTTTATCCAGAAACCGCCGGCCTAGAAGGTCATCTGATACGCATGAAAGCTATCATCGAGGAGTACCAGCCGAAACGTGTCGTGGTAGACAGCATCTCCGCCCTGCGACGAATCTCATCTAGGGAGAGCTTCCGCGAGTTTATGATTGCCTTCACCTCCTTCATCAAGCATAAGCAGATTGCCGGCCTTTACACCACCACCGCCACCAGCCTGCTAGGCAGCGATGTTGTTACCGAGGCACACGTCTCGACCATCACAGACTCAATTATTCTACTCAGGTACATTGAGCATCGTGGCGCGGTCATGCGTGGCATTACCGTTCTAAAGATGCGCGGCTCAATTCACGACCAGCGAATCCGCGAGTTCACCATCGGCTCAGACGGGATTCACATCAGGGAACCGCTAGAGACCATCAGCGGAATCTTGACGGGTAACGTGATGTACGAGAGAGGCTAGCCAGGTGGTAAACGTCCATTGTTGAGCAGAAAGACGAACACATCTCAGATGATGATTCTGGCAGTGATCGCTCCTGACCGACAATCGTTAGTCAGGGAAAATATTGGACACGGCGAACTTGAGTTCACCGATGTGGCAGATGCTCGCCAGTATCCCTATGAACAACGCATACTGTATGATCTGCTTTTGCTCGACCTGACACACTACTCGCTGTCGGAATTAGCGGGACTGCGTGAGGTCTACGCTGAGCATCCCATTTTGGCGATTGTGGGCGAGAATGCCTTTGACGAGGGTGCAGGGGCACTGGACTATGGTGCAGACGATTACTTGGTTCAGGAGCAGATTACGAGCTTGCTGGCACGCAGAGTTGCACACCACGGACGTTCACCAGCCCACAGCGCAGAGTATGTCCTACAAAAGGCGGTAGACGGCATGTTGATCGTGGATGGCGACGGCGTCATCCGTATGGTGAACCCAGCCGCCGCCGAGCTTATCGGACGGACGCGGGAGAACCTGATCGGCCAGGTTTTCGGCTACCCGATCTCAACGGGCGAAAATACCGAAATTGATATTATTGATCCCCGTTCGACCTCGCGGGTGGTCGAAATGGCGGCTGTCAAGATACGTTGGCGCGGGCAAGACGCCTCGCTGGCAATGCTGCGCGATGTCACTGGCCGCATCCAAGCAGAGCAAGAGTTGCGTCTGAGGGACCGCGCCATTCACGCTAGCTCCTCTGCGATATTTATCCTCGATGTTACCAACCCCACCTGGCGCTTCACATTTGCGAATCCTGCCTTTACGCACACAACCGGCTACTCCGCCGAAGAGGTGCTTGGGCACGGTTACGAGTTGATGCTGGAACTGCACGAGAAAGTGCCGATGCCCGGCGAACTGCTCAGCAGCTTCGACGAAGAGGGCGAACGGGTAACAACGACTATCAGTTACCACCAGAGCGGGGAACGCTACTGGAGTGAGTTACGCTACTCACCTATCTACAATGACGTTGGGCGTCTTAGCCACATTGTGGTGGTGCAAAACGACATTACGCAGACGAAAATCCTCGAAAAAGAACGCCTCCACAACGAGAAAATTCAGGTCGCCTTGCAAAAAGAGCGCGAACTAAACCAAATCAAGGATCGCTTCTTAGAGACGATGGCGCACGAGCTGCACACACCTCTCGCCTCCATCATGCTCTCCTACGATATGCTCCATCACTACGGGCATCGTTCGTCCGAAGAGGAACGTGCGGAGTTCTTGGACAACATCCGCCAGCAGGTGAATCGGCTGAATGCGATTGTGAATGATGTCCTAGACATTAGCCGCACGCAGGATGGTGTGCCGCACATCTCGCCGGAAAATGTAGACCTGGTTCAGTTGTGCCGAAAGATTTATAAAGCGGCCCGCAAGAAATACAAGAACACGCGTAAAATCAGCTTTCAAGCGGAAAGCGACGCAATCCGGGCGGCAGTAGACCGCGAGATGCTGAAGCGGGCTGTTGAGAATTTGCTGGAGAACGCCGTCAAATACTCCAAGACAGGCGGGGAGGTAGAATTGGCTATCTACAGCGGAGAAAATGAGGTGGTCATCGAGGTCACAGATAACGGCATCGGCATCCCAGACGAAGACCGCGCCCGCCTGTTCGACCCCTTCCACCGTGGCACAAATGTAGGGAACCTATCTGGCACAGGCTTAGGCCTGACGATTGTGCAGCAGGTTGTGCGCGGGCATCAGGGACAGGTGGAAATCGAGAGCGAATTAGGTAGCGGCACCCAATTTCGTCTCCGACTACCGACAGCCATCTCAATCTAGTTCTAGGTATCCTCTCTCTCAGACATGAAATACACCGTCATACTAAGCTGTCCCATGCGTACCTCCGACCCGCTGGTAATTTCTCTCGGCTCATAAGGTGGAATCTGTTTGCCTTCGATGAAGGTGCCGTTCATGCTGTCCATATCTTGGACGTAGAACTTATTGTTCTCGTGCTTGATCTTGGCGTGAATGCGGGAAACGCCTTTTTCCTTTGCGTTGAAGCGTGAAAGGTCTGTATGTGTCGAGGGGTTAGCGTAGGAACCGCGCCCGAGTGTCACGGGTTTGTCCACCAGCATGGTAAATGGGCGATCTGTAAAGCCCGCCACCACAACGGCCAGGGTGTCATCTCGGACAGAAGGCTGCATGGCCTGAACGTCATCTTTGCCCAGTGCTTTGGTGATGTCTTTGTCCTGTAGCTGGCGTGTCACGTCCTCCCCGGCCAAACGACGGCGAATACAATCCTTGACGGTCTCGCTCAGCTCCTTGGCGTTTACGGGCTTGGCAATGAAGGCATCGGCACCGGAATCGTAGGCGGCACGCTCTGTGCCTGGGTTCTTGTTCGCACTGACAAAAACGATGGCTGTTTGGTCGAGCGAGCTATCCCGCCGAATATAACGGCAAACCTCAATGCCGCTCATGCCCGGTAGCATCAGGTCTAAGATGACGGCATCCGGGCGTGTGCCCTGCAAAAAGCGCATCGCCCGGTTAGCATCCCGGCTGATGTGGGTGACATAATCGTGCTTTTGCAGAATCATCGAGAACAGTTGCGCCACTTCCATGTGATCCTCAACGATGAGAACCGTCTGCTGCTGTGCTGGCAGGCGGTCGGTCTGCGTCTTAACGATCTCTTCTGTGTCCCGCGTGTCGGTTTTTGGCTTCTCGATAAACTTCAGCTTAAATTCTAGCGCGCCGAGCGTAATGTAATCCTCGTCCTTGAGCGGATAGCCCCGACCAGGCTCTAGCCGTTTGTTATTGAGGCGGGTGCCGTTAGAGGTTTTCATGTCGGAGATTTCCAGGTCGCCGTCACTAGTGGCGATGGTGGCGTGCTGGCGCGATACGCCCTTCTTGGCAGCCCCGTGTGGCCCCAAGTCCACATCTACCACGCCTCCTCGATTGGCATCTTTACGCCCAAGCACAACCTTATCCACAACTTCTACCTGAACTGGCTCGGTAAGTTGACGCCCCTCAAACTGGATAACCCACTTGCGCTTGTTGCTCATACTCAGCCCCACCTGTATGTCTGCCGGATGTTTCGATTATAGTGTGTTTTGAAGTGAAGCGCACGAATTGCAGTTGACTAACAGCACCCCTAACGTACACCTAAAGCGACGTCGGGGGGGCGTTTTGCTTGTCAGCCACTGCTTAGGGAACGACATTATGTGCTTGGTTGTCGCTCCATGTCCACATCTCTGAAATATTGTCGTAGCGGACTTCGACGATTTCTTCGACGAATTCGTTACTAGAGGTGTCAAAATCTGTGTAGTGGATGGCCGTGATGTAAGTATCCGTCAGTGTCCAGCGGCGGGTCTCTTCGCCATCGTCAATGGCAACCACCGCCAAATTTCGGGTGGGTCGGTTGGCAGCCTTCCCCGCGTTGATTGTCTCCTGAATCCAGGCGTTGAAGGGAAGCGTCGCGTCTCGCTGTACCATCTTCGTAATAATAATGTGGTTTTGCAGGTTATCAGACGCTTCTAAACGGAAGGTCGTTAGCCCGGCAACACGAAAAATACCTTCAACAGGTTCACCGTCAAGTTCGAGCGCAAACTCATTTCCCTGCAAACTGTCCAGCGCATCAAACTGCTCACCAGCAACAGCTTGGTGATCTTCGTCCTGTACAGAAGCAGCTTCCTGCGCCTCTTTGAGCGCAGCCTCAAATTCCTCCTCGCTAGCTTCTTCCTCGGGCTTGAGAATCGGTTGTTGGTTGTCAGTCATTGTCTACATACTCCTGATCGTGATCTAGCCTGCAATATACCCCCATAGTTTGCAGCAGATTGTCCGCAGACGCAAATACCGTTTGTTTTTGCGCGTCAAATTCACCCCAGGTTGATTTTGGGCGTTGCTCGGCGCTTGCTCAGCCCTGTTTTGTTCGCAGTGGAAGCCTTCGTTATAATCCTCACAAAATGTCTGTTTAACTTCTACTTGGGAGAAGCTTCAATGTCTCAATCGTCGCAGGCGGTGCCGTCATCACTGAGCGCGGATATTAAATTGCTTGGTAGCCTGCTTGGCAAGATCATCCAGGAGCAGCATGGCGAAGAGGATTTTGAGCTAGTAGAGCAAATGCGCCGGCTGGCCAAAGCCCGCCGAACCGGTGATGAGACGGCCCAAGACGCTATGGTTCAGCGTATCAGCTCGCTAAATGACAACCAAATACACGTTCTGACCAAAGCATTTGGTAATTACTTTCAGCTTATCAACATCGCGGAAGATCTCCAACGCATCCGGGTGCTGAGGGAGCGAGCGGCAAACGACGATCTACGGGAATCCATCGAAGCGGCTATTGGCGAACTAAAAGCCAACGGCATGACCGCTGGTGCGCTGCGAACAATGTTGGAGAACATGCAGGTTCGCCTTGTGCTTACCGCCCACCCCTCAGAAGCCAAGCGCCAAGAACTCCTCATCAAACAGCGGCAAATTACCCGTCTGATGCGTGACCGTGACCGGATCAGCATGTTGCCGCAGGAGGAGCAAGACCTTGAGGAGGCGATAGCAGAGCGCATTGAGGAGTTGTGGCATACACGACCCACGCGGGCCGTCAAAGCTACTGTCTCAGATGAGGTTGGCAACGGACTGTATTTCATCACGACCACCATTATGGACGAAGTGGTCGAGATTTATGGTGACCTGATGTACGCCCTGAAAACGCACTATCCCGATGAGAAATGGACTGATGTGCCTAGCCCGCTTCGGTTTGCTTCCTGGGTGGGTGGAGACCGAGACGGTAACCCCAATGTGACAGCCGATGTGACATTGCAAACCATTGAAACATTGCGCGCAGCCGCCCGGCGAGTTTACCTAGATGAGTTAGCGGAACTGCGGGACAGCCTAACGCAAGCCATTGATGAGCTAGACGTAGGAGACGACACATTAGCCCTGCCGAATGCATTTGTAAACGATGGGCGTCTGGAAGAAGCCCGTAAGAAATACCCAGGCGAAATTTACCGCCAGCAAATGCATGTTATTCACACCAAGCTGGAGCAAAATGTCTATCAAACCTCGGAGGACCTGCTCAAAGAGCTTGTTCCCGTGTTAGAAAGCTTGCATATGAACGGTGGACATCGGGCGGCNCGGGGCCAGCTAGGGCGCTTGGTACGCAAAATACGCCTGTTTGGCTTACACCTGGTTCCGCTCGAAGTCCGCGAAGACGCCGAGCGATACACAACAACGATCAGCGAGTTGTTTGCTGCCTACGGAATAGCAGACGATTACAAGGCACTGCCAGAGGTGGAGCGGCAGCAAGTTTTGTTGAATGAGATTGGCAACCGCCGTCCACTGTTCCCTGAAAAGCTGGACTTCTCAGAGGTTACGAACGAAGTTATCCGCACCTGGCGCATGATTTCGGCTGCACATCAAAAATATGGCAAAGGCTGCATCGACACGGTAATCGCCAGCATGAGCAAAGCACCGTCCGATGTGCTGACGATGCTGCTGTTGGCTCGTGAGGCAGGCATCGAAGATGATGTGTATATCGTGCCGCTCTTCGAGACGGTTGATGATCTGATTAACGCCCCGCAGGTGATGGAAACGCTGTTCCAGAACGACTTCTATATGGATCATCTGGAAAAGCGCGGCAGAGTGCAGCAGATTATGCTCGGTTACAGCGACAGTAACAAAGATGGCGGCTATCTGGCCTCGAACTGGAATCTGTACAAAGCTCAGTCTTACCTGAGCGATGTCTGCCAAAAATACGGCGTGACCCTGGAGCTATTCCACGGACGCGGGGGAAGCATTGGACGGGGCGGCGGCCCAGCCAACCGGGCGATTCTCTCTGCGCCCCCAGGTAGCCTACATGGACGTATCAAGATCACGGAACAGGGCGAGGTGATTGGCTTTAGATACAGCAACCCGGAGATTGCACACCGTCACCTGAACCAGGTGCTACATGCAGTGCTGGTTGCCACCGCAGACCAAAATAGCGATAGCACGCCGGACGCGTGGCTGAGTGCCATGGACACGCTCGCCGCCGCTGGCCGGGCAACCTATCGTGACTTCGTGTACGAAAGCGACGGCTTCCTCGACTACTGGCAACAGACCACGCCCATCCAGGAACTCAGCAAGTTACAAATTGGCTCCCGCCCCACCAAGCGCAGCAAAGGTGGTTTTGGTGCGATGCGCGCTATTCCGTGGGTGTTTAGCTGGATGCAGTCTCGGGCCATTATCCCAAGCTGGTTTGGGGTAGGTACCGCGTTGGACAAGATGATAGAGGACGAAGGCGCGCTAGAAACAATGCAGACTATGTACGAAGATTGGCCTTTCTTTCGGGCCATTATGAAGAACTTGCAACTGGACCTGGTTAAAGCTGATATGGGCATTGCTTCGCTGTACGCTACCCTGGCCGATGACGATCTGTACCCCTTCTTCGAGCGCATCCGAGAGGAACATGCACTGGCAAGCGATAGGGTAGCCGAAGTTACCCGGCAGTCCGTGCTATTGGAGAGCACGCCCGTGCTGCAAACTAGCGTGGAGCGGCGTAATCCCTACGTAGACCCGCTCAACTTTATCCAGGTGCGGTTGCTGAAGGAGCTACGGGCCTACCAGGCAGACACCCCTGCCTACAACAACAAGCTCAAGCCAGTTTTGGCGACCATCAACGGCATCGCCGCTGGGATGAAGACAACGGGCTAAATGACATACAACAAAACAGGCCCGCTGCTCACTGGCAACGGGCCTGCTTGAATGCTATGCGTTAGCGCTTGCCGAGAACCAGTTAGGCGGCCTCAGCTTCCTCGCCCGTCAACGCATCCATCAGGTCCTCCAGTGGCACCACTTCGGCGTCCTCTGGCAAGACAATTTCCTCGACAGCATTGAAATCGGAGCGAGATAGAACACTGCTCACCTCAATTTCGATGTTCTCTGCGGGTTCTGCGTCGGGTTCTTCGGTCGTCTCCATGCCTGCTTCGGCCATCGCCTCCCCAGTCAGTTCATTGATGGGTTCTGGACTAATCGAAAGGAAAAGATCTGTCTCGCTGGCGTACAGGTACCCATCCTCTAAACCGTAGGACTCCACCGTCACGGCGGAAGTGTCTTCGCCGATGCTAGCCTGAAGCGCATCGAACACATCATCGGGGGTAATGTCTAGTCCCTCGAAGTCCTCTTCATCGAGTTGCGTCATGGCGATTTCTCGTATCAGATCAGAGCCAAACAGGGCTGCGAAGTCGATCGTTGTCTCGAAGACTGCAACCTCCACGCCGTCTATCTCCGCATCTTCTAGGCGCTCGACCATCACAAATTCTTCGATGGCTTCAGGGTCCATGCTTTGCGCTTCTAGGTTAGTCTGTAGTTGCGCTTGGAAGTCCTCTAGTGTTTCTGCATCGAAGTCGATGTCGTCTATATCTTCAAGGGCTTCTGCTAGGTCGGCAACAGTAACTTCTTCTAGCGCGAAGTAGACAAATTCGAACAGATTAATGCCCAAGACACCCGTAAAAGCAGGATCGCCCGCCAGTTGCCCAACAAGTGAGAGGTCTGCATAGGCGTCGCCTTCTACCAACCATAGATCAACCGGGATATTCTCCATCGGCAGGAAAGGGGCGAACTGGTCGGGCGCAGTGATGACTAGTGACAGATTAGCGTCGAAGGCATTAATCCCCGACTCCAAGTAACCGACAAAGTCACCAAGGGTAGCATCAATAAGCGGGGTATCTGCTATGCTCTCGATGTAGTCTTCCACGACAGACACATCATAGATATAGCTACCGTTGGCCTCTACTGCGACGTTGAAGGTCTCGCCCTCGAAGCTGACAGCAACGTCGTTTGACAGGTCGAAGCTAGCCGACTCTGGCAAGTCCGGCTCTGCCAAGTCATAGTACAGATCGCAGTCTTCCTGCTCCAAACCAAGACATGGCATATCGTCCATGTCTTGGGCGAAGGTCGCACCGGTCAGGCTCAGCAGTGCAACCATCGTTAGCAAAACAAATGTAAACTTTTGCATCACAACTCCTTTTGACAGTATTTGCGAAAGAATCATACAGACAACATAACAGACGCCTTTACGATCCACAAACTATACGGCACCTGTTAAACAAAGTTTCTATAGTTCTTTAAATATGTTGTAAAAATGTGGTGTGTGCCCTACTACACTTAGCAGGGCACGCGGATTTGCGAGACCTAGTTTCGTCGGTCTGCTACGCGCCAGACGAGGAAAATGACAACAAAGGGTAACACTAGGCAGAGCAACGGGAACCACAGCGCCGCATTACCGCCGAAGAGATCCTCGGCGATGGTCGTCTGTCCACTGTCTGCCAGGGCTGGCGGTGCGGGTGTGACCTGCTCAACAGACTGCGTAGGCGAAGGAAGGGCCTGTGCTACTTGTGTGCCCCGTGGGGTGATGGTCACCACATTAAGCTGTGGCACAGGTGTGCTGGTGGAGGTCGCCTCTACAGTTGCGTCCTCGACTGACTCCGTCGCTGTCGCTAGCAAGGCCGGAAGTGTTGTTGGCTCAACAGCCTCTGTCGCCGTCTCCAGCAAGGCCGGAAGTGTCGTTGGCTCAACAGTCTCCTCGGTGGCGCTGACAACGGCCTGTGCTACTTGTGTGCCTCGTGGCGTCACGGTCACCACATTAAGCTGCGGAATGGCTGTGCTGGTCGCAGGTGCTTCTGGTGAGGGTGTATTGGTCGCTGGTTCTGTTGTACTCGTCGGGGTGGTTGCAGGCACATCTGTCGCCGTCGAATCCGCAGCGAGGGCCTGAGCATCATCCATGCCTCGCGGGGTAATTGTGACCACATTTAACTGCGGGACAGACGTATTGGTCGCGGTTACAGCTTCGGTGGCAGTGGCTTGTGGCGAGGACGTGTTGGTAGGTGCGCTGGTCTCTGTCGGCAGAGGCGTATTTGTTGCGGTTGGTGGCTCAGGCGTTTGCGTGGGTGTAGCCGTCAATGTCTCCGTTGGCAGAGGTGTATTTGTTGCGGTTGGCGGCTCAGGCGTTTGCGTGGGTGTAGCCGTCGATGTCTCCGTCGGCAAAGGCGTCTGAGTTGCTGTCGGTGGCTCAGTTTCCGTCGCTGTCTGAGTGGGTGTGGGGGTTGCCGTCTCCGTCGCTGTCGCTGTGTTGGTTGCTGTCAACGTCGCTGTTTCCGTGGGCGTGTTGGTTTCAGTTGCGGTGGCTGTGTTGGTCGGCGTCTGCGTTGCCGTCTCTGTAGGCGATGGCGTGAACGTTGCTGTGCTGGTTGCGGTGGCTGTCGCCGTGTCTGTCGGGCGTGGGGTCAGGGTTGGCGGAGACGTGGGCGTTGCAGAAGAGCGCACGCGCTCGGTCGCCTGTGCGGCCAGGGCCTCTGCAATAGCGGTTCCGGTAGCATTTGGCGTTGGTGTCTCAGTGGGAAGGTTTTGCTCTGTAGCAGTCTCCCGGATAGACAGGCTGACAGCGGTGCCTGTTGTGTCGGGTGTTAGGGTTGGTGTAATGCTCGCTTGCTCCGTGGCAGCACGGCCCAGCTCCAGGGCAGCTTGCGTTCCAGTGACATCTAATGTGGGAACATCTGTGGGCAGAGCCTGCTGTGTGGCCTGTCCCTGAAGCGCGTTGGCAGCGGCGGTGCCGGTGACAGCTAGCTCGATAGCTTGGTCTCGGACGGCCTGGGTGGCAGCCTGTTGCAGATTATTGGCAACAGCAGTGCCGGTGGCGCTCAAATCGCTGGTGGCAGTGGGCAGAGCCTGCTGTGTGGCCTG
>JGI12210J13797_10642719_pt1 | contig 13385 bp, 11 predicted proteins | sample ElkSlonscriptome_3_FD_13797 | JGI IMG/M metagenome (IMG submission 13797)
GTTCGTTCGACCTCTTCCGCCGCGCCCTTCAGGTCTCGGCCCGACACGTTGGCCGTGATGAAGATGCGACGCTGGCTGTTCTCGCGGTTGATGAGGTTGGGCCCCAGGGTCTTGTCGATGGTGCACAGATCGCCGAGGCGGGCGTAGCGCTCTGCCTGTCGGTCGACGGGCAGCTGGGTCAGAAGCGTGGGGTCGTTGCGGTAGACGTGCGGAAGGCGGGCCACGATGGGCACGGGCCGATGGTTGCGCCAGTAGGTGGCCAGCTCCTCTCCCGCCAGCGACATCTCGACCATTTCGGTTAGCTTGCCGGGCGTGAGCCCAAAGGCCGCGAGCTCGTCGTGTCGAGGCTGAATGGCGATGGTCGGGATCACCGTCTGCTGCTCGACGCTCAAGTCGACCACGCCTTCGACCGTTCCCACGGCAGCCTCGGCCTGACGGGCAAGACGCCGCAGCTCGCTCAACTCGGGCCCGAAGACCTTCACCACGAGGCTCGCGCGGCTACCGCTCACCATATGTTCGATACGATGGCTGATGGGCTGACCGACGGTGACGACGAGGCCTGGGATCTCGCTCGCATGCTGTCGCACGTCGGCGAAGATCTCTTCTCGCTCTCCAGCGCTGAGATCCAACCCGACCTCGAGCTCGGAGAAGTTGACGTCGAGGGCGTGCTCGTCCCGTTCAGCGCGGCCGGTGGTTCGGATGACGGATGAAACCGCAGGGTGGTCTACGAGGTAGCGCTCCAGCCGCCCGACGATCGCCTCGGTGGCCTCGAGCGACGTTCCTGGCGCTGTGGCCGCCGCGATGTTGAGCGAACCCTCGTTGAAGGCCGGGAGGAAGGTACGCCCAAAGGTGACGAGGGCGAAGGTGGCCAGGGCCGCACCGGCGAGCGAGAGCGCGCCGACGAGGCGTGGGTGGCGGATGAGTCTCCTGAGAATCTGGCGATAGGCATTCTTGAGCCACGCCGTGAAGCGAGCCTCTTTGACGTGTGCCCCGACGTCCCCTCGGCCGAGCAGGAAGTAGCAAAGGACCGGCGTGACGGTGAGCGCGACGAGAAGCGAGGCCACGATGCTGGCGACGAAGGCGACACCCAGAGGCTGCAGGAGACGGCCTTCCAGCCCCGAGAGAAAGAACAACGGCAGAAAGACCAGGACGATGATCATCGTCGCGAAGACAATCGAGCTTCGCACCTCCTGCGAGGCATCGCGGACGACGTCGAGGATGGGCCGGCGGTCGCCGGGGGGGAGGGCGTGATTGTCACGGAGGTGACGGTGCACGTTCTCGACGTCGATGATGGCGTCGTCCACCAACTCGCCGATCGCGATGGCCAGGCCGCCGAGGGTCATCGTGTTGATGGAGAACCCAAGCCAGCTCAGGGTAACGAGCCCCGCCACCAGTGACAGGGGCAGCGCGAGCAGGCTGATGAGGGTCGTGCGCCAGCTCATGAGAAAGAGCATGAGCACGAGGACCACCAGAATGGCCGCCTCCACCAGGTGCAACGTGACGTTGTTGATCGACACCCGGATGAAGTCGGCCTGTCGGAACCCCTTCCGGTAGAGGCTGACGCCCTCGGGGAGGGTCTGGGCCACGTCATCGAGCGCGGATTCGATGGTCGAGGTCACCTCCAGGGTGTTGGCGTGGGGTTGCTTCTGAACCTTGAGCACGACGGCGGGAATGCCGTTGACCGCCGCCGCCCCGCGCCGCACCTTGGCGCCGAAGGCGACGTCGGCGACATCCGCGAGTCGGACGGCAACCCCGTCGCGATGCGTCACCACGATGGATGCGAGCTCGCTCAAGTCATCGGCGCGACCGACGACACGGACCAGGTATTCCTGTGCGCCGCGAACCGAGAACCCACCGGCGCGGCTGCGACTGACTTCACGCAGGGCATCGAGGACCACGTCGGCCGACAGCCGGTGCTGCATCAGGCGGTCGGGCTGAAGCGTGACTACGACCTGGGCGACGTCGCCTCCGATAGGCACGACCTGCGCGACCCCACGCAGTCCCAAGAGGCGGCGTCGCACCTCCCATTCGGCGAGGGTCCGGACCTCGGCCGGGGTCGCGCGCTCGGTCCCGACGACCCCGACGAACATGACCTCGCCCATGATCGATGACGTCGGCGCCATGAATGGCTCCACTTCGGAGGGGAGGGACCCCGCTGCCGTGGCGAGACGCTCGGTGACGATCTGACGGGCGGCGCGATTGTCGACGTCCCAATCGAAGTCGACCCACACGAGCGAGATCCCGATCGCCGAGGATGACCGCAGTCGCCGAACCCCTCGAGCCCCGCTGACCGCTTGCTCGATGGGGATCGTCACAAGCTGCTCCACCTCCTCGGGGGCAAGGCCTCCGGCCTCGGTCACGATGGTCACCGACGGAGCGGCGAGCTCGGGAAGAACGTCGACGGGTATGCGCGACGTCATGACCGCTCCGACCACCAGGAGGGCGGCGGCGACCAGAAGCACGATCCAGCGGTGGCGGAGCGCGAGGCGGATGATGGCGTCGAACATCTCAGTGCCGATGCGACTCGACGGTACCCATGACTGCCGCCAGGTGGATGTCGAATGCGCCCCGCGTGACCACACGCTCTCCGGGCTCGACCCCCTCGACGATCTCGACGTAGCCGCCATCTCGCTCGCCGGTGATCACCCGACGCTGAAGAAAAGACTCGCCGCCTGTCTGGACGAAGACGAAGGGAACGGTGTTGATCTCGAGGACGGCGGACTCGGGAACGGCAACGCGCTCCACAGCCTCGCCAATTCGAACCAGAAGGACGCCGGCGGCGCCAGGGGCGAGCCCTGTGTGATCTCCCAACGACGCGGCCCAGGTGGCGAGCTGGCTTTCCGGATCGACGAAGGGGAGAGGGGACAAGAACCGCGCCTCGCCCCCGAGCGCAGTCCGCTGTCCACCAAGCCGAAGTGCGGCCGGATAGGCGCCGTCCCAGGCAACGTCGTGCCGCGCCACGAAGCGAGCACGTGCCCACAGCTCCCCACTCCCACGCAGCCGCACCAAAGGCTCGCCCGGGTGCACCGGCCCTCCATGCTCCACGAGCACCTCGGCCACGGTGCCAGGCGCGGTCACCGTAATCGGTATCCCGCCCTTTCCTTGGGGGGCCACGATTTGTCCCAAGCGGCGCTGCGCACTGCGCAGTCGTGCGAGCGCCGTCGCGAGCTCGGCCTTGGCTTCGATGAGCCGCTTGTCCGGAAGTAGTCCCTCGGCGACGAGGGGACCGACTCGAACGACCTCGTGCTGAGCATGCTTGCGGGCCAGGGAGGCCTCATCGAGGGCGAGCTGAAGGCGGCTGAAGTCTTCGCCGGCCACGGAAGGAGCCACCGTGCCGAGGCGCGTGCCGGCCTTCAGCGACGTCCCCAGTGTTATCGCTCCCGCCTCACGGAAGAAAAAGCGTCCTCCCGTCGGCGAGGCGATTGTGAGCCGGTCGTCCGAGGCGACATCCAGAACGACCGGCAAGGGGATCTCTTGGACCATCTTCCGCTTGGTCGACCAGGTGGTCGCGAACGGGACCTTCCACTGTTGTTCCTTGAGGAACGACAGCTCCGCTCCGCCCGTTTCCTCCTCCGACATGGGAGGCTCGGCGGCGACCTCCACCTCGCCGCAGTCGAACTCGGCCCTAGCCTCTGCGTGCTCGAAGACCATGGTGAGCTGATAGGTCCCAGCCTCAGCGGGAGCTGGGACCGCGGGGGTGAAGATCCCCGCCCGCGCGACGCCCTCGACGGTCTTCTCCGAAGCGACCCGGCCCGCCTTCGAGAACCGCACCGTGAACCTGCCCGCGGTGGCCGGGCGAAACCCGTCGAGGATGGTGATGTGGGCGTGGTGCGCGACCGGCTTTCCCGGCCGCGGCGGGTCGAGCTCGACGAAGAGCTCATGCTGCTCGGTCCACCGCGTGATCGCCAGCGGCTCAGGGCCTTCCTCTTGGTCGCCGTGGCCGTGATCATGACCGTGGTCGTGCCCATGATCACGACCCTCGTCGCCATTTGGGTCGTGATGGTGGCATCCACCCGTGGCACCTGACATCGCCAGGACGAGGACCAGTCGAAGCAGAACGTCGGGCCGCCGGGTTGCGGGGGTCGGGATCATTGTTTGTCTCCGGTGGCGGCACCGACGGTGAGCGCGCAGGCGTCGTCGAGCCGGCGTTCGCCGAGCCGACCTGCGGCCTTCATCCACGCGATGCTGGCCTCGGTGCGCTGCGCCTCGAGGTCGAGCTCCGCCAGTCTCGCGGCCGCGACGGCCTGGTAGGCCTCCAGCACGTCGAGGATGGAACCCTCGCCCGCGAGGTAGAGTCGCTCGGCCGCCTCCAGCCACCGGGAAGCGAGCGCGGCGGCGTTCGTGCCCGGGTCCGCCGAGTCGAGCCCCTCGCGTCGCGCCTCTGCTTCGCTTCGTGCGGCCTCGAGTCGACGCCGCGCGATGGTCGCTCGGGCCTCGCTGAGCGATGCGGCTGCACGCGCGCGCCGCGCCTCGCCCTGGCCATGGTCGAAGAAGGTAAGGGGGACCGAGACGCCGAGCGATAGACCATGGCCCGTCACTGCGCCCACACCACCTACTGTGCGGTAGCCAGCAAACAGGCTGATGTCCGGAGCCCAACGGCGCTCGGCCGCTTTCGCGCGGAGGGCGTCCGCGTCGCGTCGAACGAGGAGGCTTGCTACCAGTGGATGCGGAGCCTTCGTGGGTCGCTGAGCCTTCGCGACGGACCGGTTGAGTCGCGTGGCAGAGGTAGCGTCGACCCGGACGGGCGAACCTACCATGGCACTCAGCCAGCTCCGGTGGGCGGCAAGCTCGGCTCGAAAGGGGCGCGCGGAGAGGGCGAGCGTGGCGCGGCGTGCCTTCAACCGAACGATTTCCGCGGGCGACGACTCTCCACCTGGTTTCAATCGCTCCAGTCGGTCGATGAGCCCTTGGATGCGCTCGGACAGCTCGTCGTAGATGGCTCGGCGCGATGAAGCGATCGCCGCCCGCGCGTAGCGCGCCCGCATTCGCAACGCGAGATAGAAGCTGGTCTGCCCCGCCGACAGGCGTTGGGCGTGAAGCTCGGTCTCGGCCGCCTCTTGCAGCACGAACCAGCTCCCGCCGATGCCGAGGGACACGCCGAGTCCCACGATGGCTTCGTAGTCCCTGGGTCCCGTCAGCGACCGGTTGAGATTGAAACCGAGCGCCGGGTTGGGCAGGACGTAAGCCGCGTCGACCTCGGCGCGGGTCACATCGACCGTAGCTTCGACGACAGGACCCCCGATGCGGCTGCACGCTCGCACGATGGCGTGGGTCTCGTCGGCCGCTGGGCGAACAGGTTGAAGGGGCGTCTGTGCACGAGCCACCGCTGAAGCTAAGAAGCACGTGGAAGCGAAGAGGAAAACCGAGGGCCACTCGGACTTTCGGGCGCGCGGCCATGAAGACGGGGGGCGTTTCATCACGAAGCAAGCTCAATGAAGGAGGAGGATGAGCGTGGACTCGACGGAGTGATGGAGCGCGTGGCCGAGAGCGAGGGCGCACGCGAGAGAAGCAGCCATGACCCAGAGGTGAGGAAACCGCGCCTCGGGACGAACTCGATGGTTCAGCAACGAGCGCACGCGGAGCTCTAGCTTGCCCTGCCACGATAGGAGCGCGACGCTCGACGAGGCGAGGGCACGCTGGGTGTGCAAGAGTGCTGCTGCGACCGTTACTCGGTCGGCGACTGTCGCTGCGGCCGCTTCATCCGACCGACGCTCGCACGCCAGCGCGAGCTCCGACATCAAGGACCGGGACACGTGTGCCGTGTGAAGCAGCGCACCGAGTGCGGCCGCGAGCTTTAAGAGCGCATGATGCTGTCGCGCGTGACACTGTTCGTGCGCGGCGATAGCGCGCCGCTGCTCGTCGGACAGGGCCGCCATGAGCGACCGACTCATGAAGACGCGTGGCCGCAGGACGCCCGCGGTCAACGACACGGGGGTCGGGGTATCGACGATGCACGTGCCGTCGCCGTCGAGCGCAACCTGCAAAACATGCAGCGCACGCCCCATGCGCGCCCCGTGGCGAAGCTCTCGAAGGAGACGCCACATCCCACTACCCACCCACGCCGCCCACCCGGCCATAAGCGACGCGCCGAAGGGGGTCACCGTGGCCGCGGAGACATGCGTCAGGCACAGGTGCACGTGTCCGGAGTGATGGGGGCAGTGATCATGGGCGAGTTCGGCGACGGCGAGCAGCGAAGGGGAGTAGCCGCCGACCAACATGAGCGTCGCCAGGATGGCTGGCGCCCAGGCCACGATGAGCAAAGGGATCACTTGGCCCCGAAGTGCGCTCCTGCGAAGCCTCGACTGCCAGAGCGGATGGCTCGCGCGAAGGGTGAGTGTCGTCACGGTGAGCAGGAGAAACCACGCCACGACGGCCTGAACGAGTAAGTCAGCGGTCATGGTCGCCCCCCTTACGGCGCCGGTGTTCGAGCCGCTCGGTGACCAGTGCTTCGAGCTCCTCGAGGACGCCGTCCCCTTCATGCTCGGCGTAGTCGACCGCGGCGTTGATGAGCAGCGAGGGCTCTTGAGCCAGGGGCGCAACCGCCTGCCGGATGAGGCGCATGCCGAGTTCTTGGCGGGTGACGGCTGGCTCGTAGACGTAGGCGTGGCCGACCTTGGTGCGCGCCAGCAGGTCCTTGCGGTAGAGCCGATCCATCGCCGACTGTACCGTGTTGAGGCTCACGCGACGTGGGCGGCCCAGGGTCCGGTGCAGGTCCTTCACGCTGCCGGAACCTGACGACCAGAGGTGCTTTAAAACCGCCGCCTCCAACGGGCCGATGGTCAGCTCGCTCATGGGCCCTAGACTCCTCCACAGAAAACCGATCGTCAATCGGTTTTCTGCTTCGAGGCTTGCTAGCCTGCAGCCATGAGCGAGTCGTCGAAGACAGACAAGCGCTCCACCAACCCGCTTGGGCATCGAGCCTATCGCCGCCTGTTTGCCGCACAAGTCACATCACCGGTGGGCACGGGGCTGACAACCATCGCCTGGCGCTGCTTGCGCACGACATGGCAGGCGGGACGGCACGGTGCCGTGCTCGGGTCGGTTCTAGCGATGAAGATGCTCGTGTACGTCTTTGTCGCTCCCGCGCTCGGCTCCGTGGCGCATCGGCTTCCGCGCAAGGGCTTGCTCATCGGTCTCGACGTGACCCGCGCCCTCATCGTCCTGGCTCTTCCATGCGTGGACCAGCTTTGGCAGCTCTACGCCCTTGGAGTTGATCCGGAGCGTAGCCTCTGCGGGGTTCACGCCAGCGTTTAGGCCACGATCCCCGATGTACTGCCCGACCACGATACGTACACCCGAGCGCTGTCCCTGTCGCGACTGGCCTACGACCTCGAGAACCTCGCCAGTCCGTCGCTCGCGGCCCTTGCCCTCTCGTACGTGAGCTACACGCGACTCTTCATCTTCGATTCGACAACCTTCGTTCTATCGGCCGCGCTCGTCGGGATGACGACGATCGGCGCGCCCTCCTTACCGCCCGTCCGAACGACCGAGGTTTGCAGCGGGCTCCTCTACGGCTTGAGCACGTACCTGCGGACGCCGCGGCTTCGAGGCCTACTCGCCCTGCATTTCGCGGGTGCCGCCGCCGGAGCGATGCGATGGTGATCGTCAACACCGTGGTTTACGTCAGGGACCGACTAGCGCTTGGCGAGCCCGAAACAGCATGGTGTATGGCCGCGGCCGGTGGTGGGTCCATGCTCACGGCGCTCGCCATGCCCAGGCTGTTCGACCGCGTCGCAGCAAAGAGGAGCGTCATGCTCCTCGGCGCGGGGTGCGCAGCGAGCGCATTGATCGCTGGGGCACTTCTCCCTCCGTCCCTGCTGTCCCTTTCCGCGGCGTGGTTTGTCGTCGGGCTCAGCACCAGCGCGATTCAGACGCCGGCCGGTCGGCTCGTCCGCCGCAGCTGCCACGCAGAGGACCGACCCGCGGTCTTCTCCGCCGAGATTGGTCTGTCCCATACGGCTTGGCTGGTGGCGTACCCGGCGGCCGGCCTCGTTCCTACGTACGCCGGGCTCGACGCCGCCTTCTTGGTCCTGGCTGCCCTCGCTGGAATGGGAGCACTTGTGCGCGTATGGCCTGCCGGCGCGGAGCGGGGGCTCGAGCACGCGCATGAGGCGATGGCACATGAGCATTCCCACAGCCATGACGAGCACCACGACCACGAACACGAGGGCTGGGAAGGACCAGGGCCCCACAGCCATCACCACGAGCACCGCCCGGTGAGACATCGACACGAGTTTGTGATCGATACGCACCACCGCCGATGGCCTCAGTAAGGCCGCGACGTATTCCCCTCGCATGAGCGTGAGAGATCTGGCGGCATCCGCCCTCTCATGGGGCAGCTCCGTTCCAGAGTACGTCGATGGCCGTCTCGACTTGTTCGTCGCGCGGCGGCACCCGATTCATGCTCGCGTGCATGCCCATCGTGTGGGCCAACCCCAGCACCACCGTGGCCATCCCTTCGGACGTCCCCGACATCTCGCCACTATCGATCAGCGCGTCGAACAGCGCTGTCAGCGCGTCGTGTAGTTGGCGCGCGAGCAGATGCTCGTGGGCCTCTCCCAAGGTCGCCAGATCGAAGCCGGGGTAGGTCATCAGGTGCATCACCGCGGGCATGAGGACCTCGAAGTGTTTGATCAGACGTCGCGTGAGCACCTGCAGGTAGGCGCGGGCCGAGACCCCGGGCGGCCTGTCGAGCAGCGCGCTCAGATCTGGAGCTTCCGGGATCATGGCGCGTAGAAACATCTGCTCTTTGCCCCCGAAGCGCTGGTAGAGCACCGACTGAGAGATTCCGATCTCCTTGGCGATGTCACGCGTGGACATGCTGTGACCGTGCTCCTGGAAGCACCGTCGGGCCACGGCGAGGATGTCTTCGTCGGAGATCGTCTTGGGTCGAGGCATACTGGCTACTCGTAGGCGATCAACTCTCGCACCGGGCGACGCACGGCGTCTTCCGCAGGACCGAGGCACGCAAGCACCGTATTTAGGGAGGCGAGAAGCACCCAGACGACGATAGCTTCCGGCGATGTCGTGTACGGCAACGTGACGTGAAGCCCGTGCGAGCCCGCGACGTAGCCCACGAAGGCGCTGAGCGGAACGGATAGTAGAAGTGCAACGAGCAAGCTCACCGCCGTGGTGACAGCGCCTTCCGTGAGGATGAGGCGTCGAAGTTGCCCTGCGCTGGCACCCATCGCCTTGGACACGCCGATCTCGCGTCGTCGAGACATCACGTTGATGCTCATCGTGGTCGACAGGCCGAGCACGCCCACCAGGATCGCCGCCGCCGCCAGCGCGAGTAGGACGACGAGAAGAATCATGAAGTGGTCGACCATGGCTGCGCGGAGCTCTTCCTTGGTCATGAGATACACCGGGAACCAGCCACGCTCGGCGAGGACGGCCTCGAGCTCGGTAGCGACGGATGCGGCTGAGACTCCTTCGTGCAATACGAGGCGTACGGCACCCGACACCTGCGTCTGCCCGATCACCCGGGCCATGTCTTCGGGCGTCACGTAGGCCGAAGCAGGGGCGATCTCTTCCACCACGCCGACGACGGTGGCGGACGTGCTGCGTTGACCCAAGAGCAAGGTCGTCTTCGCGCCGACCCGCAGGTGCGGCTCCAGGGCCAGCAGCTGTCGGTTGACCACGATGCGTACGGCGTAGTGCCCCTCATCCTTCGAAGGCCAACGACCCTGAACAACCGTGGCGGAGGCGTGGCGCTCTCCGTTCGGTGGTGCAAGGAGCCCGTATCGCCCGGCCACGGTGCGCCCATCGGCCGTTGCCTCCTGGGGTAGGGAGAAGCCCGCGAGGACCGCGCCCCATGGGATGGCTCGCTGCACGCCGTCGACCTTCTGCGCCGCAGCCACGAGCTCGGTCGTGGAAGCTGGCCGGAGGAACCTCACCTCTAGGCCATCGGCCCGTTGCTCGACCGACTCATCGACCGCACCCACCAACGAACGGTGGACGTTGGCGGCCGCCATCAGCATCGCCCCGCCGAGCGCGAAGGACACCACGGTGAGGACGAAACGGCCTCGTCGCCGGAGCGAATTGCGCAGAGATAGGCGCAAGGAGACGCTGAGCCGACGCAGGCCGGCGGTGCGAGGCGCGCGGTCCCACTGGATCCCGGGGTCTCGTATGGCCTCGCGCACGTTCACACGGCTTGCCCTGACGATGGGCCAAAGCGTCGCCGCGAGAGGAACGAAGGTGGCCGCCAGCCAAACCAGCGCGACCACATCACTGGGTACCGAAAGCGCAATGTCGTAGAGGTTGAGCTGCTCGCCAGCGAAGCGCGCGAAGCGCTTGGCGACCATCACGCCGCCGAGTGCGCCGACGATGGCGGCCGAGCCCGACACAGTGGCCGCGAGGAGGAGAAAGATCCGAGCGATGCGTGCGGGGCTTCCTCCGATCGCCTTCATGACGCCGACCTCACGCGTTTGACGCGCAAGCATCGAGCCAAACAGGTTCGCGGCCAAGAGGGCAGACAGCAGTAGCGACAGTGCGGCTAGGACCCGCAGCAGCAGCAACATCGCGCGCATGTGATCTGCGTGGGGGTGCTTTCGCGGTGAGATCTCGACGCGCAGTACCGGGCGGCCGGCATCCGCCAGCAGGCGTTGGACGCGAGTCGCTACGGCCTGAGCCGCCGTTCGACCGGCCGCAGTATCTACCTGCAGCTGATCGAGCTGCGTACCCAGTCCGAGCTGGCCCAACGTCGCAGGCGTGACGTAGGCGTATCCTAGGTTGTCTTGCCAGCCTGGCGCTTGCGCGGGATCATGAGCCAGTCCGGCGACAGCCAGCGCCTGCGGCTCCTGAGCGCCGGGTATGCGGACAGACAACGTGCCTCCCGTTTGCTTCGCGAGCACAGAGACCGCGGAGCGCTCGACGAGAGCCGATCCCGGGGGAGGGGGCCAGGCACCATCGACGGAGTGAACACGCGACACGCGGATGTCCGCAAAGTCACGCACCCCGTAGAGTAGGAGCGACCGCCACGTCTTGTCGGCGACCTCGACCCGCGTGCGCACCAAGCGCCGGGCGTCGACACCTTCCACGCCTGGCATCATGGAGACACGCTTCATTAGTGCAGCATCGACGTCGTCTGTCCACACGACCACAGCCGCGGGACGGCTTTCGTCGAAGCTTCGAGCCACCTCGCGCTCCAGGACGGCCCGCGCGCCGAAGGCAGCCATGACGGCCAGGGCGCCGATAGCGATGGCAAGCCAAAGCAGGGCCGCCTTGGCACCTTGCGCGCGCAAGTCGGCCATCGCCTTCGCGACGGACATCCTCACGAGGTCGACTCCCGCATGTCGACGAGTTGACCGTCGCGTAGCTCGAGGATCCGATCGGCACGCGCCGCGACCTGCTCGTCGTGGGTGACGACCACGAGCGTGACCCCTTGCGCGCGAAGCGCACCAAAGAGTTCCAGGACCGCCTGAGCCGACGACGCATCCAGGTTGCCCGTCGGTTCGTCGGCGATCACGATCTCCGGTTGATTCACCAGAGCACGCGCGACAGCGGCCCGTTGCTGTTGCCCGCCCGACAAGTGGGCGGGGAGCTTGTCCCCCTGGTCTCGGATCTGGACGACGTCGAGCAGTTGGTCGACCCTATCGTGTCGCTCCGATTTAGGCACCGCGTTCACGAACTCCATCGGGAGCAAGAGGTTCTCCCGGACGGTGAGCGTCGGCAGGAGCTGGAAAAATTGAAAAACGATGCCTACGTTGCGCCCTCGCCATTGGGTCAGGGCAGTCTCGGAGAGTGCGCCGAGTTCTTCGCCGGCGACCCGGACGGTTCCGGAAGTAGCGCGGTCAAGCCCGGCCACCAAGTTCAGCAGGGTAGACTTGCCGCTGCCGGAGCGCCCCCAGATGGCCGTTGAACCACCAACCGGGACGTCAAAGGTAACGGACCGTAGAGCCTCGAAGGCCAGGCCCTGACGTCCACGGTAGACGTGTGAGACCTGCTCGAAGGAGATTGCGCTGCTCCCCATGTTTCCTCCATAAAAAGCGTTCGCCTGCTTTTTTATTCTACCAGCATCCAGAAGCCTTCTTGTTCAACCTAATAATCGAGCGGGCGACTGCAAACGCCATCGATATGCGGGCTTCTTCCGAAGCGGGGTTCCCGCAGTAATCCTGAATTTTTTAGCGCTAAGGGGTGCGCCGTCAGAACCAGAGCTTGTCGACGGCTCGGCTCTTCTCGAGTGGATCGACGACGAAGTAGCGCTCGGTGGTGGCGAGCGAGGAGTGGCCGAGCTGCTCCTGGATGATCTTCAGGTCGGCCCCGTTTCGGCGGAGCATGTTGGCGTGCGTGCGCCGCAGTGAGTGACTCGAGGCGTGCGCGATGCCCGCCCGCTTGAAGAGGGTAGTGAGGATCTGGATCGCGGTGTTTGCGGCGATGGGATCGTCCGGTCGTGAACGGCTTGGAAACAGCGGATCGTCGCGTTTCTCAAGCGCCTCGCGTGTCTCGAGGTAGGCGCGAAGATGAGTCGCTGCCTGGCGGCTGACATGGACGGTGCGGGACCGTCCGCTCTTCGTCGAGTGTCGCTCGAGCACGATCTGTCGGAGCACCTTGCCGTGCGGGGCCACGTCGCGGATGCGAAGGCCGCAGAGTTCGGCGATCCGCATCCCGGTGCCCAGGCCGAGGAAGAACAAGGCGCGGTTGCGCTGCTCGAAGGTGGTGCCAGCGAGGCACTTGTCGATGCGCTGGATCTCGTCGCCGGACAGCTCCTTCGCGAGTCCGCCGGTGCCCTTGGGTCGGCCTGCCATCGGTCCTCCGAACAGAATACTATCAGCCTCAGAAAGCAGGATATTCTGCTCTGGGCGTCGGCCGGATCTTGGGCTGCGAGAAACACCCGAGGTTTCGATGGCTTGCGCCCGAACCGAATTAAACTGGAATTTTATTCACATGGCTGCCGAACTCTTCCTGACGGGCTCCGAGCGCGACCAGTTGCTCTCCTTTCCGGAGGAGATTTCGCGAGACGATCTCGCGCACTACTTCCTGCTCACCGACGAGGACCACCGTGTGGTTCGCCGCCAGCGCGGCGACGTGAGCCGGCTCGGGTTCGCGCTCACCCTCTGCGCGGTTCGCTACCTCGGCTTCGCACCGCAGGTGCACTCGGCACCGAAGCTCGCGGTCGAGTTCGTCGCCAGCCAGCTTGGATGCGCGTCGCTCGTCGACGGCTACGCCGCGCGCGCGATGACGCGAAGCGCACACACGCGCCGGGCGTTCGACTATCTCGGCTTCCGCCGCGCGGGGGACGATGACCTCGACGATCTAGAGACCTGGCTCACGAAGCGCGCGGAGTCTCACCACCGCCCGAGCGTGCTTTTCCACCTCGCCTGCGGGCGACTCTACGATCTGAGGATCGTCTTGAGCGCTCGCCAGTTCTGACCCACTTGCGCTCG
>JGI12210J13797_10153434_pt1 | contig 13383 bp, 13 predicted proteins | sample ElkSlonscriptome_3_FD_13797 | JGI IMG/M metagenome (IMG submission 13797)
GGGTCATCTGGTCGAGGGTTTTCATTGCGGGTTCCTCTCAGGGGTTCTGCAATGGGCCAATTAGCCCTGTGACGTTACTTGAAGGGTGCGTTTTTGGCGTGTCTGCGTCAAGGGTTATTGGAAGTTGCCAAGCCACTGGGTCCCGGGTCGAGCCCGGGACGACGTCGGTGGGATGGTCGCCCCGGGCCAAGACCCGTGGCCTAGTGGCTGCCGTGCCTGCTACGACACCCGAAACAAAAACGGCCCGGAAGATCCGGGCCATAAAAAAACTACTGTTTTCACCTCAGAGCACTCCGTGCCTAGTGGTGAATACTGTTTTTACGCCTTGGCCAGCACCGTCGCCGTGTCGAGCATGCGGTTGCTGAAGCCCCATTCGTTGTCGTACCAGCTCAGGAGTTTGACCAGGCGACCGTTGACTTTGGTCAAGCCTGCATCGAAGACCGACGAGTGCGGGTTGTGGTTGAAGTCGATGGAGACCAGAGGCTCGTCGTTGTAGCCGAGCACGCCCTTGAGCGGACCCTCGGCGGCCGCCTTGACCACGGAGTTGACCTCGTCGATGGACGTGTCGCGACCGGCGACGAAGCTCAGGTCCACGACCGAAACGTTGATGGTCGGGACGCGCATGGCGAAACCGTCGAGCTTGCCGTCGAGTTCCGGCAGCACCAGGCCAACGGCCGCGGCGGCACCGGTCTTGGTCGGGATCTGGCTCATGGTGGCCGAACGGGCGCGGCGCAGGTCCTTGTGGAAGACGTCGGTCAGGACCTGGTCATTGGTGTAGGCGTGAATCGTCGTCATCAGGCCGGTTTCGATACCGATGGCATCGTTCAGGGGCTTGGCCACGGGCGCCAGGCAGTTGGTGGTGCAGCTCGCGTTCGAGACGACGTGGTCGTCGGGGCCGATGACATCATGATTGACGCCGTAGACCACCGTCGGCAGATCCTTGCCGGCGGGCGCAGAGATCAGCACCTTGCGGGCACCGGCCTGCAGGTGGGCCGAGGCCTTGTCCTTGCTGTTGAAAAAGCCCGTGCACTCGAGGACCACGTCGACGCCCATCTCGCCCCAGGGCAGCTGAGCCGGATCACGCTGGGCCAGCACTCGGATCCGATCCCCATTGATCACCAGGTGGTCACCGTCGACGGAGACATCGGCGTTGAAGCGGCCGTGAGCTGTGTCGTAGCGGGTCAGATGCGCGTTGGTCTCGGAGTCGCCGAGGTCGTTGATCGCGATCACCTGAATCTCGTCGGTGCGATTGGATTCATAGAGCGCGCGCATGACGTTGCGGCCGATACGGCCGTAGCCGTTGATGGCAACCTTGATGGTCATTTCCTTGGTCTCCCTGGTGGGTATTGAGTTTATTTTTTGATTGTACTTTGCGGAGGGGGGTGGTTGGAAGGTTGCGCCTTGGCGGCGCGTGTTTGTATTGGCTCGCCTGGCGGCGTTGCCAATTGCAATCAAAGGCGATTGGTTTGATCCGCTGCGCGGCTGAAGGTCAAAAGCGCTTGTTTGAATTCGCTTTGCGAATGCAAGTCAAAGGCTTTCGCCCACGCACGCACGACGGCTTCACTACAGGGCTTCTTGCGCTACGCGCAAACCGCCCTTGCGTTCCCGCCTGTGCTACGCGCTTTCTGGGCGAGTTTCTTTTGGCAGTCGTCCCAAAAGAAACCAAAAGGACTCCTGCCCAGAGACCTCGCCGGCCTGCGGCCGGTGCCCGGAGTCGCTCCGGTTGGAACGGGTGGTCATGCTTAAACTCGCTTCGCTCAGACAGGCATGCCCACAAAGACTCCGTTCCGCCCTACGCGCCCCCGGCGAGCGTCAAGGGCAAGGACAACCCTCTCGGGCCATCGCTTCGCTCGGCCCGGCTGAATGGTCAGGAGTCATCTAGCGGCATTTTTTCTCTGCGACGCGATCCAGCCGAAAGGGATTTCAAATACGCCGGTAGCTTCACTTTGCTTGCCTTTCAAGCCGGGCCGAGCGAAGCAAAGGCCCGTCCCCTCGCCTTTCGTGCCCTAGACACTCGTCGAGCAGCGCAGGCCAGAACGGGGGCCTTCTGGACATGCCTGTCTGAGCGAAGCGAGTTTAAGCATGGCCAGCCGTTCTGGCCGGAGCCGCGCAGTGTCCGGCCGAAGGCCGGCGAGGTCGTGGGCACCAGATCTTTTGGTTTCTTTTGCATCGTCTGGCAAAAGAAACTCGCCCTGCAAGCGAAGCGTGGGCGAAACGCCTTTGACTTTCTTGTCGCGACGCGACAAACCAAACAAGCGCCTTTGACCTTCAGCCCGCGCAGCGGAAAACAAACAAAAAGCCGCGCTTACGCGCCAACCACCCCGTTAACGGCATCCACAACCGCCTCAACGGTGAATCCATATTCACGGAAGAGATCCGACGCGGGAGCCGACGCGCCGTAGTGGTCGATGCCGATGACCCGGCCGGAGTCTCCCACGAAGCCGTACCAGTAATCAGAGACGCCTGCTTCAATGGCGACGCGGGCGGTCAGGTCGACGGGCAGGACGGCCTGACGATAGGTGGCGTCCTGGGATCGGAACAAGCCCGGGTTCGGCATGGAGACGACGCGCGTCGGGGTGCCGGCTTTTTCGAGTTCAGCGGCTGCTTCGACGGCCAGCCCGACTTCGGAGCCGGTGGCGATGATGGCGGCCTTCGGGTTGCCGCCGCCGGCTTCTTTCAGGATATAGCCGCCGCGTTCAATGTCGGCGATCTGACTGGCGTCGCGCGGCTGATGCGGCAGGCCCTGGCGAGTCAAGATGAAGGCGCTTGGGTTCTTGCGGCGCTTGATGGCGTGGCCCCAGGCGACCAGGGTTTCGGTCTTGTCGGCTGGGCGCCAGACGTCCAGATTAGGAATCAAGCGCAGGCTGGCGGCGTGCTCGACGGGCTGGTGGGTCGGGCCATCCTCGCCGAGGCCGATCGAGTCATGGGTGTAGACGTGGATCGCACCCGTTGGAATGAGTGCGGACATGCGCACGGCGTTGCGGGCGTAGTCGGAGAACACCAGGAAGGTACCGGTGTAGGCGATGAAGCCGCCGTGCAAATCGATACCGTTGGCGATTGCGGTCATGCCAAACTCGCGCACCCCGAAGCTCAGGTAGTTGCCAGTGGCGCGGTCGTCCATGATGTCGACGCTGCCCGACCAGTCGGTGTTGTTCGAGCCGGTCAGATCGGCTGATCCGCCGATCATTTCGGGCAGGTGCGGGGCCAGGGCTTCAATCGCCATGCCAGACGCTTTTCGGGTGGCGACCTGACTGTCATTGGCTTGAGCGGCCTCGACGGCATCAGCGAGAATCCGGTCGAAGTCCTCGGGCAGCTCGCCGTTCATGCGGCGGTCTAGCTCATTCGCCTCAGCGGGGAACGCCGCCTGATAAGAAGTCCAGCGCTCATGCCATTCGCGCTCCATTGCCGCGCCGCGCTCGTGCGCGTCCCAGCCCTGGCGAATCTCGTCGGGGATCTCGAAGGGCGGATGCGGCCAGCTCAGCATCTCGCGGGTGGCTGCGATTTCCTCGTCGCCGAGCGGGGCACCGTGGGTGGCCGCGGTGCCGGCCTTGTTCGGCGAGCCAAAACCGATGGTGGTCTTACAGCAGATCAACGTCGGCTGGTCTGGATTAGTTACGGCCTCGTTGATGGCCTTATCAATGGCCGCAGCGTCGTGACCATCGACGGAATCAATCACCTGCCAGCCGTAAGCGCGGAAGCGTTCGGGCGTGTTGTCGGTGAACCAGCCGTCGACGTCGCCGTCGATGGATATGCTGTTGTCGTCGTAGAACACGACGAGCTTGCCCAGGCCCCAGGTGCCGGCTAAGGAACAGACCTCATGTGAAATGCCTTCCATCAGACAGCCGTCGCCAGCGAACACGAAGGTGCGGTGGTCAACCACCGTGTGACCGTCGCGGTTATAGCGCGCGGCTAGGAGCTGCTCGGCCAGGGCCATGCCGACCGCATTGGCCAGGCCCTGCCCCAGCGGGCCAGTGGTCGTTTCGATGCCAGGTGCTTCACCGAACTCCGGGTGACCGGCCGTGGGCGAATGGAGCTGGCGGAAGTTCTTGATGTCGTCGATCGACAGTTCGTATCCGGACAGGTGCAGCACGGAGTACAGCAGCATGGAGCCGTGCCCGTTGGAGACGACGAAGCGATCGCGATTCCACCACTGGGGGTTACCCGGATTGTGGCGCAGGTGGTCGTTGTAGAGCACCTCGGCGATGTCGGCCATGCCCATGGGCATGCCGGGATGACCGGAGTTGGCGCGCTGGACGGCGTCCATCGACAGGGCGCGGATGGCATTGGCGAGCTGATGGCGATTAGTCGATTGCAAAGTCATTAAGAGGCGTAGGATGCGAATTTCAAGCAGGTCGCTAATTGTGACGGCTGATGCCCGTCCAGGCAAGGCAGTTGGGCGGCTGGTCAACGCAAAAAACGCGCTGATCCTGACCTTTGGTCGGCAAATCGGGCCCGGTCAGAGAGTATTCTTGCGCTTGGAACTGTTTCGCCGCCAGCAAAACAGCGACAAACTTGCTGAATATCAGCTTGTTATGTAAGTTTCCTAGGTGAAATATCAAAAATATGCTGCTATGATCTCAACGCAAGGAAGAGTAAACTTTCTAACAGGACTAGACTCAAAGAAGCGATAGTTTTCGCAAGGTAAACGGAAGAGGGATCATGGACGTGCGTTGCCCCATCATATTAATGATTATTCTGACCTGCGGGTCCGGGGTTGCGTTTGCCCAGAGTCCGGCACTCGATGGCGCTAATTTAAATGCCGTCGATCCTGTCATCGCACCTGCCGATTCGCAATTTTCCAGCAGCCTGTTCTTGCGCGATAGCCAAGGTTTACCAGGTGTTCGCCCGCGCATCAGTATGAGAATGCCGATCGGAGGCGCCGAATCGATGGCCATCGCCGACAATTCGGCTCAGCGCAGTTCATTTTCCTGGTCGCTAGAGGCTTGGCAACTGAACACCGCGAGCCTGGCCCACATCCAGTGCTCCGAGCAGGCAATGACCGCAAACTCGTTCCTGGCCAGCGACTGCCGATTCGTCGACCAGCCCACACCTGATAACGCTGTAAATTTGGTCCAGGTTCGCGGCGAGTGGACGGCAACGCCCAATTTTCGGATGGGCTTGGGAGCGTTCGTCAATCCGAACGATGAAGACCCCTACCCGCCGCTGGCCGCAACTGGCGCTCGCCCCGCCGCCTACCTCAGCGCCAACGCTGGAGACATTGACGCCGCCAATGTAGTCGACGGCTTGGACATCAATCTGAGTTTCGGCATCCAGACCGAGTATGTCGGTGATTTCTTGATCGGCCTTCAGCTTGCGCGCTACCGTCAGCGCCTGAGCTTGGGTGACGCGATTTACGGTATTGACCCGCTGTCGTCACTGGATCCCCGCAGCCGCGAATACGCTCACAGCGCCCAGCTCGCTTTGGGCTGGCAGCTTGGCAACTTCCGCACGGACGTCATGGGGCAGCACCGCCAGGCACCGATGCTGTTTTCTGACGGCTACAGCCCGGCGGAATTCAGCTCTTTTGATCTTGAATTCTCCTGGCAGCCGCGCAACGGTTCTTTGAGCATCGGCGTATCGAACGTGCTGGATGCCCAGCCGCGAGCCGAAACTCTAGACAATGACGGTCAGGGTGAAGCCTTGGACGGAGTCTTCGGCCGCATCCCCTACGTGCGCTATAAGCACGACCTGTAAGTCGCGGACCACGTCGAAGGGTCGTACGACCAGCCTCTATTGAATAAGTAACGCGCGCCCCCCCCAAGATGTAAGCTCCCGCAGCCTGAGAAAGGACATTCGCCGTGAATGTTTTCCCCCATCAGCGCTTCAGCGTCTCGGTCCCACCTTGGCCTTTGGCTTATTAAAGCGCAGCCACCAGACCCAGGACCGACCCAATACGTAAACGACGGCGCCCAGCGCGGCCAGGCCGATGGCCGCGACCGGTGCTGGCCAGCCCCAACCCGGCTCACCGCTGACCCACCACCAGATCGCCGCCGCGACGGCCAGGGTCAGGCCCACATAAGAGATGTTCAGGGCTCGGTAGCTGTGGTCTTTCCAGCGTTTCAGCGCCAGCTTTTCGGTCTCCTCTTCGCTAAGCTCAGCGATGGGCTGGCTGCAGTGCGAACAGACCTTGGCAAGCGAGGAGATGCGCTTGGCGCAATGCGGACAATTAATCAGAGCCATTGTAAGACAAGTTTTTTTGACGACCCAGATGGTAACGGATGCACCTTATCAAAATCGTCGTAGAACGTATTGCAGCGAGCGCGCTTCAGGAGATGTCGCGATCCGGGAAGAAACGAATCGTGACACTCAATCCGCCACTGGGACGATTGGCAAAATCGATCTCCCAACCGTATAAATCGACCAGGCGACGAACAATCGACAGCCCGAGTCCAGACCCCTTACTGCCGCCGCTCTGACGCCCGCGGAAGTGTCGATCGAATACGCGAGGCAGCTCTTCATCTGGGATCCCCGGTCCAGTGTCGAGGATCGTCACCTGGCCGCGTTTGACCTGGACACGCACTTCGCCGGAATCGGTGTAGCGCACGGCGTTGCCCACTAGATTAGCCAGAATCACGGCGATCACTGAATCTGGAGCAATGACGCTCAGGCCTTCGTCATTATCGAGCTTGAATTTGAGGTCGCGGTCACTAATCAGCGGTCGGTAGTTGTCGAGCATCTGTGCGGCGATATTGCCGACGTTCTGAACCGGCCAGCTTTGATCACCGCCGCGCTCGGAACGAACCAAGTGCAACAGCGCTGTGGTGATGTCGGCAGACTGACGCGCGGCCCGGGCGATACGCTGAAGACGGTCGCGCTGGCGTTCCGATAGGTCATCCTGGGCCAGCATCAATTCGGTGGCCCCTGAAATCACCGACAGTGGCGTGCGCAGCTCGTGCGAAACATCGGCATTAAACGCCTTGTCGCGCTCGACCAAGTCGTGCAAACGCTGGGAGTAGCCGTCGAGAGCGGCGGCAAGCTGACCCACTTCATCGTCGGGGAAATGCTGCTGAAGATTCGATGATTCGACAGTCTCATCGAGCTCCTCGACGCGCTTGGCAAGGGCGGTAACGGGCGCCATAACACGGCCGGCCGACCACACGCCAAGCGCCAGGGAAAGCAGCGAGAAAAACAGCACTGCCGCAATCAGTGCCAGCACCAGACGGCGGGACAGCTCCCGATTATCGGAGATGTCGTAGGTCAAAAAGACCCAGAAATCGTCCTCCTTAGCAATGGCTGCCTTGAACACGCCCAGATCGGTGTTGACGTCATGAATCCCGGCCGGTAAATCGCGAAAGGGATCGGGCACAATATCGGCCCGCCCTGGACGGGTGACATAGCCCTGTATACGCGTATAAAACGGCTCGACGATGGTGGGATCCACGCGCAGATCCTGCACGTACTGATCGACTTCATCGGCCAGAGTTCGGGCGATCAGCGCATCCTCGAGCCAGCTTTGAAGCAGCAGCGTTGAGACTGCGAAGAGCGCGCTGAGAAGCGCGCCGAACAGCCCGAAAGAAACAATCAGGCGGCTTCTAAGTCTTCTGCGAAACTTCATCCGGGCCGGACATGCAATAGCCGATACCGTGGCGAGTATGAATCAGGGGAAAACTGAACGGCTTGTCGATGGCCGAGCGAAGGGAATGTATGTGGACGCGCAGGCTGTCGCTGTCGGGCAATTCTTCACCCCAGACATGGTGCTCGAGATCGCGTCGGGTCACGACCGCCGGTGAGGCAGACATGAGTTTCTCGAGCAGCTTGAGGCCGATCGGATTCAAATCCACACGCTTGCCCTCGCGTCGGACAGTGAGGGTCTCAAGGTTAAACTCCAAATCTTCGACCTGGAGCTCGCGCGGCTTGATGCGCTTACCGCGGCGCGCGAGTACAGCGAGGCGGGCATCGACTTCTTTAAGTTCAAAGGGTTTGACCAGGTAGTCGTCAGCGCCAGACTCAAAACCGGCCAGCTTGTCGTCAAGTTGGTCGCGCGCAGTCAGCATTAATATGGGCGTTTCCTTACGCACGTCCTGACGAAGCTTGCGTGCAACTTCCAGCCCGTCCATACCTGGAAGCGAGAGATCAAGAACAATCGAATCGAATTCGTTGACGATCGCAAGATGAAGCCCGGTCACTCCATCATAGGCGTAGTCGACTTCGTGACCGCGGTCGGAAAGGAAATCCCCGAGATTCGCCGCAATATCACGGTTATCCTCAATGATCAGTACGCGCATTCAGATACTTCTCGAAACGAAAGTTGGCCCCAACACAGGGCCAAAAAAAATGACCCAGGCGGAAAGTCATTCCGCCCGGGTCCATTGTGCCCCGTAACCGTCGGTTTGACGCGTGCTAGCCGCCGAATTTCAACCGACATTTGAAATGTTAAATGAAGAGCGGTTAACTAAGCGTTAATCCGATCTGACTGAAAAGTCAACGGCTGCGGGAGTTTTGCTGCACGTTTCGAGGCCCGCCTGGGCCTACCCTGATGCAATCACCAAACTCGATGCAGAATGTCAGCTAGCGATTATCGACCAAGTTAAGGTCCTGGAGCTTGCCGCTGAGGGCTTCAGAGTCCGCTCCCTCGCTTAGCTTGACGGCAAGTCGGACGTCGTTGGCAGAGTCAGCGTGGCGCAGTGCTTCCTCGTAGCTGATCTCGCCGTCTTGATACAGGCGCAGCAAACTTTGATCAAACGTCACCATACCGTGGTGGGTCGAGTCCTTCATTATCGACTTGATCTCTTCGATCTTGCCCTTGCGAATCTTTTCCTGAACCAGCGGGGTGTTGATCAGAACTTCGAGGGCGACGTGGCGGCGGTCACCGTCGACAGAGGGAACAAGCTGCTGGGCAATGACCGAACGCAGGTTGAACGACAGATCCAGCAGGACCTGCGAGTGGCGATCTTCCGGGAAGAAATGCAGAATTCGATCCATTGCCTGATTGGCATTATTGGCGTGCAGCGTAGTCAGGCAGAGATGGCCGGTTTCGGCAAAGGTAATGGCGTGCTCCATCGACTCACGGGTCCGGATCTCGCCGATCAGAATCACGTCAGGCGCCTGCCGCAACGTGTTCTTCAGAGCGATATCGAAGGAGTCGGTATCAATGCCCACCTCGCGCTGGGTGACCAGGCTTTTGCGGTGTTTGTGAACGAATTCGATCGGGTCTTCAATGCTGATGATATGCCCCGATGAACTGTTGTTGCGGTGGCCAACCATAGCTGCCAAAGTCGTCGATTTACCCGTGCCAGTGGCGCCGACTAGGATAATGATGCCGCGCTTGGCCATCGACATTTCGGCCAGGGTTTCCGGAAGATCGAGGTCTTCAAAGGTCGGGATGTCAGTCTCAATGCGCCGACAGACCATGCCGACGCTGTTGCGCTGATAGAACGCACTGACTCGGAAGCGCGCCACGCCCTCGAGCGAGATCGCAAACTGGCACTCTTTGGAGCCGTGGAATTCCTCACGCTGGTTTGCCGTCATGATGCCGTTGATAATATCGACCACGGCATCATGGCCGAGCACATCGCGAGCCAGTGGTTTAATTTTGCCGTGCACCTTGATGCAGGGCGGCGCGCCCACGGTCACGAAAAGATCCGAGCCGTTTTTGTCGTGCAACTTGCGCAGCCAGTCCTGAATGTTGGTCGAGCTCATACGGTTCTCCTGTTAGCGCGGGGTCGGGCTCGCATCAGGCCAGAGTGGCCTTGTTCTGAGCCTTTCGCATCGCTTCTGGCTTGGCCACGATACCGCGGCGAACTAGATCTACCAGACACTGGTCAAGCGTCGACATGCCGACGTTCTGGCCGGTCTGGATGGCCGAGTACATCTGTGCCACCTTGTCCTCGCGGATCAGGTTTCGGATCGCCGGCGTGGCGACCATGATTTCGTGGGCACCAACCCGGCCACCGTTGACACGTTTTAGCAGCGTTTGCGAAACCACTGCCCTGAGCGACTCCGACAACATCGAGCGCACGATCGGCTTTTCTTCGCCCGGGAAGACGTCGATAATGCGGTCAATGGTCTTGGGCGCAGACGACGTATGCAGGGTCGCGAACACCACGTGGCCGGTTTCGGCTGCCGTCAGAGCCAGGCGAACCGTCTCGATGTCACGCAGCTCGCCGACCAGGATGATGTCTGGATCCTCACGGAGCGCCGATCGAAGGGCCTGGTTGAAGCCGTGCGTGTCGCGCTTGACCTCGCGCTGATTGATTAGGCAGCGCTGCGAATTATGAACAAATTCGATCGGGTCCTCGATTGTAAGGATGTGCCCCGGCACCGTCTTGTTGAGGTGGTCGACCATGGCCGCAAGAGTGGTGGACTTGCCGGAGCCGGTCGGCCCGGTGACAAGAATCAGCCCGCGCGGCACCTCGATGATGTCTTTGAACACTGCCGGCGCTTGAATGTCTTCAAGGGTCCAGATGTCGTTCGGGATGACGCGGAAGGCCGCCCCGATACCGCGATGATGGTGGAACGCGTTAACGCGGAACCGTGCCAAGCCTGGGATATTGTAGGAAAAGTCGACTTCCAGGTTGGCTTCGAAATCTCGTCGCTGATGGTCGTTCATGGTGGAGTACACCAGCTCGGCCATTTCCTTGTTTTCGATCGCCGGGGTGTTGATTCGGTGGATATCACCATCGACGCGTATCATTGGCGGAAGACCTGCAGAGATGTGGAGATCCGAGGCCTTGTTCTTGACCGTAAATGCCAACAGTTCAGTGATGTCCATAATTGTTTCCGTTTCTGTCCTTAGTCACGCGCCGTAATGCAGCAAGTCAAAAGTCCGTCGATCGACCCGGCGTCTGGATCGGCCAGGTTAAATGTAGCTGACCAATATTTCGCGCCGATCTCATGTGTCGGGCGAATAATAATTTGAATTACGCTTTTTCAAGTCAGATTGATTTTTACAGCGATCGCGTTCGATAGTAGCCTATGTGCGAAGCGAATCAAACTCCAGAGCAGCGCTTTTCCAATGTGATCAGACGCATCCGTGATGCCTGCGCAAGCCATAAGCGTGACCCGGATCACATTCGGCTACTCGCCGTTAGCAAAACCAAACCGGCTGAGCAGATTCAAGCACTCGCTCGCCTAGGGCAGCGTTCCTTCGGCGAAAACTACGTCGACGAGGCCGTAGAAAAGATCGAATTATTGCGTGATCTTAAGCTCTGCTGGCACTTTATTGGACCGATTCAATCAAACAAGACCCGTCTGCTTGCCGAACACTTCGATTGGATCGAAAGTGTCGATCGCGTCAAGATCGCTCGCAGGCTCGCCGACCAGCGCCCCGAGGTCAAGCCCCCGTTGAAGGTGCTTATTCAGGTCAACCTTGACGGCGAGTCACAGAAGGCCGGCTGCGCAGCGGAGGAGATCGATGAGCTGGCCGAATTCATTGACGCTCGCCCCGAGCTCCAACTGCGAGGCCTGATGGCAATTCCGGCACAGAGAGACGATTCTGAGGCGCAGCGCGCTGTCTTTAGCCGACTAAAAACTCACTTCGATGCCCTGGCACGATCGCATCCCTCCGTCGACACCCTGTCGGCCGGCATGTCCGGTGATATGGAAGCTGCCATCGCCGCAGGCAGTACGGAAATTCGCGTGGGCACTGATCTCTTCGGCCCGCGCAGTTAGACTCTGACGCGAACTCAGTCATCGACCATCACGATCCGAGGTTGAAACGAACATGACATCAGCACGCATCACATTCATCGGCGGCGGCAACATGGCCCAGGCACTGATCGGCGGCCTTCTCAGCGCCGGCCAGTGTCCAAAGCGGGTTTCAGTTGCAGACCCCAGCGCCGAGCAGCGCCTGAATCTTGAATCACGCTTCGGAATCAGCTGTCACGAGGACAACGCCGAGGCGGTTATCGGCGCCGACGCCGTTGTGCTGGCGGTCAAACCCCAGATGATGGGGACTGTTCTAGCCGAGCTCCGCGAAGTCTTGCCGTCAGACGCGGTCGTGATCAGCGTGGCGGCGGGCATCACGATGGCCGGCATGGCAGATGGACTGGGTGAGCAGATTAAAGCGGTGCGCGCCATGCCGAACACGCCAGCCCTCTACCAGGCTGGCATCAGCGGTCTGGTGGCCAATGCCTACTGCGACGCTGAAGCGCGCGCGCTGGCCGAAACCATCCTGAGGGCGACGGGCGAAGTGGTCTGGGTCGATAAGGAAGAACAGATGGATGCCGTCACCGCCGTGTCCGGTTCCGGACCCGCGTATTTTTTTGCCTTCACCGAACACCTAGCCGAAGCAGGCATTCACGCTGGTCTGCCGCCGGACGCCGCCCTCAAGCTCGCGCGCCACACGGCAATCGGCGCCGGTCGCATGCTGGCGGAATCTGATCTGGATGCTGCTGAACTGCGCCGACGCGTGACCTCGCCCGGCGGCACTACCGAGGCAGCACTCAAGCAATTTGCCGCCGCAAAAATGGCTCGTATGATCGAACAGTCCGTCGATGCCGCTGTTAAGCGCGGCCAAGAACTAGGAGCAAACTGATGGGTTCACCCAGCGCTGCGTTTTCTTTTCTGGTCGAAACGCTGATCGGCCTGGTCCTCACGGTCCTGCTGCTACGCATTCTGCTCGAAGCCGTGCGCGCTGACTGGTACAACCCGGTCTGCCAAGCCCTGATCAAGATCACCGACCCGTTGGTCAAGCCGGTCGCCAAGATGATTCCAAGGGTCGGCAAAATCAATATGGCAGCCCTGGTTGTGCTCTACGCTCTTCAGGTGCTCGGCCTGGCCATCTTGTTCATGATCTCGGGCCAAGTGCCCGACCCGCTCGTCTTAGCGCTGCTCGGCGTGCTACGCCTGATTCGTCTGCTACTGGTGGTCTACATCGTGCTGATCATCGCCACCGTCATCGTGTCCTGGGTCGGCCAAAACGTACGCCACCCCATCATCCCCCTGCTTTTTCAGCTCACCGATCCGGTACTTGCACCGATCCGACGCGTCCTGCCTGACCTCGGCGGCTTCGACCTTTCGCCGCTGCTGGCCATCATCGCAATCCAGTTCCTGATCATCCTGCTGGGGGTTTGAAGTGATGGGTAAAGGGGGTAAAGGGTAAAAGGGTTAAGGGGAAAAGAGGTTTCCGGTTTCCGCGTGATGATGACTTTCGCCTTTCCCTGAAAACTGAACCCTTGAACCTGAAACCCTCTTGACCCTTTCACCCTTTAACCCCTTACCCCTTTCCCCCTTTAAAACACGAAGAACTGCTGCTGGAAGGTAAATTCGTAGGGGGTTGATCGGCCTTCAGGTTGGACGCCGATGCGGAAGGTCACTCGCTCTTCGTTGGTGATTCGGAAGGTTCCGACGTAGTAGATTGCGCCCTGATCACGAATCTCGCGCAGCTCAATGGTTCGGCGCTGGCCGGTCAGGTTGACGGTTTCGGCAGTGACCGTCGCGCTG
>JGI12210J13797_10468532_pt1 | contig 13383 bp, 11 predicted proteins | sample ElkSlonscriptome_3_FD_13797 | JGI IMG/M metagenome (IMG submission 13797)
GGCGATCGCTCCATCGCAGTATTTTGGATGAGAAGCTTGGATTAATGCAGGGGCAGGCAGGGCGATCGCCCTTCCCAACTGAAATAATAAAAGGATCAACGATCAGGACATACCCATGCCAAAATCCAACACCTTTGAGTCACAATACCCAAACATTCAACACTTTGTAGAAGCAATAGGCTGGATTGAAATTGGTCAAAATGAGATGATCACCGCTTTTGTCCGAGCCCATGATTTAGGCGGCACTGTTTATGAAGGTGAAGATAGCTATCCCAGCATGGAAGAAGCATTACAGGATTTGGAATCGGGAATTAAAGCCTATCTCGATGAAAACGGCATTGAGTGATCGTCTCCCCTCATTCCCATAAAATCGAGCCAAAGGGCAATCCACTAAATTCTACTCAAACTCATAGCCCTGATTGACCCAATAATGCCAATCGGCGATCGCCTGTTGTGTTTCTTCGTCTGCCTCTGAAGCCTCAAGCTGGATCAATGGCACTGCCAAAGTATCATCCTCCCACCTAATCTCCACAAACATCTCTTTCTCACACTCATCCTCTGGTGCCATGCCCACCACATCTACTGTTGCACCTTCTTTCAGAGGAGAAATGCGTCGCTTACTGGCACAAACTGCTGTGAAGGGAAACTGCATCGTGTCTTGCAAGTAGTAGTACCAACCCATGACTTGCTCTTCCGGGCCATAGGCATCTACTACAATTTCCATCGTGATGCGATCTTCTCGTTCCTCGTCCCGTTTCACTTTCGACATGACAGCAGCTCCTATGTATCACCTGGTAAAACACCTGGAATAACCATTAACGCCCTTTTCACAAGTCAGCATAAATGTAAATCTCAACTCTTCACACAATGACAAGCAAAAGCTCCACCCAAGAGAGTCATGACCTCAATAAACCAGAATACCTTTAGAGCTATTAACCCAGAAACAACGCACGTCATTTCATCTACAATCTATAAGCAGAATGCATACCAGCATTTCCCATTGTGCAATGCCAATCATTGCAACACTGATGAATACATGGGGTTCAAAAAGGCAAAATAGGCTACCTTTTTCGCGCATAACTTTAACACCACGGACATATAAAGTGTCGCTCTACAAATCTGCGAAGCGCGACATTTAATGTGCGAACGTACAAATATAAATGGAGCTAAGCGGATTCGAACCGCTGACCCCCTCAATGCCATTGAGGTGCTCTACCAACTGAGCTATAGCCCCTTAAGTTGCGATATACATCATGACTTGGCAAGTCGCTCTAGTCAAGAGTTATCTAGAAAAAGATATGACCCGACGGCTTCGACGACTCTAGACAAGATTTATAGAGGAATCCTCTTGGATCGCGTAAGTCTCCCGAAAAATCGACTACAGTAAAAGACGGTTAAATCATTTAGATTCAAGACGAAGCGAGGTCGCTGCATGGCATCCATTCGTGAGCTGCACGAACAACTCACCAGCAAAGAGCGCACGGCGGTCGAAATCGCCCAAAAAGCGCTCGATCGCATTGAAGCATTAGAGCCCAAGCTACACAGTTTTCTCCATGTCACTGCCGAGAAGGCATTGGAGCAGGCCCGCCAGGTCGATGCTCAGATTGCAGCGGGAGAGGAGATTGGGGTGCTGGCCGGAATTCCCATCGGCATCAAAGACAACCTGTGTACCCAGGGCATTCCAACCACCTGCGCCTCGCGGATTCTCGAAAATTTTGTGCCGCCTTATGAATCAACCGTGACGCAAAAAATAGCAGCAGCGGGCAGCATCATGGTCGGTAAGACCAACCTTGATGAGTTTGCTATGGGCGGGTCTACCGAAAACTCTGCCTTTGGCTCTACAGCCAATCCCTGGGATCTCAACTGCGTCCCTGGCGGGTCGTCGGGTGGCTCGGCGGCGGCGGTTGCGGCAGGGGAATGTCCAATCGCCCTCGGGTCTGATACAGGCGGGTCGATTCGTCAGCCTGCTTCTTTTTGTGGCGTCGTGGGCATGAAGCCGACTTATGGACTGGTGTCGCGCTACGGGCTGGTCGCCTTTGCGTCATCTCTTGATCAGGTTGGCCCGTTTGCTCAGACGGTCGAAGATGCGGCCATTTTGCTGGGGGCGATCGCTGGGTATGATCCCAGAGACTCAACCAGCCTTAAGGTTGAAATTCCCGACTATACCAAAGCGCTAAAGCCCAATCTGCCAAAAGGCACGAAAGTCGGCATCATCAAAGAAACCTTTGGGGAAGGGCTGGATGCTGAAGTAGAAAAAGCCGTGATGGCTGCGGTGGAGCAGTTTAAATCAATGGGGGCTGAAGTCCGAGAAATCACCTGTCCGCAGTTTCGCTATGGCATCCCTACTTACTACGTCATTGCACCTTCAGAAGCATCAGCAAACTTAGCCCGTTATGACGGCGTTAAGTATGGCGCTCGCAAGGAGCAAGCCGCAGACCTGATGCAGATGTATACCCGTACGCGTGCAGAGGGATTTGGCCCAGAAGTGAAGCGCCGCATTATGATCGGCACCTACGCTCTTTCCTCTGGCTATTACGATGCTTACTACCTCAAAGCTCAAAAAGTTCGGACGTTGATCAAACGAGACTTCGAGAAAGCGTTTGAAGACGTTGATGTGTTGGTTTGTCCTACCGCGCCAACTACTGCATTTCCAGCCGGAACAAAAAGCGACGATCCGCTCAGCATGTATTTGCTGGACTTGATGACTATTCCTGCAAATCTAGCAGGTTTGCCAGGTTTGAGTCTTCCCTGTGGATTTAGTAAAGCAGGCTTACCCATTGGTTTGCAGATCATCGGCAACGTGTTGCAAGAGGAGAAGGTGTTGCGAGTGGCCTATGCCTATGAACAGGCAACGAGCTGGCACACCCTCAAGCCAGATTTGTCCTAAATTTGGGGCATAACTCACACTCAGATTCTGGGTAAGCGCGCACAGCTGTGCGCCCCTTCATTAGTGCTTTGAGACTAGCGCTTAGAAACGGCAGCGCTTTCATTCACGTACCATCGCCAGGGAATATCTTGCCCCTGCGAAAGTCCAATGCGGGTCGTTTGAGTCAGGTTAAGCTGACCTGATTGAATATCATCTTCAAAGTTCGGACTGCGGTGCTCTAGCCAAACAGCGCTGTCTTTCTGCAATAGATGAGCGGTGAGGCTGCGGTCAATCTCTAGGGCTCGACAGAGTTTGCCAGGGCCTGCTGCGACTCGATGGGGCGATCGCCGCTGAGATGGCGTGAGTGAATCAGGCAACCGATCGAGTTCGGCTGCTCTCAACAACACCGCACTCGGAACGTTATCCTGGTCAGTCACAATGTTCAAACAGTGATACATGCCATAAATCAGATATACATATGTCAGTCCGGCAGGGCCAAACATCACCGCATTGCGTGGGGTCTTTCGACGATAGGCGTGACATGCCGGATCACCAGGAGCATAGGCTTCTGTCTCGACAATTAGAGCGCGGGTTTCTTGACCGTCGGAATGACGTCGAACTAAAAAGCAGCCGAGTAACTCGGGAGCCACCTCTGGCGAAGAACGAGATAACCATGCGGCTTCAACGATGGGTGGAACAACTGATGAGATAGCTCTCTGTTCGACAAATCTTGGGTCATCAGCGCCGTTTGATTGGGCGACTGAAGGGCAGTCAGTTCCTATTTCAGAAGTTTCTTCCCGCACTCTGTTTTCTGAACTCGAAAATAGGGACTTTTCTGAATGGGAACGGGAAAAAGGCGAGGGAAAATACGCAGCAAGACCAGATTTTGAAGATTTCACAGGGATATTGATGGCACTTCAGGTGATGGAGAATGGATTGTAGGGGAGCTTCAAGTAACATTAGCCTCATTCCTAGCTCTGACAGGAGAATTAGCTCTGAAAAAAGAATCTGATAGTATTTGGAATATTGGGCTGCTTCGTTGGAGAACTCCTATAGTATTAGTAGTCAGACACAATTCCAGCGCTAACGTCCTATGGATAGATTTAGTGGAAGCTGTCGTCTTGTAGTTTAGGCAACAAGCATCAAGTCAAAATCCCGTCAGAAAAATTCTGCAAGAGAACCTATGGATACTAAGCTCATTTTTCTAGCCATCACTCCGATCTTTGTCGCTGCGTGTCTTTTCTTTGGCACTCGCAATGGGTTCTATGACTCAGATGACTATCATGGGAATGGTTCTGCTCACTAGTCGTTGACTAGTCAATAGGTATTGTCCAATTGACATCATTGCAATCATGGATCGGAGGGAAGAATTCCTGTAAAGTGCCGACCATTGTGATGTCAATTGCTTAAGATTCAAGGTGTTCAAGCCAACCGTTGTGAGGCAGTTGTGGCTGAGTTAGAGTGCATCCCTTTTGCTGTAGGTCACGCGAATGAAGGGGTGTGTATCTTGATGTGCATGGGGCCGTATCGAATCCTTCTGGATTGCGGCCTAAAAGACTTATCTCCTTTGTTAGAGCAGGCATTGGATGTGCCTGAGAGCGGTCAATTAGAGGCAATGGACGAGCGCAAAAGCGATGCGGGCTACGCCCAGGCAAGCCAACGCCCACGTTCTACCTCCACCGTCGTCCAACAGAAATCAATCGCAGATTTTGCCTTTTGTAGCCATGCCCATTCGGATCACGCGAGGGGGCTGCTAGAGCTACATCATCAATATCCGCAAATGCCCGTCTACGGTAGCGGCATCACTGCACAGCTATTGCCGCTCAACTGGCCTGAGAAAACCGTGCCAGACTTTTGCAAAGGACTGGAATGGCGATCGCCCATTCAGCTTTACCCTGACCTCTCCATTCAAATTTGGCCTGCGGGTCATTTGCCCGGTGCTGCGTCCGTGTTGCTGACCTATATGACGGGCGATCGCACCTATTCTGTGTTCTACACCGGAGATTTTCTGCTGTCCAATTCTCGCTTGGTAGACGGTCTTCCCCTCGACGAATTGCGCAGTCTTAAGCCTGATGTGTTGATTGTCGAAGGCAGTTACGGCACTGCCCGCTATGCCAAACGACGGCAGCAAGAAAACCATCTAGCAGACAAAATTAAGCAAGCGATCGCCCAAAATCACTCTGTGCTACTGCCTACGCCTGTGTTAGGACTGGGACAAGAGCTGCTGATGCTGCTTCGGAGTCACCACCACTTCACCGGACAGCCTATCGATATTTGGGTGGATCATCGGCTGGCTCAAGCTTGTGACATGTACCTCGATTTGATGGCTCAGTTTCCCAGCACGGTGCAGAATTTCGCCCGTCATCAATCCCTATTTTGGGACGAGCGCATCCGACCTTTCGTGAAGCGGCTCCCTCCACCGTCAGTAGACGAAGATCCGCCTTTTCGATTTGAAGCTGAAGCAGCCGACGATGCGGATTCCGAAAACCCGCATTCAGCCAATCCGGCGATTGTGCTCGTGGATGCAATGTCACCCCTTGAGCGTTTTTGCCAAGACACGACTCGTCGGTGGATGCTGCTGCTACCGCATAAAGTGGGACAGCCTAGTTCTGTGGAGCGATCGGTCTACGATCAAGTTCAGCAGTCTGATCTCTTACAACAGCGCATTCAATCTGCTCACCTCACGATTGATTCCTACACGGTAAGCGATCACTGCGATGGCCCTGGCACGACTCAGTTCATTCACAACCTTCGGCCTCAGCATGTTGTTTTGATGCACGGTTCGCCTAACAATCTCACTGACCTGACTGGACTAGAAGATTTACAAAATCGTTACCAGCTCCATATGCCCAGCGCCGATATGCGGCTTGAGCTACCCGTTGGAGATGTTTTTGTGCAGCCAGAGCCTCCTGCTGTGACCTATGAGGGAGAACTAACAGAACTCAAAACCACGGTGATGCTGACGTTGCCCAAATCGGTTCAGCAAGACGATCGATGGCAAGCCTTTGCGGATACCGGAATTGTTGAAGCTCGGTGGCAAGGGGAAGAATTGATCATCCGAGGCGTGCAGCAGCCCGAACTGCTAAGCCAAGACCGCTCCTCTGCTTCGGCGCTGATTCCCGAATGTTGCGACCATTGCACTTTTTATCGAGGGCAACAATGCTGGAATCAACGATCGCCCCTCTTTGGCTTCAAGGTCACACCAGAAGGGTCTTGTCCTGAGTTCAAAGCAGTCGATGAAGAGGATTAGATTTTATTCGAACCCCAGTTTTGACAACGGTTTGACGGTTGAACAACTGGTCACTCTCCCAAGCTAGGAACCGAGGAACAGGATAGGATATGGAAGAAGAATCCCGTTTTATCGCGGAAGTAAGGCTCTTCGCGTCTGCTTCTTCCCTTTCCCTTCTGCACAAAAGAATCCATGAACCTCTCGGCTTGGTCAATCAAGAAACCAATTCCCACCTTCGTCTTGTTTTTGGTGATGACCTTGGCGGGGTGGCTAGGTTTTTCGCAACTTGAAATCAACGACACGCCAAATATCGACATTCCAGCGGTGCAGGTGATTGTGACCCAGCAAGGAGCTGGGCCAGCCGAGTTAGAAACACAGGTTACAAAAAAAATTGAAGACGCAGTGGCGGGTATTGGCAATATTGATACCCTGACTTCGACCGTCAATGATGGCGTTTCCACAACCCTGGTGAATTTTGAACTGGGAACCGACAGCGATCGCGCGACCAACGATGTACGAAATGCGATCGCCCAGATTCGTCAAGATCTCCCCGCCGATGTGAATGATCCCGTCGTGCAGCGGCTGGAGTTTGCGGGAGGTGCGATCATGACCTACGCCGTTCGCTCAGATGTGCGATCGGTTGAAGAATTGAGCGATCTTGTGGATCGCACCATTAGTCGAGCCTTGCTAGACGTATCGGGGGTTGCTCAGGTGCAACGCATTGGCGGTGTTGATCGAGAAGTGCGAGTAGATCTGAATCCGGAACGATTGCAGGCGCTTAACATCACAGCTACAGAAGTCAACAACCAGATTCGAGACTTCAACATTAACCTCCCCGGAGGTCGAGCCGACCTCAGTACCGGAGAAACCAACATTCGGACGTTGGGTAGCGCGCCCACCGTGGAGGCGCTGAGCCAATATGAAATCGTCTTGCCCCAGGGAGGCAGTGTTTCTCTCAACAGTTTGGGACAAGTCACGGATGGGTTTGCAGAGCGCTCTCAGCTTGCTCGGTTCAACGGAGAGCCTGTCGTCGCATTTTCCGTTCTGAGAAGTTCCGGTACTAGCTTGGTTTCCGTTGAAGAAGAGGCTCGGGAAAAGGTTGCAGAGCTGATCCCAACGCTGCCTGACGATGTTTCGCTGGAACTCATTGTTACTCAAGCCGACGATGTTCGAGAGTCTTACCAAGCCACGGTCGATGCCCTTGTTCTAGGTGCATTGCTCACCGTGATTACGGTTGGCTGCTTCCTGCGGGACTGGCGACCGACCCTGATCACAGCCGTAACCTTACCGCTCTCGATCATTCCAACCTTTGCGGTCATGCGCTTTTTCGGTTACACCCTAGATGGCATGACCCTGTTAGCACTGGCGCTGGCTGTTGGAATTTTGGTAGACGACGCCATTGTTGAAATTGAGAATGTTGAGCGCCACATCAATATGGGCAAAACGCCTTTCAAAGCAGCTCTGGACGCCTCAGCAGAAATTGGACTGGCAGTGGTGGCGACAACAGCAACGATTGTCGCGGTGTTTATCCCTGTGGCGTTTATGGGAGGTGTACCCGGACAGTTCTTTCAGCCGTTTGGGGTTGTGGTGTCGGTGTCGGTGATGTTTTCGACCCTGGTCGCCCGCACCATGACCAACTTGCTCGGAGCACGGTTGCTGAAACCCAAAGCTAAAACAGGTAAAGAGAACGCGGCAAAAGCAGTGCCGAAACCGGGTCTCTATGCCCACGTGCTGGTCTGGTCGTTGCGTCACCGAATTGCGACTCTGCTGCTAGCGATCGCCTTCTTTATCGGCAGTCTTCAGCTAGTGCCCTACATCCCCAAAGGACTGTTCGACAGTGGCGACACCGGAGTTGCAAATCTAGCTGTGGAGCTGCCGCCTGGTTCGACCCTAGACGAGTCGGATCAGGTCACCCAGCGCATGCTGGAGATGCTACAAGACAATCCAGCTACGGAATCAGTTCTGACATCCGTGGGTTCATCGGGTAGAAATTTCTCAGGTCGGGGTGTCAACAGAGCAACTGTTTATGTCAATCTCGTCCCTAGTGATGAGCGCAGTGTCACCCAGCAAGAGTTTGAAGCTGAAATGCGGCAGGAATTTCAAACAATTCCAGGAGCACGCATCAGCTTTGAAAGTCAGGGTGCAGGAGGCAGCGGCAAAGACTTGTCCATTGTGCTCAAGAGCGAAAACGCCGACTCTTTGCTAGCGGTTGCCAACGAGTTGGAACAGCAGATGCTGACTGTTCCTGGACTGGTGGAAGTCAACTCTAGCGCCAGTCTTGTAAAACCAGAACTGCTCATCCGTCCTGATCCTGCACGAGCAGCTGATTTGGGCGTATCAGTGCAGGCGATCGCCAGAACTGCGTCTTTGGCAACTTTGGGAGATTTAGACGCGAATCTTGCCAAATTTGACTTGCCCGATCGCCAAATTCCGATTCGAGTACAGATTGCACCTGAGCAGCGGAATGACCTCAATACCCTCCGCAATCTCGATGTACCCAGCCGTGCTGGAACTCTCGTTCCCCTCAGTGCAGTTGCCGACATCACCCTCGGCAGTGGCCCTGCCCAGATCGATCGGTTTGATCGCGCTCGTCAGGTCACGATCGGAGCCAACCTTCAAGGCATCTCTCTTGGAGATGGCTTAGATGCGGTCAAATCTTTACCCGCTTTCGTTAACCTGCCCTCCGATGTGAGCCAGCAGCCCTCTGGCGATGCTGAAATTATGCAGGATGTCTTCACTCGTTTTGGCACCGCTTTGGCAACAGCCGTGCTCTGCATCTACGCGATTTTGGTGTTGCTCTACAACGGTTTTTTGCATCCGCTAACCATCATGGTGGCGCTGCCTCTATCCATCGGTGGGGCATTGATAGGTCTCCTTGTGGCGCAAAAAGAACTCGGACTCTTCGCTCTCATCGGCATCGTGTTGCTGATGGGCATCGTCACCAAAAATTCGATTCTGCTGGTGGACTATGCCTTGATGAACAAGGAAGAGGGAAAGTCCCGTGCCCAGTCGGCTCTGGAGGCCGGGGTCTCTCGTCTGCGACCGATCATGATGACGGCTCTGGCAACCATTGCCGGAATGCTGCCCATTGCGCTGGAACTGGGTGCAGGCTCAGAAGTCCGCAGTCCAATGGCGATCGCCGTCATTGGCGGGTTCACGACCTCAACCCTTCTGACGTTAGTCGTCGTGCCTGTGATCTTCACCTATGTTGATGAATTTCAAGATGGCCTAAAACGTCTATTTCAAAAGAAGCAGCGCAAGAGTAATGCGATTCAAAAGCTGAAGCGGCAATTCTCGCGATCGCCTGAGCGAGATTAAAGCACCTTCGTCTCATGAACAGCAGCAGTTGAACTGGGGCGATCGCCTTCTGCTGTAGCCTCTTTCAAATCATCATCCATACGGCTATAGCACTGCCCATCATCCCAAAGTCCTCTAATCTGAGTTACCACAGCCTGCCCAAAGCCGAGGGTATAAAACACCCATCGTGTTGCAACTTTGAGAGGAGAACCGCTTTTGTAACATGGAGGATGTCCCAGCACATGGCAGTCAAACAGCTTTGCGAAAAATCGTAGGTTCTGCTCCAGCGTCAGATTTTTCAACCCCATTAAAAAGTGGTTGTGGTAAAAAGTGATTTGATAGTTCATTGAGCGGGTACTGATGTCGTGACAGCCGCCGCTCTCCTCACCCAGGTGAACCAAATGAGCTTCTGGACTGTACCAGATGATGTATGGCGTTTTGCGAATGTGGAGGCAAAAGTCAGACTCTTCCCGCACCGCACTGCCTCGAAACCGCTCGTCGAAGGCGAGACCATATGGCTCGAAGAGTTCTCGCCGGAACGACATATTGCAGCCCCGTGCCGTTAAGACCTGCTGGGGCTGAGTCGTATGAACGAGGTCGAGATGATACCAGGCAATGCCAGGATCCATTGCTTCGGGCGGCAGATTCTCAATCATCAACCCCGGTTCGGCATCGGCCAGCTTCATGCGATCAAAGACCCGTCCTGCCACCGCTCCTACATCTGGGCGATCGCAGAATATTTGCACATGGGCAGCAAAATATCCGGTTGGAAGCTGCACGTCATCATCGATGAACAAAATGATTTCGCCGTGCGATCGCCTCACTCCATAGTTTCTCGCCCCCGGTAGACTTGCCCACGGTGTAGTGTAAAGCCGAATCTTGTTCGCCGCAGCTAGTTTTGTCAGGTAGTGTTGAGTTGAAGGTTCATGGGTCTGAGTCTGATCCACCACCACGACTTCCACATTTGCATAGTCTTGGTTCAGCACATCCGTTAGAGTGTCGCACAGGACTTGCTCACGGCCATAAGTAGGAACGACGACGGAGAGAAGAGGAGATGTCACAAGCGACTCCTTTGGAATGTGAGGAGGGATGAGTTTTATGTTAAGCGAATGTTTTAGAGCGGCGCAGACGCCTACGTTGGCGGGCAGAGAGTTTATCTTCAGACTCAGCGGCTTTGAGGCGCTCTTGGCGATCGAGTTCAGGAAGCTTCAAAATCACTCCAGCAAAGAACCAGTAGTAAATCGCCACGGGATCGACATCCAAAGGATAATAGTAGGTGTTATAGCTGATGAATAGAACGTATACCCAAAAAGATGCTCCATAGCTGCGAAGTGTGCGATCGCGCACCGAGCGATAGGACTTAAAGGTCTGATAAGTCAACACCGTCACAAAGACCAGAAACAGGAAAGCTCCCATCACTCCAACTTCGTAAATCACTTTGGGATAGTAGGTTTCAACCAAAGCCGTTTTGCCCAAGCTTCGCCCTGAATTGGTGGCGCGTCCTAGCCCATTCCCTAAAAAACCAGGCTGCTCCTTGATTGCCCAATCAAACTGTGCCTGAATAAACAGGTGGGGAGGTGAAGCTTCCCAGCGACTTTGAAGACTATCGATGCGTTCTTGCACCAGTTGAGGATTGTTTGCCGCTGCCAGCCCTAAGATGATGGACAACACAAAGGCAACTGGCAAGAACCGCTTTAGGTTTGCGACCTGACCCGTCAGCACCAAAAGCAATACGGTCGTCACGGGCACTAAAGCCAGAGCAATGCGCTGGCCTGACAATACCGCCATGACAAACACCGCCCCCATGGACGAAAGCCCGAGCGTACGCCATCGAATCAGCGGATCGTTAAACGCACAAGCAAACGCTAGAAACGCTGACGAAATGAGAAACCAGCCCCATTGCCAAGGCGCAACAAAAGTTCCAGGCAATCGAATCTGTCCCTGTTGAGGACTGTATAGCAGAGAGCCACCCACCAAACAGCGGGCATCTAGCGAAGCTTTGAACAGATCTGCTCCCACCGCATTGCGAGTGCCTTCACAACGCCCAGTTTTAAGAAAGAGGTATTGCAAAAACGCCAGTCCGCAGCAGATCAAAATTAAGACTACAGTCAACCGCATCATAAAGAATAGCGTCTTGCTATCCTTGACGAGGTAATAGCTGCAAACCATGAGGGGAACATAGCCCAGCAGCACTTTAAGTCCCAAGATACCCAGCAAAATCGGCTGCTCTCCTTGCGCCTCAAGCTGCTGCGAACCGTTTACCACCAGCAACACAATGCAGCAGTAGCCCACTAACAGCATCAGCGGCGCAAGCAGCGCTTTGTTGATGACAAGGGGTAAGTTTTCTCGTCGGCAAAATTGGAACACTCCAAATAGTGCAGGGATATAGAATCCATCCTTTGCAAGCTGAAGCAGAGGGCTGTTGCCAATAGCATAGGTAATCGTGCCGCCAAAGGGCAGATAAATTAGCAGCGCCCACATCGCCTGACTGGGATATCGAAACGATAGAGAGGTATAGAGAATTCCGAGGCAGACCCCCAACCCAGCTTGAGGCGCTTCGGTAACGATCGCCACAACAAAACCAATAAACGCTGAGAAAAAAACTGAAAAGGTCGTAAACCGAATCAGTTCTTTCCGAATGCGATCGCGCTTACGCTTGAGGGCAAGCTGCTCTTTGAAGCTGGGCTTAGGTTCTTCTTTCCCTTGCTTTCGGCTTTTTCGAGCAGTTCGTCGTTTAGGCATAAAGCCTCGTCATGCATAGAATCTGAGCGTAGAGTTTTCTGATATGTCCTGAATTCAGAAACTGGCGTATCAGCAATTGGCTCTATTGTGCCCCAAGGTCTTACAGAATTTTCACGTTGCGAGTATCAGCTCATTGCCCCAGAGTCACCTGATTTCAGTTCGTCATAGCTCCTTCAGAAGGACACAAATTCTCTGTTGTTTTCTAAAGGGCGATCGCACTTTTACTCCAGTTGCTGATAGACGACATCTGCAGGCAAACCCAACGCCTGAGCAATTTGATCTGTTGATAACCCCATCTGATGTAGCTGCTGTACTGCATTCAATCGAGCTTGTCGTTCTTGATTGGCTCGTTCTTCAGCCGATAAGTAGCGATCGCCCTGTGGGTCAAACCAGGAGAGAATTTCCCGCTCAATACCACCAATCACTCCTCGGCTGCGTCCAATGGCAAGACCAATCTCTGGCATCCAGAAAGGTTCGCCGATCTGTAGTTGATATTGGCCGTCAACAAGCTTGTAAACTTCAAAGGGTTGATGTCTGTCTCGCTGCCAGTAGTCAGGGTTGTAGATGACGTAATACAACACCCCTAATTTTTCATAGATTGTTGTTTTCTCGTCGTATTCGCCTCCGGGTGTCCAAGAAACAGTCTCTATCACCAAGCTCGGAACAACGCCGTTTTCTTCCCAGGTGACATAGCTTTTGCGGGAGGTATTGCCCGATTTGCGACGAGGGATGCCCAAACTCAAAAATCCGTCTGGCACGACGGGCACTCGCGGATTTACGCCCGTGAGATGATAAATGCCCATATCTACGCCAAAGTACCAGTCGTAGCGGTCTTTCCAGATGAGCTGAAGCAAAAACAGCAAATAGTTGGGCAAGAAATTCTGATCTTCGTTGTCCACGGGTAGGCCATCCGAGTCGGGCAGCTCGTCGCTGGAGGGCAGGGTTTTGTAGAGGTCAGTGTGCACCATAGGACTCAACCCGGTGTGAACGTGGTTCTATCATAGTGCAACTGGTTTAGCCGAATGGGCGATCGCACTTTGCGATTCCGAGTTGCAACTTCATGCGCTAAATCTAGCGACCTAGACTTCTGGTACTTTAAATTCTCTAAGCCCCTACTCCCGTATTCCCAATGACGGTGAAGTCCGGCCAATCTTTCGGGTCAGGATCGACTTCTATGAGAGGGCGAGGCAAATTAATCTCGGCTGTCACCGCTAACGTTGCCGCGTCCTGTGTCACCGTGTATTTGCTG
>JGI12210J13797_10011521_pt1 | contig 13380 bp, 12 predicted proteins | sample ElkSlonscriptome_3_FD_13797 | JGI IMG/M metagenome (IMG submission 13797)
GGCATGGGCCGAGGCGAGGGTGGGCACGCCCACGGCGGCCATGAGCACGGCCTGCCCCTCGCTCAGCTCGAGGGTGGCGCGGGCCAGCTCCAGCGGCAGCCCGATCGCGAGCCGTCCAGCGCCGCGGTCGGCACGGCGGCCGCCGCGGTCGGGTCGAGCACGGCGTAGCCGCTGAACCAGGTGAGGTTGACGGTGGCGATGCCCCCCAACGCCAGCCCCCGCAGCGCGTCGAGCCACGGCCAGCGATCGTCGCTCATCGCGGGGCTCCGCGCGCCATCGACAGGTACAGGGCCCCGCCGATCATCGGCAGCACCACCAACACGAGCATCACCGCCTCGACGCCCCGGGCCTGCCAGGTGAACCCGAGGCCGATCGGGGCGGCCACGCCCGCGGCGCTGCGCACCACGTCGCCCAGCGCCATCATCCGCCCCTTGCTGCGGCGGGGCACCCGGGCCGCCACGAAGCTGGGGACGGCGATCGAGCCGATCACCTCGCCCACCGTCCAGATCACGGTGCACCCGATCAGGGCCGGCAGGCTAGAGCCCCAGGCCATTACGAGCATGCCGAGGGTCCACAGCGCCGCGGCGATCACCATCGACCCGGGCGCGCCGCGGCCTCGGAGCCAGCGCTCGACCCAGACGCTCGAGACGAGCACGACGCCGGCATTGATGGAGTAGATCACGCCCACCCACCACGGATCGGCCTCGAAGGTCCGCGCCACGAGCAGCGGAACCGCGTACTCCAGGCCCATCAAGGGCGCCACGAGGAAGAAGCTCGCGCCCACGAAGACCAGGACGGTGGGATGGGCCCGCCACACCGCGAGGTGGCCGGGGAGCCGCGGGTCGTGCCGCGGGTCGTCCCGAGGGGCGGGCCGCGGGTGCACGCCCAGCCCGATGACCAGCGCGCAGGCCAGGGTCGTGAGCGCGTCCCCGATGAACAGCCAGCCGAACGAGGTCCGCGCCAGCACGCCCCCCAGCAGCGGACCCACGGCCATCCCGAGGTTGCCGCCCATGTAGAGCGCCGCGTAGGCCAGCGGCCGCAGGGGCTCGGGGGTCTCGTCGGCGACCAGAGCCGCCGCGGCGGGCCCGACCATGCCCGAGCCGAGGTAGCCCAGCGAAAGCCAAGCGGCATATGTGGCCGGGGCCAGGCCGGGTCGCCCGAGCGCGAGGAAGCCCAGCGCGTTGACGACCAAGGCGGCCACGAGGGTGGGCTTGCGACCGAAGCGGTCCGCCGACCACCCGCCCAGCAGGTTGCCCCCCAGCAGGCCCACGCTGCCCACGGCCAGCACGATCCCCACCGTCGACAGCGGCAGCCCCCGCCGCTGCCCCAGGTAGATCGTGAGATACGGAAAGACGAAGGCCCCGGCCCGCGTGATCGCGGTGCCCGCGACCAGCAGCCACACCGCACGCGGCAGCGCGCGCAGCTCAGCCACGGGTCAGCGAGTCCAGGGCTCGCTGACGATCATTGACCAAGCGACCCGCCGGCACGAAGCCCTGGGACAAGGCCCGCCCGCGCGCCTCACCGTCGCGGACGTACGCGTCGATCGCCCCCCGCGCGCCCGCTTGCTTGAGCTCCCGCACCAGGTGCCCCATGAACACCTCGCCCAGGATCGACAGCTCGAGCCGATCGGGATGCTCGATGACCAGCCCCTCGCGAACGAACGCCGCGAGCGCCTCGAGCTGCGACGGCACCAGGTCGCCTCGCTGCCGCATGCGATCGAGGCGCGCCCGCGTCAGGTGCTCCCAGCGCAGCGGAAAGCACCACAGGGCCAGGTCGCGCTGGTGGGCATCGCTGCACGCGGGCAGGTGCCACGTGGGCGCATCGGCCTCCATCGCCGCGCACCACTGCTCGACGTCGACGTAGTTCTCCACCCGCGCGCCCGGCAGCATGCTCACCGCCTGCGCCCCGACCCCGAGCACGAACGACTCGTAGCGCCCGCCGGCGATGCACTCGTCGCCGGCGAGCCGGGCGAGCACCTCGGGTGCGATCCGGGAGGGATCCACGTAGGTGTTGGTGCCGCGGCGCTGCCAGCCCGCGCGCAGGAACGTGGTGTACGCATGCAGCCGCATCAGGGCCTGGTCCATCGGGCCGGGCAGCGGCGGGCAGGCTCCCGCCTCGACCGCGGCGACCAGGGCCGGAGCCGCCCCGGCCGTGAGCAGATAGGAGCTGATTCCCGTGATGCGAGGCTCGCCCATCAGCGCCTCGAGATCGCCGACCACTCCGGCCACGCTCTGCCCGGGCAAGCCGGTGATGAGATCGGCGTTGACGACCGGGATCCGCCCGTCGATCCAGTCCAAGGCCCGCGGCAGCGCGCTCGCCTCGGCCGGCTGCCGCATCGAGGTCCGAACGTCCGGGTCGAGCGACTGGATGCCGAAGCTCACCTTGGTCACCCCGGCGGCCGCCAGCGCGTCCACGAAGCCCTCCGTGGTCGTGCTCAGGGTCATCTCCACCGCGACCTCGGTCTCGGCCCCGAACCCCGGCAGGCCTCGCACGCCGTCGAGCACGTGCCCGATCGACGCGCGCAGCAGGTCGGGGCTGCCTCCGCCGATGTTGACGGCACGGATCGGAAAGCGGCCCAGGCCGGTGCGCGCGTGCAGCCGCTGCAGCTGCCGGACGACCAGCCGAGCGTAGCGCTCGGCCTCCGCCCAGCGCAGGCTGTTGCCGCCGGAGAACGCACAGAACCGGCAGTGCTGGGCGCAGAACGGCACGTGCACGTAGATCGACAGCGAGGCATCGTCCAGCACGGGCGCGCGCTCGATGGCCTGGTGCACCCGAGCCTCCGTCATCGATGGGTCGTCGGGGAGCATCCAATAGTCGATGGTGTTGCTCGCCAAGGAGACGTAGTTCGATCCGAGTAGGCCCTGCATCGTCGGTGCCCCATGTCGCGGGACGAGGCCGACATTGCAGGCGCGTCGCGAAGCGCCGCGCGAGCGTCACCGCTCGAACGCGGACAGCCCGACCGGCCGAGGCAGAGGCGACAGCTCGTAGAGCACCAGCTGCCCCAGCTGCCGTCGGTGCAAGAAGAAGCGCGCGTCGGAGGGCGCGGCGGGCCGAGGGTCGGCGATCGCCGCGTAGACGAACACCAGCACCCGCTCGCCCTGGGGCTCCACCGACAGCTCGAACGCACGCAACGCACTCAGCCCCCACTGATCGCACGGCGGCCGAGCGCCGCACTCGCTGCCGATCACGAGCCCGGCCGGAGGCTGCACGACCAGCGCGGAGCTGCCGTCGATCGAGCACGAGGCGCCGTCGGGCGGCTCGCTCCCCCCCCCCTCGACGTTCCCGAAGCCCTCCGGGGGCAGACCGCGGTACAGATCGATCCAGCGCGAGGTGACCCCCGGCGGCCCGGCGATCGTCGACGCGGGCTCGACCCGGGCGATCGCGTCAGGGGCGGTGGCCGTGGCTTGGGCCTGCTCCCGTGGCCACTGGCCCAGCAGCACCACCAGCACGATCGCCGCCGCCGCCGTGATGACGAGCGTCCAGACGGGCGCCCGAGACCAGCGAGAGCGAGACGAGACACGGTCGGCCTCGAAGACCTCGGCGCGCACCTCCGTCGCCTCTTCGATCCTCTGGTGCAGCCCCTCGAGATCGGGAAGCACGAACGCCCGCCGCAGCGAGCGGTCGATCGCCCCCTGCAGCGCCACCGCATCGCCCAGCGACGGGTCCTCCGCCAGCGCCCGCGCGAGGGCCGGCTCGTCGCCGTCGAGCAGGGCGTCGAGATCGATCGTGGGCTCGCTCATCGTGCGGCCTCCTCCTCCGAGCGCGACGCGGCGGCCCGGTCGGGCTGCCCGTCGGTCAGCGTGCGACGCATCCGGCTGCGCGCCCGATGCACGTGGCTCATCGCGGTGCCCTCGGGGATGCCGAGCACCTCGCCGATCTCCCGGTAGTCCAGGTCCATCACCGTCCGCAGCAGCAGACAGGCGCGGGCGGTGTCGGCGAGGTCGTCGAGGGCCGCGACCACGGCATCGTCGAAGTTGCGCTGACCGGGCACCAGCTGCCCGTGCGACGACACCCCGACCGGCTCGGGATCCTCCACCAGCGACAGCCGCGGCGGGCCGAGGCGCTCCCCTCGACGCTTCGCGCGGCGGCGATGGTTGAGCGCCACGAAGCGCACGATCTGGGCCAGCCACGCCCGCATGCTGGTGCCGGCCTCGAAGTCGTCGAGCTTGCTCAGCGCGATCATCGCGGCCTCTTGGAGGATGTCCTCGGCCCGCACGCGGTCCCCGACGATCGCCGCCGCGACGCACCACAGCGTCGGCGCGCAGAGGCGAAACCTTCGCGCGAACTCCTCCGCCGTGAGCGCTTCATCGTCTCGCATCGTGCGTCGGCGAAGACCGAGGCCCCCGCTGGCCCCTCATGTTCGGTCCCCCCCCGTGCGATTGCACCCCGCTGCGATTCTTTTCGAACCCCGGGGGCCACTGTGCGCCGGGCTCGACCCCGGGGCGGGGTTCGGCGGCGGGGGCTCAGCGGGTCATCTCGCGGGCGACGGCGAGGATCTCCTCCTCGCCCAGCAGCACGTGGTCGGCGGCCGGCCCCAGCGGGATGAAGCTGTCGCGGCTGGACACGCGGCGCATCTCGCCGCGGAAGCCGTGCTCGACCAGCGCGGTGATGATGCCCTCGCCCACCCCGCCGCTGCGCCGGGTCTCGTCGACCACCAGCACCCGCCCGCACGCGGTGGCGGCCTCGACCAGGTCAGCGACCGGCATCGGGGCGATCCACCGCAGGTCGAGCACCGAGGCGGCCACGCCCTCGGCCTCGAGCTGCCGGACCACCCGCCGGGACATGCGGACGCCGTTGGCAAACGACACCAACAGCAGCTGCTGCCCGTCGCCGTAGCGCCGCGCCCGGCCCAGCTCCACCGGCGGCGCATCGGGCTGGTAGGGGCTCTGGTACCGCCCATCGCCCTCCTCGTAGAGATCGCGGGTGTTGTACAGCGCAATGGGCTCGAGGAACACGGAGACCGCCCCGTCGATCCGCGCCGCGGCCACGCAGGTGCGCAGCATCCCGGCCGCATCCTCGCCGCACGAGGGCGACGCCACGATGATCCCCGGCACGTCGCGCAGCACGGCCACCGAGTTGTCATTGTGGAAGTGGCCCCCGAAGCCCTTCTGGTAGGCGTAGGAGGCGATCCGCACGACCATGGGGTTGGCGAACTGGCCCTGCGAGAAGAACTGCAGGGTGGCCGCCTCGCCGCGGATCTGGTCCTCGGCGTTGTGGAGATAGGCCAGGTACTGGATCTCGGGAATGGGGATGAAGCCGGCCTGGGCGGCGCCGATGGCCAGCCCCAGGATCGTCTGCTCGTCCAGCAGGGTGTCGAACACCCGCCCGATGCCCATGCGCCGCTGCAGGCCGCGGGTGAGCCCGTACACCCCGCCCTTCTTGGCGACGTCCTCGCCGAAGATGACCAGCTCGGGATACTTGAGCATCAGCTCGCCCAGGCAGCGGTTGATGTGCCCGGCCAGCGGCAAGGGGCCCGCCCGCTCGGGCAGCCGGCGCCGCGCCTGTTTCCGCGCCTCCTCGTCGTCGACCACGCTGGGGGCCCAGAACTGCAGCCGCTCGTCCTCGTCGACCGTCCGCGCGGCCTCGGCCATGATGGTCTCGATCCGCCGCGGGGCCATCGGGGCCATCACCGCCTCGGCGTCGGGCAGCAGCGGCTCCCCCTCGATCTCGGCCATCATGTCGGCGATCTCCTGCTCGGCCTGCTCGTAGCGCTCGCGCGCCTCGTCGGCCGTGAGCACGCCGGCCCGCACCAGCATGCGCGCGGTGCCCAGCACGGGGTCGCGCGCCTCGTCGGCCCGCAGGTCCTCGATGTCTCGGTAGGCCAGCGCCACGTCGGAGCCGGCGTGCCCCAGCAAGCGCACGGTGCTCACGTGCAAGAACGCCGGGCGGCGGGTCTGCCGGACGTAGCGCACCGCGTCGCCGGCCACGTCGTAGGTGGACGCGAGGTCGCACCCGTCGGCGGAGAAGTAGCGCAGCCCCGGGCGCCCGCGGTGGTTCTGCTCGATCCACCCCGGGGGCGTGCGCACGCTGATCCCCAGGCCGTTGTCCTCGCACACGAACAGCAGCGGCATGGGCAGCCCCATGTGGGCGATGTAGCAGGCGGCGTTGATCGCCCCGGTGGCGGTGGAGTGGTTGGCCGACGCGTCGCCGAAGCTGCACATCACGATGGCGTCGGCGGGCAGCTCCCGCATCACGCCCAGACGGTTGGCCCGCTTGAGCGCAAAGGCCATGCCCACCGCCTTGGGCAGCTGTGAGGCCACGGTGGACGTCTGCGGCGGCACCCACAGCCGCCGGTTGCCGAACACCTTGTGCCGCCCGCCCGCGATCGGCTCGGCCATCGCCGCGGCGATGCCCAGCAGCACGTCGCGAACCCCGTGGGCGTAGCCCGCCTTGCGGGCCCGCGCGAGGAAGAACCCGCCCGAGCGGTAGTGGAGGAACGCGGGGTCGTTCACCCGCATCGCGGCGGCCACCGCCGCGTTGCCCTCGTGCCCCGACGAGCCGATCGTGTAGTAGCCGCGGCCCTGCTCCCGCATCCGCAGCGCGGCGAAGTCGAGGTGGCGGCTGCGGAGCTGCACCTCGTACAGCGCCACCGCGAGCTTCGGATCGAGCGACCCGAGCAGGGCATGCCCCTCGGTCTCGGGATCATGGGGACCACCGCCGATGCCCTCGCGGAACGCATGATCGACGGACGGAGCAGAGGCTGGCTCTCGATTCGACATCCGACCGAATCATCGTCGCTTCTGCCCCGCTTCACCAACGGGGGCTCGTGTTCGGGATCGCCTGCGTAGCGACACGCACAACCATTTCTCGCCGCCGGATCACCTCGAACACATCACCCGACCTGTAGCAGCCGGGTTTTTCCGGGCCAGGCGCGCTTTTTGTGTACACAAAAAATCCGCCGAGGCTTACTGTTGTTCGACTTTACGACTCTTCCGAGTCGGGACGTCGTCGTTCATTACCTCGCCCGTTCGCACCGGGCAGTTCGCCATCAATGACACCCACATCGCGACTCTCGGGGGAGAGTGGGCGACGGGATGCTTCGTGCTCTTCGTCGCGCGCTCTACCCATAGTGACACTGGCCCTTCTCGTGCTCGTACCGACCGTGGTGCAGGCCGGCAAACCCCACGGCCCCTACGGCAAGGGAGACATCGAGAAGGGCGAGCTCTCGGTGGAATTGTTTCGCGGCGCGGCGGTGCCCTTCGAGCTGATGGTGGTGCCCACGCCGTGCGACTGCGCGGGGCACCTCGAGCTCGAGATCGAGTGGGATGCATCCGACAACGAGGTGGAGATCGAGCTCGAGGGTGATCATGGCTCGCTCGAGGCCTTCCCCGACGTCGACCGCACCGCGGGGGTGAACTGGGAGTTCAACCCCTTCTTCGCCGACCCGGAGGACATCGTCGATGGTCGCTACCAGCTGTGGATCATCGGCAGCGGCGGGCCCATCAGCATCTTCTACTACGACCCCGCCACCCTCGACCTGATGGGGAGCCAGTACGACTTCGCGGTGCCGCCCCCCGCCATCCCGGTGTTCTTCCCCACGCTCTACATGGTGTCGACCCCGATGTTCCAGCCCGATGGCTCGGGTGAGGTCGACGAGCACTGGACGTTTGCCTACGACGCGATGGTTCGGGGCGACTTCCCCCAGTACGCGCACCACGTGGTCAGCTTCCCTCCGCCCAACCTGTGCGGGGCCTCCGCCGACCGGCTGGACCTCTCCACGCTGCGCACCTACGTCAGCAACCCGCTGCCCGCCGCTCAGGCTCGTCCCTTCTCCGACTTCCTGCGCGACGGCCTGCTGTTCGACGTGACCATCGAGCCATCGTCGTACTTCAGCGATCCTCCCAAGACCACCACCATCGCTACCTATAGCGGTGCGACCGCGGCCGGGGGAGGCGTGCCCGAGGGCTGGACCTTCGACATCGACGCGGCGTTCATGAACGTGGCTCCGCCCATCCGGCCCTGGCCCGGCGCGGGGAGCTGCGAGCCGTGGTGGGGCGGCATCCACACGACCGGCCTCGATGTCTGCGGAGGTGCGTGATGAGCTTTCCTCGGTCTCCCCTTGCCCTGGCCCTGGCCCTGGCCTTCGCGTGCGGACTGTCCGCCTGCGACGCGCCCGACGACGACGCGACGCTCGACGACGACGTCGCGTTCCGCAAGAAGAACAAGCCGCCCAAGTACAACACCGGCAGCTACAACGCCCACCTGCGGCCGATGACCACGTTCGAGCCGGTCCTCCCGGCCAGCAGCGCCGAGGCGGGCCGGGCCCGCTTCGGCCTGGCCGCCGACCTCGAGACCGCCGACGACACCAGCGCGCTGTTCCAGGGTGAGTCGCAGTCGTTCGGGGGGCACGTCATCTCCAACGGGCGCACCTGCTTCAGCTGCCACCGCGGGGCCACCCTCGACCTCGGGCTGCCCCCGCCCCCCTTGTCGGACACGATCCCGCTGACCGATCCCCTGTTCACCGGCCTCGATGGCGACGCGCAGGGCGACGTGGACGGGCTCCACAACCTCGATCAGCTGGGGCTGTTCAAGATCCGGCCCAACCGCTTCAACCTCACCCGAGACATCGACGACCCGTTCCGGCAGGTCTTCGGCTGGCGCAAGTCGCCAGCGCTGGTGAACGTGGGCTTCGCCCACGGCCTGCTCACCGATCTCCGCGGGCGCACGATGTTCGAGACGGCCCGCGGCGCGGTGTTCAGCCACACCCAAGAGACCGACGGCCGCTTCGACGACCTGTTCGCGCCGCAAGACGGCGACGACATCGCGGCCTTCTTGTTCGAGCAGTTCTCCGACCCGGCGCTGGCCGCCCTGCGCGACCCCAGCGACCCGGGGTACGAGGCGCTCGTCGACGACCCCTTCGAGACCGTGCCGGTGTCGACCAAGGACGAGCGCAAGGGCAAGAAGCTGTTCGAGAAGCACTGCATGGCCTGCCACGGCACGCCCAACGTGTTCAACGACATCTCCTATATGGAGCCGATGGGTCACGGCGAGCGGCCGCCCTCGTTCCCCACCGCCGCGCCGGCGATCGGGCGGGGCTACGACATCGGGGTGGCCGAGGCCAACGCGCACGGCCTGCGCTTCACCCGGCAGATGGACGACGGCACGTTCCAGCCGATCGTGCTGCCGCTGGCCGCCGAGGACGGCACCACGGTGAACTTCGAGGTCGACATCGACGTGGGCCTGGCCGCCACCACCGCCCGCTACGAGGACGTGGGGCGCTTCAAGGTCCCGGCGCTGCGCAACCTCGCCGCGCACGCGCCCTACTTCCACGACAACTCGGTCGCCACGCTGGAGGGGGTCGTGGACTACTTCTGCAGCGACGCGTACAACGACAGCAAGGACGGCTCGGAGTACCCGATCCACCTCAACGCGAACAAGCGCGCGCAGCTGGTGGCCTTCCTCGAGCTGCTGTGAGCCCGGGGCCCGGGCTCGCCCGCCCGGGCCTCAGACGCCCTGCGCGTCGAGGAACTCGACGACCTCTTCGAAGGGAATGTGCTGGGCGATGTTCTCGCCGTAGAAAGCGTTCTGGATCATGCCGTGGGCGTCGATGAGGAAATCGGCCGGGACGCGGTGGGCCGGGCCGTCCCACGGCCGCACCAAGGGGATGCCCGCCTTGGCCGCGCCGACCATGCTCTGCCGGACGTCCTTGCCCAGGGCTCCGCGCATCGACGCCTCGAGGTTGTACGCGGCGTACAGCTCGAGCGCGGGATCGGAGACGATCTTGAACGGAGGATCGTGGCGCTTGAGGAGCCCCTCGAGCTTCCGACTCGGCGACTGAAAGATGCCCAGCATGGCGAACTTCCGCCCCGCGAAGTGCTGGGTCCATACCGACAGCAGCTGGTGGACCCGGAAGTTGCACAGCGGACAGGCCGCATAGCGAAAGAATGCCAGCCACACCGGTTGCCCGCGCATCTCGGAGAGCGAGGCGTTGGTTCCGTCGAGCGTCTCGATCTCGAACCCGGGCGCTTGCTCGCCGACCTTCAGTCTGTTGGTGTCACCCACGAGAGCGCATCGTAGCAAGCGCGCCCCGAGTTGTACGCACGGGAATGCAGTTCGACTCCCGCGCCGGTCGCCCATCGCGTGAGGATCGTGACCGCGACGCGATACCGCCGCTGCGATCGTCCGATGAGTAGGGGGAAGCCCGAGCGACGACGACGCGCGCGCGAGGGGTCGAGAGGTGGATGGCCCGATGGATGGATGGCCCGCTCAGAGCGGGACGGGACCGGGCTGCAGGCTCTGCAGGGTGGTGCGCATGCCTTCGTTGGCGCGCCGCAGCTCCTCGGCCTCGGCCGGGACCTTCAGGTCGAGCTGCTGCTGAAGCGGCAGCAGCAGATCGTTGCCCCGCTTGTACGCCTCGACCCACTCGGGCGACGGCAGGGTGGCGCCGTCGTCCTCGAGGCGCTGCAGCTCGGCCATGTACGCGGCGAACTGCTCACGCGCCTCGGCCAGCGACACGTCGGGCGGCCGCGGAGGCGCGTCGATGGTGGGCGCGCCCGCGGGGGGGCCGACCATGGCCGGCGCAGCATCGTCGGAGGACGGCGCGCGGGCGGGCCCGGGCGCGCGCGCGCGCTCGCTTGGCACGGATCGGACCTCGGCGCGCGGGCGCGGGCCGGTCACGGGCCGCGGCTTCGACCCGGGCTCGCTCGCCTCGCTCTGGGCCGAGACCGGCGCGGGCGCGGGAGACGGGCCCGCGAGCATGTAGAACGCGTACCCCACCGCCACCAGCGCGGCCGCCCCCATGATCGCCAGCCCCGTCGTGCGCATCGTGGATGGTCTAGCACGCTGGCCCAGAACGCAGCCATCGTGTACGAGATCGATCGACGATCCCATGGCTGGACCCACGATTTTCGACAAGATCCTCGATGGGGAGCTGCCCTGCCACAAGGTCTACGAAGACGACCACGTGCTGGCGTTCCTCGACATCTCTCCGCTCAGCGAAGGGCACACCCTGGTCATCCCCAAGGAGCGCCGGGCCTACCTGCACGAGTTGTCCGACGAGCAGGCGGCCGCGCTCGGGCGGGTGCTGCCCCGGCTGGCCCGGGCGGTGATGAACGCCACCGGCGCCACCGCGTACAACATCCTGCAGAACAACGGGTCGGCGGCCCACCAGGCGGTGTTCCACGTGCACTTCCACATCATCCCCCGCCACGGCGAGCACGGGCTGGGGGTGGGCTGGTCGACGCACTCGATCGATGCAGACGCGGCGCCGGACCTCGCCCGGCGCATCGCCGAAGGCGTCGAGTAGGTCGCCGTGGGGGTGCTCGAGCGCCTGGCCGGGCTGCGACCCCGCGCGCTGTACGAGCGGCTGGCGGCCGATCCTCCCCACCGCTTGCTGCTGCGCGCGGCCCGGGTGGCCCGCCGCTCGGGCCTGCTGCGGGGCACGGGCCACGCCCCGCTGGCGCTGGCGCGGGTGGTGCTGGAGCAGGGGCTGAGCCTCCGCAGCGTGCATGCCATCCACGCCGCGTCGAGCCCCGGCCGGCCCGCGCTCGTCGACGGCCACCGCACGCTCGACTACGCCTCGCTCCACGCCGAGATCGACGCGGTGGCCCACGTGCTGCACCAGCAGGGCGCGCGGCGGGGGCAGCCGGTGGGCTTGCTGCTGGAGAACCGCAGCGAGTACGTGGCGAGCTGGATGGCGCTGGTGCGGCTGGGGGTGCCCACCGCCCACCTCGGTACCTCGACCACCGCGGCCGAGCTGCAGCCGCTGCTCCGGCGCAGCGGCATCGAGCTGCTGGTGGCCTCCGACGCCACGTGGCCCGTGGTGGAGCAGCTGCGGGCCCTGGACCCTGGGGCCGCGCCGCGGGTGGTGCACGTGGGCCACGCTCCGCCTCCGGCCACGGTGGGCTATCACGCCGGCGTGGCGAGCAATCGCGGGCACGGCCCCCCGCCCGCGCCCCGCGAGCGCGAGGCGGCCAGCGTGGTGTTCACCTCGGGCACCACCGGGCAGCCCAAGGGCGCCGTGCGTGACTTCGCCTCGCTGGGGGCGATGGAGCTGATGCGGGTGCTCGACCGCCTGCCGCTGCGGGCGGGCGACCGCCACCTGGTGGTCGCGCCGCTGTACCACTCGGGGGCGCAGGCGTTCACGGTGCTGCACGCCTCGCTGGGCGCCACCGTCACCCTCATGGATCGCTTCGACGCCGCGGCCGTGCTCGACCGGCTGTCGCTCGATCGGATCCACAGCGTGTTCTTGGTGCCCACCATGCTCCGCCGCATCCTCGACCTGCCGGCCGAGCACCACGCCCGGCGCCCCACGCCGGCGCTGCGGGCGATCGTGTCGGGGGCCGCGCCGTTCCCCGAGGCCCTGCGCCGGCGGGCCATCGAGCGCTTCGGGGCCGACGTGATCTACGACTTCTACGGGGCCACGGAGCTGGGCTGGGTGACGCTGGCCAGCGGCCACGACATGCTGGAGCGGCCGGGCACGCTGGGTCGACCGCTGGCCGGTCAGGAGATCCGGGTGGTCGACGACCGGGGCCGGTCCCTGCCCCCCGGCGAGGTGGGCGAGGTGCAGACCCGCAGCGCCCAGCACATGCGGGGGTACCTCGGCGATCCGGCCGCCACCGAGGAGATCCGCCGCGGCGGCTGGGTCACGGTGGAGGATCTCGGCGTGCTCGACGACGCCGGGCATCTCTACCTCACCGGCCGCGCCCGCGACATGGTGATAAGCGGCGGCGTGAACGTGTACCCGGTGGAGGTGGAGAGCGCCCTGTCTCGCTGCCCCGGGGTGAGCGACGTGGCCGTGCTCGGCGTGCCCGACCCCGAGTGGGGCGAGCGGCTGGTGGCGGTGGTGGTGCCGGACGAGGGCTTCGATGTGGCCGTGGCCGACGCCTGGGCCCGCGAGCACCTCGCCCACGCCAAGGTCCCGCGCCGCTGGGAGCTGGTCGACGTGCTGCCGCGCAACCCCACCGGCAAGGTGCTCAAGCGCGAGCTGGAGCAGCGCTTCGGTCCGGGCGCCGACTCGGGCTGATCTTGGCGCCCGATCGATCGGAGTGCGGCCGAGGGGCCGAGATCTCGATCGAAACGTTCGTGATGTCGAGCAGTTGGATCGGCCGTGCCCGCGGCGGCGCGACCGGGTGACGGGCGGGAACGACCCGAGACGGGACGGCCGCGGAGCGGCGTGCGTGGGCGTGGGTTGTCGGGCATGCTGTCGAGGCTCACGCTCTCGCGACCGATCGAGGCCTCGCCTCTCCCCCTCCTGCTCCTCTCGCCCCGCTCCCGTGCCCGCGCCGCGCATCGCCCTGGTCTTCACCGACCTCGACAACACCCTGTACGACTGGGTGGCCTGGTACTCGCGTGCGTTCTACCGGCTGCTGGATGGCGCGGCGGAGCTGGGGTCCATCTCGCCGGAGCTGCTGCGGCAGGAGGTGTCGGAGCAGTGCCGCC
>JGI12210J13797_10050040_pt1 | contig 13371 bp, 11 predicted proteins | sample ElkSlonscriptome_3_FD_13797 | JGI IMG/M metagenome (IMG submission 13797)
ATCAGACCCTGCGGCAATTGCGCGACTTTGGCGCCAAGATCATCCGCCTGGATGCCTTTGCTTATTTGCACAAGCAACCGGGGGAGCCCAACTTCTTCAACAAGCCCGGCACTTGGGACTATCTGGAGAGGCTCAAGGGGATCGCGGCCAAATACGACCTGATCATCTTCCCGGAGGTACACGCGGAATACGGCAAAGACCTACACACGGAAGTCGCCAGCAAGGGCTTTCCAATCTACGACTTCTTCCTTCCCGGGCTGGTCATCAACGCGCTGGAACAGGGTATCAACGCGCACTTGCTGCACTGGATCGACGAAATCACCAGCCAGGGGCTCGAGACCATCAACATGCTCGGCTGCCACGACGGCATCCCGGTACTGGACCTGCGCGGGGCCGAAATCGATGGCGAGTTTCGTCCCGGCCTGCTCGACGACGACGAGATCGAGTCCGTTATGGACCGCATCATTAAACGCGGTGGCCGGGTCAAGAACCTCTACGGCGCCGACGGGAGAAAGATTGCCTACTACCAGGTCAACGCCACCTTCTACAGCGCCCTTGGCGAGGACGACCGCAAGCTGCTGCTCGCCCGTGCAATTCAACTGTTTATGCCGGGCATCCCCCAAGTCTGGTACCTCGACCTGTTCGCCGGCAAGAACGACTATGCTGCCGCGGACAGCGGCGGTGCGGCGGGCCACAAAGAGATCAATCGCACCAACCTCAGCAACGACGACATCGCCGAGCGGCTCACCTGGCCCATCGTCCGAGACCAACTGGAACTGATCGGGCTACGCAACGGCTCCGCCGCCTTCGACGGTGGCTTGACGATCCAGCCCACCGAGCCGCACCAGCTTCACCTGCGCTGGGAGCACAAAGGCTGCACCGCCACCCTTCAGGCGGATCTCCGCACGCTCGGCTTCAGCATCACGGAGCGTGATGCGGCAGGCACCGAGACGTCGATCACCCATCGCTAGATTGCTTGAGGGCGCCAACGCGTAAAGTGTGGCGCCCTGCTAGGTCATCGGTCAGATGTCCTGCGTCCCGGTGACCGATCGAGAAAGCGGTGCATCCGACGTGACCGCCGGTCGTGCGGCTGGAGCCGCACCCACACAATCGTCTGGTCGGGCGACGAACAGGGATCGGGCGCAGGCCTAGCCCTGGCAACTCCGCCGCACTAATCCACCCCCATCCCAGCCTGCACACAGCGCAGGATGCCGTAGTCATATCTGCCTTGCAGCGCATCGAAGACTGGCTTCAAGGCCATCGGCGCGTCCGGCGACACCTGGCTGAAAGCGAACCGAATGGCCTTGAGTTCGTCGTTGCCGAGTTGGAGCACGTCGTCGAGGCCAAGCTCGCCTTCCTCGATGCAGCGCGACAGATGCGTCCAGACCGTGGTCGGTTTGATGCCGCGCTGGCTTGCGATGGCGTCAACGCAATGGCCATCGCGGAACAGCGCCAGCGTGTCGCAAATGGTGTCGCTGAGTCCCGTCTCCGAGAGACGGCCGCCGCGGGCTAATTCGACGGTTGTCGTGCGCACCGGTTTGTCCGGCAGCGCTGGCACCTTGTCCGGCCGGCCGTGCTCGGCCTGATGCTCCGCCAGCACGCGCAGAAAGTCCTCCGCATAGCGCTCCAGCTTGACCGCGCCGACGCCGGATAGACACACCAACTCGTCTACGTCGCGGGGACGGTATGTGACCATCTCGCGCAGCGTGACATCGCCGAAGACCACATAGGGCGGCACGTTCTGCTCGGCGGCGAGTTCACGCCGACATGCTCGCAAGCGCTCCCACAAGGCGTTCGCCTCGGGGTCGGCGGGAGCGACCACGGGGCTCGAACGCTCGCTGCCGCGAAGGCGCTTGCGGTCCGGGTCTTGGCGCAGGCGGACTTGCTGCTCGCCACGTAGCACAGGCCGGCTCTGCTCGGTGAGCTTGAGTGCGCCGTGGCCCTCCACATCCACCGCCACCAGGCCGGACGCGACCAATTGCCGGTAGACGGATTTCCATTGAGCAACGCTGAGTTCTTTGCCGATGCCAAAGGTACTAACCTGGTCATGACCGAAGCGGCGCATGCGCTCGTTGGCCTTGCCCAGCAACACGTCGGTGAGGTAGGTGACACCGAAGCGCTGATCGGTGCGGTAGATGCAGGATAGGGCCTTTTGCGCCGCGACGGTGCCGTCCCAGGTCTGCACCGGGGTCAGACAGGTGTCGCAGTTGCCGCAGGGCTCGGCCAGCGCCTCGCCGAAGTAATTGAGCATGACGCGGCGGCGGCACTCGGTGCTCTCGCAAAGACCGACCAGGGCGTTGAGTTTGTGCAGTTCGACGCGGATGAAGCGCTCCTCCGCCGGCGAGTCCTCGATGATGCGCCGCAACGTGACCACATCGGCCAACCCATAGGCGAGCCAGGCGTCGGCAGGCAGCCCGTCGCGGCCGGCGCGGCCGGTCTCCTGATAGTAGGCCTCGACACTCTTAGGCAGGTCCAGGTGGGCGACAAAGCGCACGTCTGGCTTGTCGATGCCCATGCCGAAGGCGATAGTGGCGACGATGATGACGCCCTCGCCGCGCAGGAACTCGGCCTGGTGGGCGCGCCGCATGTCTTGCGGCAAGCCAGCGTGATAAGGCAGTGCGCTGAAGCCCTGGCGCTTCAGGAACGCCGCGGTGTCCTCTACCTTCTTGCGCGACAGGCAGTAGACGATGCCGGCGTTCTGTCTGTGCTCCGTGCGCAGAAACTCAAGCAACTGTTCACGCGGCTTTGACTTCTCGACGATGCGGTAGCGGATGTTGGGCCGGTCGAAGCTGGAGACGAACTGCTCGGCCCGCCCGAGGTCGAGCCGCTGAATGATCTCGTTGCGGGTGGGAGCATCGGCGGTGGCGGTGAGCGCAATACGCGGGATGCGCGGCCAGCGCTCATGCAGTCGGTTGAGCTGGACGTATTCGGGGCGGAAGTCGTGCCCCCATTGCGAGACGCAGTGCGCCTCGTCGATGGCGAACAGCGCAACGGTGATGCGATCGAGCAGGGTCAGGAAGCGCTCGGTTAGTAGGCGCTCGGGGGCCACGTAGAGCAGGTCGAGCTCATCGGCCAGCAGCGCTCGTTCCACCCTGCCCTGCTCGTCGAGGGGCAACGAGGAGTTCAGAAAGGCCGCGCGCACGCCAAGTTGACGCAGGGCGTCGACCTGATCCTGCATCAGCGCGATCAACGGCGAGACGACGATCGCAGTGCCGTCACGCAGCAGCGCCGGGAGCTGATAACAGAGCGACTTGCCGCCGCCGGTGGGCATCAGGACCAGCGCATCGCCGCCGGCGCTGACGTGTCCGACGATCTGCTGTTGGGCGCCGCGAAACTGTTGGTAGCCAAAAACGCGGCTCAGAATGTCGAGCGCGCTCGGCGGTGTCGATGTCATCGTTCGCCCTCAGAGGCCCTCGGTCCTGTGGCCGCAATCATCCGTTCCAGCCCAGATGTCTGCGAACGATGATATCGAGATTCCTTGAGGGCACCAACTGGTTGCAGAGCCAAGGGCATAGGCGACAAGCTCAGCGCATCCGCACCGCGTCCAGATTCACGACAGGCTCGTCGCCGACCACCTCGGCGGTGTGGGTAACATGCTTCGGAACGATCATCAGGTCGCCGGCCTCAAGCACGGCCTCCTGACCTGACATTGTCATGCGAAAGCGACCGGACAACACGCCGTCAATCTTGTCGACACCGTGATCATGCGGAGGAAAGAAGGTGCCGGGCGGATAGTCGTAGCGGCTAACGCGATAGCCCCGGTCCTCGAGCTTACGACGCATGGCCGCCTCCGTTAGCGGACCATCGCGCTCGCTGTGCCAATGTTCGATTTGCATAGGGCTGGTCCAGGTTAACGCGTCTATGAACCCAGTGTAGTTAAGCACGAGCGACTCGTCATGTCATGGCAACCATCGCAGCACCAGTCTCTGCATCAGGCTAAGGTTCACAGGCTCGCGAGGAAGGCCGATACCCTCCCTACCGCCAGGGTCAGATTTTCCTCCCAGGTGCGCCCGGATGCCTTGCGCGCTTTGAAACTGTGCTCACCGTCGTTGATCCAGGCAAGCGTGCACGCGGGGCTGAATGCGTAGTGCTCCACCTCGTCACGTCGCCCGAAGGGATCGCGCTCCCCCTGACAGATTAGCGCCGGCGTGCGCAAGCGAGCCAGGTGATCGGCGCGGAAACGCTCCGGCCGGCCGGGGGGATGGAATGGAAAGCCGAGACAGACCAGGCCATCGACGCCCGCATCATCGGCGACCAGGCTGGCAATGCGCCCCCCCATGGACTTGCCGCCGATGACCAGTCGTTCGGATTGCCCCCGATGCCGGTCGGCCAGGCCGCGCAGGGCTTCCAACAGCACCGGCTCGCGATCCGGCGGGCGCCTGCGCCCCTCGACCTGCATGCGCGCCATGTACGGAAAGCGAAAACGGACCACGCGCACACCAGCGTCGGCAAGCCCCGTCGCAATCCGCTGCATGAACGGCGACTCCGGCCCCTGCCCGGCGCCATGGGCAAGCAACAGCAGACAGTGAGCATCTTCCGGGCCATCCAGGATCAGCCCCTGGTTGGCGACAACGGACGGCGACGGCGATCCAGTTTCGGCAGCAGATTGCGTCATTGGCTTGTGAGCTAGCTTGAGAGGAGGTCCCGGAGGGTGCATGATCGGGCGGTGAGCAGTCACAACGGCGGCGCCAACGCGCCAAGCCAAGACCGAACATTGCCATCACCAAACCTGGGAGGTGCAGACCCGATGAAGGCGATCTTGATGCGCGAGCCCGGAGGGCCAGAGGTTCTGGCCGAGACCGATCTGCCCATGCCGGGCATCGAGCAACCCACCGACGTGCTGGTGCGCCTCGTCGCCGCCGGCGTCAACCCCATCGACACCAAGATTCGCAGCCGCGGCCCGCTGCTGCCAGAGGTGCTGACCGCGGTACCAGGCTGCGATGGCGCCGGCGTGGTGGAGGCGATCGGCGACGACGTGAGCCGGTTTAAGCCCGGCGACGCAGTCTGGTTCTGCCAAGGCGGCCTTGGCGGACCGAACGGCAATTATGCCGAGTATATCGTTGTCGACGAGGCCGTCGCGCAACCGAAGCCCGAATCGCTGGACTTCGTCCACGCCGCCGCGGCGCCGTTGGTGCTGATCACGGCCTGGGAGGCGCTCCACGACCGCGCGCGCCTGCATGAGGGGCAAACGGTGTTGATCCACGCCGGAGCAGGCGGCGTTGGGCATGTGGCGATCCAGCTCGCACGCTTAGCCGGGGCGCGCGTCGCGACCACCGTCAGCAGCCCGGAGAAGGCCGACTATGTGCACAAGCTCGGCGCCGAATGCGCCATCAACTACCGCGAGGAGAACCTGGTCGAGGCCATCGCGAATTGGACCGAAGGCCGCGGCGTGGACATCGCCTTCGACACCGTCGGCGGCGACGTCTTCGCGCAGACCATCCCGGCTATCGCCGTCTATGGCGACCTGGTAACCATCCTCGATCCAAGCCCGGCAGACCTGAAAGAGGCGCGCAACCTCAACCTGCGCATCAGCCTAGAACTGATGCTGACGCCGCAACTGCGCAACATGAAAGACGCCATGGCCTATCAGGGATCGATACTGCGGCGCTGCGGCGACCTGATTGATCAAGGCAAGCTCGAGATCTACGTCAGCGAAACCTTTCCGCTCGCCAACGCCGCCGACGCACATCGGCTCATCGAGGCCGGCGGCACCCAAGGCAAGCTGGTCCTGACCATCGAGCAATCGCCGGCGCCATGACGCGGATGGCAGCCGAAGGGCGTCAGCGCATCGCCGGTGCGGCATGATTCGGGTCGCTCTCCTCGCCGACACGCACGGCCAGCTCGACCCTCGCATCGACGCCTTGGTGCGCGGCTGCGATGTCGCCGTGCACGGCGGCGACATCGGCAACGCCGGCATTTTGGCGCGGCTGCAGCCGCTGTCCGGGCGGGTCTATGCGGTGCGTGGCAACAACGATGTGCCGCGCAAGTGGCCCGAGCACGAGCGCAGGTTGTTGGACGACCTGCCGCTGCAGACCACCGTCCAACTGCCCGGTGGCAGCCTGGTCATCGTGCACGGGCATCGAACAGCTGCGGCCGGACGCCACTTGCGCCTGCGTCGCCAATATCCGCTGGCCCGCGCGATCGTCTACGGTCACAGCCATCGGCTGATCGCCGATTGCGACGCTACGCCCTGGGTGCTGAATCCAGGCGCGGCCGGGCGCGCACGCACCTTTGGCGGCCCATCGTGCCTGATCCTAAAGGCGACGGTCACGGATTGGCAGGTCGACAGCCATCGTTTCGAGCTCGCTGGCAGGCGGCGCAGCACCGCCGATACGCGCCGAGTGCCCCACTCGATCGCCGCAACCGCCAGCCGATAAACAACCGCTCGTCGCGTCAGGCGCAAATCCGCTGAGCGAGAGCCGCAGCATGCGGCGGCGACGGTTCGCCCGGCACATGCGATAAGATGCGACGCATGAGCAGAAACCCGCCCAAGCCCCCGAAATCCCTGTTGCGGCAGGTCGGCCGCGCCATTGCCGATTTCGACATGGTCCGCGACGGCGATCGCATCCTGCTCGGGGTTTCCGGCGGCAAGGACTCCCTTTCGCTGCTGCAGATCTTGCGGCACCTGGCCACCTACGCCCCGGTGCGTTTCGAACTCGCGGTGCTCACCGTCGACCCGCAGGTCCCCGGCTTCGATCCCCAGCACCTGCGAGACTACTACAACGGCATCGGCGTGCCCTGGCACTACGAACAACAGCCCATCATGGAGCAGGCGAAATCGCACATGGATGGTGACTCGTTCTGCGCCTACTGTTCGCGCATGAAGCGGGGCATCATGTATCGCATCTGTCGTGAGCGTGGCTACAACGTGCTCGGGCTCGCCCAACACCTGGACGACCTGGCCGAAAGCCTGATGATGTCGATGTTCCATGGCGGCCAGTTGCGCACCATGAAGGCGCATTACCGCAACGATGCGGGCGACGTGCGGATCATCCGGCCGCTGGTATATTGCCGCGAGCGACAGACCGCGGCCTATGCCGAGGCGGCCGGTCTACCCGTGGTGCCGGACAGTTGCCCTGCCTGCTTCAGCATGCCCACCCGCCGAGATCGGATGAAGGCGTTACTCGCCGAGCAGGAGACAGACAATCCGCACCTGTTCGCCAGCATACTGCGGGCCATGCGCCCGCTGATGCAGGAAGGTGCCGCGCCTTAACGTACGGCATTGCTTGAGGGTACAGACTCGTTACTGATGCGCCAGGTTTCTCGGCGACAACGCGCTTGCAAGCGAAGGGCCGAGCACCTAGGGCCAAGGGCCGATCGCGCTGAACAACGGCCCCAACGCTTGACCTACTGGCAGCAACGCACAGTTCGCACAGGATGGCGTCGCGCTCAGCCGCGCCAGCCGTTCAGGATCTCCATGCAGATCAGGTTCATTTCCCGCGCTCGCTCGGCGCTGCCAGCCTCGGTATAGGCACGCAGTTCCGGCGCGTTGCCGGAGGGGCGCAAATGGGCGATCTCGCCGCTCTCGAAGGTGATGCGCAGGCCATCGGTGCGATCAACCTTGGCGACCCGGCCGAACGCCGCGCCGAAGACTGTTTCCAACCCGCGTCGATCGGCAGCCACATCACCGCTGTCGAACTCCGCCAGCCGAGCAGTGCTGAGTTCGGTCGGAAACGCCTTGATGCGGTCGCTGTCGGTGAAGCGCATCGGCAGATCTCCGGCTAGGCGCGAGACGGGCTTCCCGGCGCGATTCGCGGCCTCCAGGATGGCCACAGCAACGATCACCGCGTCGCGCGTGGGCAGCGCGGATAGCCGCTTGCCGTCGCGCAGGATATCGGTGTCGATCAGGAAACCGCCGTTGGCCTCATAGCCCACCACCGGCGCGACACCGCGAGCGCTGAGCGCCTGCATCGCGGCAATGACGTAAGGCGAACCGATGCGCGTGCGCACCACCGCATCGAACCAACCGCTGCGCTCTAAGGCGGTGTTGGAACTCACCGGCGTGACCACCGCGGCCGCTCCCAGGGCACGGGCGCAGAGAATGCCAGCGATGTCGCCGCGCAGCCATTCGCCGTGCTCGTCACCGACCAGCGGGCGATCGCCATCGCCGTCGGTGGAGACCAACGCATGAAAGCGCCCCTGCGCGGCCCAATCGCGCGCCAACGCGACGTCCTCCGCGCGGATGGCCTCAGTATCGACCGGGATGAAGGCATCGGAAAAACCAAGTCGCTCCACCTCTGCACCTAGCCCCGCCAACACGGCAGAGAACGCCTCGCGGGCGACACTGGAATGCTCGTATAGGCCGATGCGCATGCCGGCAAGACATTCGGCCGGAAAAAAGTCGACGAAACGCGCGACATAGGCATCATAGGCGGCGCGCTCTGCCGGCGGCAGCGCCGCGGCAGTTTGTTGGTCGGCCGCATCAATGAAGGCACCATCGGCACCGAACAGCGTGGCGGGCAGCTGCACATCCTCGGCGCGAATACACTCTTCGTCATCCTTCAGGATCTCGCCGCTCGGCAGATTAAACTTGATGCCGTTGCGATCGTCTGGGATGTGGCTGCCGGTGACCATCATGGTCGCCATCGCCTCGCTGATCCCATAGGCGGCGAGCGCCGGCGTCGGAATCCGGCCGAAGTGACGGGGCTTACAGCCGGCCGCCTCGATAGCGCGGGCGCACGCGACCATGATGCGCTCGCTACTGGCGCGAAAGTCACCCGCGATACCGACGTCGTCACCGAGGCGCAACCCGCCACGGCCAAGCAGATACTGCACGAACCCGAGGGCGTAGGCGTAGCAGACTCGGTCGGTCATATCGACGACGCGCCCGCGCGCGCCGCTGGTACCGAACTTGACGCCACTCTCCGCCATCAACTCGCCGATACGCATGATTGCCTCGTCCGTTCAGATTGGTGTTGGTCGCATTGGTTTTGGTCAAATTGGTCGTGAACCCGGGGGGGTTGGAGCCGGGTACTCGTGCAGTATCGCAAATGTCATGAAGCAGCTCGTTGTCGTTGTCGATGGTCGATTACGACAACGATACTGATCGCGGACGGGCTCGGAATCTCTGCACTGCGCCGCTAGTGTACCAATCCACCACGATCAACCGTGTGGGATTCCGACAGGGTTAGGCGGCGCGCAACGCGAACGGGGCGGCGACAAGCGACGGCGGGTGCTCTATCGCGCTGGTGATCAACGCAGAAAACGGTAAGAATTGCCGCTGCGCGAAATGCGCGCGCCGGCCCGACACCGAAGGCGGGCGCCAAGAGAAGTCAGAGGGTATGAACGTCGACAGAAATGGCCTAAGGCGGCGGGGCATGAGCGAGGAGAGCATTCAATCCGGCAGCCGCGCGACGCCTGCCATCCTGCTTGTCGACGACATCCCGGCGAACCTGCGCGTGCTCTATGAGAGCCTGCACGGACGCGACTACAAACTGTTTATCGCCAATGGCGGCGAGCAGGCCCTGGAGGTCGCGCGCAAATCCCATCCGGATCTCGTCTTGCTCGACATCATGATGCCGGACATGGACGGCTTCGAGGTCTGCCGGCGGCTCAAGCAAGACCCGGCGACCGCCGGCATCGCCGTCATCTTTCTTTCCGCGCTAGACGATACCGCCGACAAGATCCGCGGCCTCCAACTCGGTGCAGTCGACTACGTCACCAAGCCGTTTAACCCGGACGAGGTCGCGGCCCGGGTCGAGACGCACTGCAAGATCTTGCGCCTGGAACGACAACTGGCCAACCGCAACCGCCAACTGGAACTGGTCCGCGACCGAATTCTAAGTTCCATGGCCGAAGGGATCGTCGGACTCGATGCAGACGGTCGCGTCAGCTTTGTCAATCCCGCCGCCGAACGCATCCTCGGCGTCACAGCGCACGACATCCTGGCGCGGGAACTATCGGACTGGGAGCCGCCAACGCTGCCGCAGGTCATCAGGCGAGTCTTGCTCAAACCATCCGAGATTAGCGTTGATGAACTGACGCTGCCAAGACCGAACGCAAGCGCGCTACCGATCGAGTTGCGCATCGCACCGATTTCCGAGAACGAGCAGGTCAAAGGTGCCGTGCTGGTGCTGCGCGACCTGAGCGAACGACGCCAGGTGGAGGCAAAGCTGCATCGCACCAGCGATGAATTGCGCGAATCTCACAGCAAACTGCAGCAGGCGCAGATGCAGCTCTTCCAGGCGGCAAAACTCGAATCCGTCGGCCGCCTCGCCGCCGGCGTTGCGCACGAGGTCAAGAACCCGCTCGCCATCATCCAGCTCGGGCTCGACTATCTGGAGGCGTCGCTCCAACACGACCCCGTGGCCACGGAAGTCCGCCGCGACATGCTGCATGCAGTCTCTCGCGCCGATACCGTCGTCCGCGGCCTGCTCGACTTCTCGCGCGAACGGGCCTTAGACCTGCGCCCGCACGCCATCAACCAAATTCTGAAGGAATCCCTAAAACTGGTGCGCCACGAGCTGACCCAGCGCAATATCGGGTTAGAGACCGCGCTGAGCGAGGCGTTACCTGATCGCCATTTCGACGCCGACAAGATGCAGCAGGTGTTCCTGAACCTGTTCATGAACGCCATGCATGCAATGGACCATGACGGCGTACTGAGCATCAACAGCGCACTCACCCAAGTGACCGATGCCGATCTCGGGACCCACGCCCGCGACACCGGTTTCGCGGCCGGTGATCGCTTGATTCGTGTCGTGATCGAGGACAGCGGCCCCGGCATCAAGCCGGAAGACCTGAGCAGACTGTTCGACCCCTATTTCACGACCAAGCGTCAAGGCGAAGGCACGGGACTGGGATTGTCGGTGACCCGCAACATCGTTACCCTACACCAGGGTAGTATCGACCTGGACAATCGCGGCGGGGGCGGCGCAAGCGCCGTTCTGCTGTTTAAACCGGACGACAACAACAGTGGCGACAAAAAAAATCCTGTTGGTGGACGATGAGGTCGCGCTCACGCGAATCATGCGACTCAATCTCGAGCAAACCGGCAGATTCGAGGTTCGCGAGGAAAATCGCGGCAGCAACGCCCTGCGCGCGGCACGGGAGTTCAAACCGGACCTTATCTTACTCGACGTGATGATGCCCGATATGGGCGGCGATGAGATCGCCGAACAACTCGCGGAAGACCCCAATCTGCGAACCATCAAGTACATCTTCTTGACCGCCATCGTCACCAAGAGCGAGGCCGGTAGCGGCGCCACCGAAATCTCCGGCCAGACCTTCCTTGCCAAACCCGTCAAGCGCGACGAACTGCTGGCCGTCGTCGACGACTTGATCGGCGACTGATGCGGCTCTGATACCAGCCTGATTCCGCCAATTGCGCGACTGCCGGCGAAGCGCAGACCCGGCGGCCAGGGTCTCGGTTAGATTTTTACGCCTTCGCCAACCGTGTTATCGTCGCGACCACTTGCAGAGGCAGGCGCATCGCCGCGCCGCAAGCGCCCTACCCGACCCGGAGCGCCATCCGCGTGCTCCCGACATAGAAGACGAACGACATAAGGAGCGACCCGAATGATCCAGAGGCAAAGAATCTTGACCCTCACCTCGGCAGCGGCACTGAGCCTCGCGCTTGGTCAGGCCACAGCACAGACGGATGCGGCGGCCCCGCCGACAGCGACAGCACCAGCGGCATCCGCCGCCCCAGCAGCGCCAGCAAAGACCGCGCCCGCAAAGACCGCGCCCGCAGCTGCTGCGCCGGCTGCCGCTCCAGCGGCACCAAGCGGCGCCGACGCGATGCGCGAAAAGATGGAAAAGCGCCATGCCGAGGCGATGGCTGAGCGCAACAAGCGCTACGCTGCGCTGCGCAAGCAAGCCGCAGAGGTCGGCCTCGAGCTGCCCGAGACACCGCCCTGGGAGAAGACTGGCATGCCTGATAGGCCAGCGATGCCAGCGGGCAGGATGCGGCACCCGGCACAGATGACAGACGAAGACCGCAACGCCATGCGCGAGCAGCGCTGGGAGGCCATGCGAGCGCGGGCCGCCGAACGCGGCATGGAACTGCCCGAGACCCCGCCCTGGGAGGCCGCCGAGCAACGGCGCAAGGAGATGCAGGAGCGGTTCGAACAATACCGCGCGACCATCGACGCCATGAGCGAAGAGCAAAAAGAGGCCGTCAAGGCCATGTTCGGCGGCTCGCGCGCACCCATGGAGCGCCCCGCCATGCCGCACTATGGCATGCCCTGTGGTCAATATGGCGCCGACTGCCCGCAGGGTTACGGCCCGCGTATGGCGCCCTATATGGGGCCGACGACTGAGCCCAGCACAGGTCCAGAAATGCCCCGCATGGGGCCCGGAATGGGACCCCGGATGGGGACAGGGATCGAACCGGGCATGATGCCCGAGGCTCCGGCGGCCAACTAACGCGATCGCCTAAGCATTGCCCGCGCGACGACCAAGGACGGTCGCCAAGTCACGCCAGATCGCGCACCGATGAAGCCGATGACACCGTCGCCACGCGACTTCAGCGTCATCGCCTGGCACGATTTTCCGGGAATGATCGTGACACCGCCACGGCCCGCCCGTATCAGGCGCAGCGGTCCAACCGCGAGAGCGGAATCCGGCACCCCACAGCCTGAGGGTCTCAGAGGTAAGATTTCGTGCGCATTGCCGCGCGGCGCGCCGACTTGAGGAGGACGACATGAGCTTTATCCGCAACCTGCTGGCCGTCATCGGCCTGTTAGCACTGCTCGCGATTCTGATCGGCGCCGTCACCGTCGGCCCCAAACTGGCCCAGTTCGATTCCGGCTTCCCAAAGGCCTACGGTGAGTTCGCCGGTAAACTCCTGGAGACCGGTGACCCTGGGGTGGCGATGATGTGGTCGGTACCGGTGGACGACGGGCTCAGCACCGACGACGTGGTGGACTCGCTGAAGAGCCTGGCCACCTCGAAAAACCTGCTGTTCGTCGGCGAGTCTCCATTCTACAAGCAAGTGGAAGCCGTCACCGGCGAACCGTACCGCTACGTCAACTTTCTGTCCTTCTGTGATGCCCAAGTGGGCCGCAAGATGCTCGAATACCGCAATGAGTACAGCGGCTTCATGCCCTGCCGCATCGCGCTCGTAGAAGACCAGGCCGGCAAGCTCGCGCTGTACTCGATGAATCTTGATCTGATGATCCACGGCGGACGACCACTGCCGCCGGACCTGAAGCAGGACGCCATCCAGGTCCGCGACAAACTCCTTGCAATCATGCAGGGAGCGGCAGCCGGCGAGTTCTGATCGCCGGCTGTCCGCCCCGATCGCCGGTGTCGCCGTGCAAAGACCAGTGATCCTAAATCCGCCAGTAGGTTCGCGTGTAGACGCGAATTGATTGCCCCAATCAATGGCTTCCGCGCGACTGAAGCCGCACCTACGCCGCCGACGCAATG
>JGI12210J13797_10006672_pt1 | contig 13370 bp, 8 predicted proteins | sample ElkSlonscriptome_3_FD_13797 | JGI IMG/M metagenome (IMG submission 13797)
TCCCACTCCATGACCAGGTGCCCCATGGCGTCCCCATGCGAATCCCACTCGACGGTGAACATCTCGACGAACTCGTCGGTCTCCTCGACGGGCCGGGTCACGCTCCCGACGTCCGAGGCTCGGACCTGCGCGTTGATTGGGATACCCCACCGCTCGTAGGCCGAGTTGATCACGATCTCCCACTCGTCTTCCTGGGCCACCACGTAGAGGGAGTACACGCCGGGATCCAGATCCACTCCCCCGACCTGGGCCGCAGCGGGCAGGTGGAGCTGCGTGGGCTCGTTGGCCCCCATCCGCCAAGGCTCACCGAAGGGAATCAGGTTGCCGGCCACCTCACGGCCGTTGGCCGACGGGCGGCTGTAACAGAGCTGAGCCACGTCGTCGCCCAGGGGGATCGCCACGGCGCCGAGCGGGCTGGCCTTGGCCTGAGCCTCGGCTACCGTACTACCCCGGAGCCAACAGGCGGAGAGGTCGGGCTCCTGCGCCTCCAGACCCGTGGGCAGCGCCACAGCGCCGACGAGGAGGGAAAGAACGAACGTCTTCTTCATGGGATTCACCGATGATGGGGATGGTAGAGAGTGAGTGCCAGCGAAGTACCCGGCCTGCACCCCGGGGGATCCTGTGACGGATCCCCGGGCCGACGACTCAGCCTGCCCGGGCGGTCTTCGCGAGCCGATAGCCCCTCTGGACGTAGGCCACGGAGCTCAGGACGGACGCTCCGGCGGCCGCGGCCGCGAAGGGCAGGAGCACTCCCTCGGGGACCCGGAGGCACGCCGCGATGGCAAGTCCCAGGACGAGGATCGTAGCGACCCGCCCGTGAGCCTCGTGCTCCATGCTCACGGGGAGATCCATCCGTCGTAGCAGGCTCCAGCCCAGGAGCAGGAGGAGGTCTCGGAGGAAGACGGCACCGAGGAGCCAGAACGGGAGCTGGCTGAAGACGGGCCGTCCCAACAGGGTGATCGTGACGAGGGCCGTGAACTGGAAGCTTTTGTCCGCCACGGCGTCCATGAGGGCACCGATCCGTGACGTCAGGTTCCAGCGGCGGGCGATGAACCCGTCCACAACGTCCGAGAGCCCTGCCGCGAGGACGATCCAGACCGCCGGGCCCGGACCCACACCCGGCGAGGGCGCGCCCTCTGCGGCCTGCAACCGCGCCGAGACGACGAAGACCGGCACCAGCGCGAGCCGGAAGGCCGTGATGAGGTTGGGCACCAGGATGAGCGGCTTCATTCCGTAGCGTTCCCCGGCGGCCATCGGCTTCACCAAGCCGAAAACGACAGGGCGGAAGCTGAAACGCCACGCCCGGAAGAGCCGTTTCCCGACACGCCGGATCCTGTCACCGCAGATCCCGGCGGCATCGCAGGCCTCGCTATACCGTCGCCAGACGCCGGGAGGAGATCGGCTCGAGCCGCCCTCCGGGCTCCCACTTGGTGACGTAGCCGCAGATGGCGCTGGCTGCCACGGAATAGGGGGACACCAGGTAGAGCTGACCCGGCCCGGAGCGACCGGGGAAGTTCCGGTTCTGAGACGACACGCTCACCTGATCCGCACCGCGAGTGATCCCGGGGCCTGCGTTGATACACGCGCCGCAGCCCGGCTCGATCCACTCCGCCCCGAGCTCCGTGAACAGGTCCAGGTACCCCTTTTCCCGACAGTACTCCCGCACCTCGACGGAGCCGCATTGGATGAAGCACTCCACGTCCGGGTGCACCCCGAGGCCCTGCTCCTTCGCCTCCTGAAAGACCCGGGCGTACATGTCCATGTCCTCCTTCTTTCCGGCGGTGCAGGACCCGGCATAGGCGATCTCGATCCGAACGGGGTCCTTCTCGAGCTCTTCGATGTAGACGCCGTTCCCGGGATCGCCGGGGAGCGCCGCCATGGGCTCGATGGTCGAGGCGTCGATCTCGATGACCTTCACGTACTCGGCTCCCGGGTCCGACTGCATGCCCTCAGCCAGCGCCTCCGCCCGATCCCGATCCATCCCGCGCTCGGACACGAGGTACTCCACCGTCTTCTCATCGGCGGCGACGATCCCCGTAAAGGCGCCCACCTCGGCAGCCATGTTCGTCATGGTGGCCCGCTCGTCCACCGAGAGCGCCTCCACGGCGGGCCCGGCGTATTCGATGATCTGGCCGATGGCGTGGCCGTCCCGGATGTAGGGCTGCCGGAGGATTTCCAGCATGTAGTCCTTTGCCGTGACGTTGATCTGGGGCGTGCCCGAGATCACAACCTTGAAGGACGGCGGGATCCGGACCCGGACGTCCTTGGTGACCCAGGAGTTGAAGATGGCCGTGGTCCCCACGCCGAAGGCTACACAGCCGATGGCCCCGGCGTGAGGCGTGTGGGAGTCGGAGCCGATGATGAGCATCCCGGGCTCCGCGTACTCCTCCAGGATCTTGGAGTGGCAGATGGCCTCGGAGCCCATGACCGTGCCCTGCTGCTCGCCGTACAGTCGGATCCCCTGCTTCTCGGCGAACTCCCGCTGCTTGACCTCGAGCTGGTTGGCTACGTCCAGGAGCCCTTGCTCGATCCGCTCCTGGCTCATGGCCTTGTGGAGGAAGGTCAGGTGGTCCCGGAAGAACAGGACCCCCTCCGGGTCACGGACCCGGGCCTCGGCACCGACCTTCTCCTCGAAGAAGATGGCGCTCATGGGGGTCACGTATTCGTGGCTGAATCGGACATCGGTGCGGAAGAAGCCCGCCTCGCCAGGCTCCACCGCCGGGACGCCCAGGCGATTGTTGGCGGCGTCGGTGACCCAGTGGGAGGCGAAGACCTTCTCAGCCACCGTCATGGGCCGCGTGGCCGCATCGGACTCCCGGCCCTCGGCGACGGAGCGGGCGTCGGGCACGGTGGCCTTCCCCTGGAGCCGGGCCAGGTTGAATTCGAACAGTCCCCCGTACTCGATGATCTGCCGGGTGATCTCGTCCGTCCCGTCGGTGAAGACCGACAGGGGGATGTCCTCCCCGTTCTCGATGCGATCGATGATCGAGAAGTCCGTGGTGGTCAGAATCCCCAGATTCTGGCAGTTCTCGTTGTAGATCCGCTCGATGCTCTCCCCGACCACGATGCGGATGCCCGCCATGAGCTCCGCGTACGGGCTCTGCTCCCGGCTGGATCCCTTGCCTCGGCGCTTCCCGGCCACGGAGCAGACGAAGCCGCCGTCTCGCACCGAGGAGCGCTCCACCGGGGCGACCTTCTCGCCGCTCTCCCGGTCCGTGGTTCGCAGCCCCAGGTAGGGGAAGTCCCCCAGAGTCTCGTCGTAGAAGTAGCAGATGTACGCCGGCGTGATCTCGTCGGTGGAGATCTGGTCCCTCAGGCGCTCCCGAAGCTCTGGTGTGAGGGTCAGGTCCTCTCCACGGTACAGCTGGTCGCGCACCAGTTCGGCGTCGTCGAGGAGGTAGAGGATGCGACCGTCGAACCGGATGGTGTCTGGGCGCTTCTCGATGGGGCGGCGGGTCAGGTCGTCCATGCGTGCTCGGGGCTGAAGTCCGAAGACTCTGGAGAAGACCTTCAAGATGTCGGGAGCCGCAGTCCCGGGACAAGCGGCGCAGGTGCGGCCGAAGGCGCGGCGCTGTGCCGGACAACCCCTGGGCGGGGTTGGAGCATCGGATCTGGCTGGGGGTCACGGCTCGGTCCTGCCGACCGCTGGATCGCCCCAGTCGAACCCAAACGGATATGGGAGGCAGGATGGCACGCGGACGGGTATGGCTCGGTCACGCCGGTACGGCGCTGGCCCTTGTGTGGACGGCGGCTCCCCTGGCCTCCCAGAATCCGACGGAGCTGCCGGGGCGGGATCGGGGCCTGGAACTCGTTATGGAGGAGGTGTTCAGCGTCGGGACCTTCGACGGCGAAGACTGGGAGACCTTCGGTGAGGTCCGGGCGGTGGGCTTCGACGGAGCCGGCAACCTCTACATCCTGGATCGCCAGAGCTCCCGGATGATCGTGGTGGACCGGAACGGCGATTTCGTGCGCATGTTCGGCACCCGGGGCGAGGGCCCCGGGGAGTGGCGCCAGCCCGTCGGGGCTGCGGTTCTGCGGGACGGTCGAGTCGTGGTGGCGGACATGGGCCACAGGGCCTACCAGATCTACGACGCCGAGGGGGAGTACACCGGCAGCGTCCGCTTCAGCGGCGGCGCCGTGACCATGGTCGGCGACATCCAGGCCGACCCTCGGGGAACCGCGATCTTCAACGGCGGCGGCTCCATGATGATCAGCATCGAGGCCGAGGGCGGAGCGGAGCCCGGGATGCCCGAGGGCCGGCCCATCTGGCGGGTGGAGTTGGCGGAAGGGAGCGAGGAGGAGGTCTTCTACGAGGCATGGTCGCCTCCGCCGGCCGAGGAGACCCGGCAGATCTCCGCAGGTGGGATCAGCATTGCCTCGATGGGTGGCCCGCCGGTCTTCGCGCCGGGACTCCACACGGCAGCGCTCCCCGGCGGCAGCCTTGCCGTGGTGGATTCCTCGGCCTGGTTGGTGAAGATCGTGGGACCGGACGGGGAGGTGCGGTCCCGGTTGTCACGCCCCGTCGAGGCGCAGGAGGTCACCTCGCCGATCGAGCGGAGTGAGATCGAGCGACAGCTCGCAGAGCTGGAGTCGGGGCAGGGGCCCCGTCTGCGGATCGTGACCGACGATGGCAGCGGGGAAAGGGAGATGCCCCAGGACGCGGTCCAGGAGATGATGCGGGACCGGATACAGAATCGGGGCTTCTACCCGGTGATCCCCGTGGTTCGGGGGTTGGCGGCGGGTTGGGACGGGAGGCTCTGGGTGGAGCGTCGCGTCGAGGGGAACCCGACGGTGGACGGGCCCATCGACCTGGTGTCCTCCGCGGGCGAGTACCTGGGGACCGTGGACGCAGAGGGCCCCGGTGTCCCGGACGCCTTCGGGCCCGATGGACTGGTGGCCTACATCGAACAGGACGAGATGGAGGTCCCCTTGGTGGTGGTCCGGAGGCTACCTGCGGAGCTGCGCTGAAGACCATGAGCGACGGCAGGTAGGGGGCATCTCTTCTTGACGTTGCCGGGGCGCGGTGATTCGTTGTCCGGTCGTCCAGGTCGCCCCTGAGTCCCCCTGTCGGAGACACCACCGTGCAGTCCCCCATCGATCGTGAAGTCCAGAAACACGGCGACGAGTCCATCCAGCGGGAGCTCTTCGGTACTCGGATCGGATTCATCCTGGCCGCGGTGGGGAGTGCCGTCGGCTTGGGGAACATGTGGCGATTCCCATACCGGGTCTCCGAGGGCGGCGGCGCAGCCTTCGTGGTTCTCTACATCGCCCTGACCCTGATCATGGGCATCCCCCTGATGCTCGCCGAGTTCTCGGTGGGGCGGCGGACCCGACTCTCCCCCGTGGGTGCGTTCAAGAAGGAAGGGGGGGGCGCGTGGTCGATTGTGGGCTTCCTGGGGGTGCTCACCGGTTTACTCATCCTGTCCTACTACTCCGTGATCGCCGGGTGGGTGGTCCGCTACGGCATCCAGGGGGTCCTGAGCGGCTTCGCCGCAGATCCTGCGGCTTACTTCGGCGAGGTGACCACGGGGATCGCCCCCATCGTCTACCACCTGGCCTTCATGCTGGTGACGGTGACCATCGTGTCGGTGGGCGTGCAGAAGGGGATCGAAAAGGCGTCGCTGATCCTCATGCCGGTCCTCTTCACCATCGTCCTCGGTCTGGCGGTCTGGGCCTTTACATTGCCGGGCTCCGAGGCGGGGTACTCCTTCTATCTGGCCCCCTCCTTTTCGGAGCTTCTGAACTTCACGACCCTGGCCGAGGCGGCGGGCCAGGCCTTCTTCTCCCTCTCCCTGGGGATGGGGGCCATGCTGACCTTCGCCTCGTACCTGTCCCGGCACGAGAACCTCAATCGGGAGGCGGCCACCATCGCCGCCTCGGACTTCGGCGTGGCCTTCACCGCCGGGCTCGTGGTCTTTCCGGTCATCGCCGCCCTGGGACTCCAGAGCCAGGTCAGCGAGAGTACGGTCGGTGCGCTCTTCATTGCGCTCCCCGGTGCCTTCGTGGAGATGGGGGCCATCGGTCGGGTGGTGGGGATCGCCTTCTTCTTCGCCCTCACGGTGGGGGCGATCACCTCGGCGGTCTCTCTGCTGGAGGTCGTGACGGCGTCGGCCATCGACGAGTTCAGGATGCCCCGGCGCTCCGCGGCGATCGTGGCCGGGATCATCATCACACTGGTCGGTCTCGTCCCGGCCATGAGTCTGGACGCCCTGGGCCTGATCGACCGGGTCACGGAGTGGTTCCTGGCCTTGGGAGCGCTGGGCGTGACCCTCTTCGTGGGTTGGCGGATGCGGGATCCGCAGGAGGAGATGCTGGATGGTGCGTCAGGGCTCTTCGCGAGCATCGTCCCGGCGGTCCTCTTCTTCATCCGCTTCGTCATGCCCCTCATCATCCTGCCGGTGATCGTCTACGCCGGTCTGAACCTGATCGGCGAGTTCCAGACGGTCTTCGGCAGCTGAGCGCCGGCGTGACTCTCGCCTGGCGGAGTCAACGGCGCTGGACACACCAAAGCCGGGACGGCGGTCGCGGGAGGCCCGGGATCCGCAGGTGGGCCTTCGGCGTATGCAGCCCGCTCCGGGTTCGACCGGAGCCCCTTGCCTTCCCGTTCCTCTTCGGAGCCCAATCATGTCCCCGACCCGCCGGTCTCGCCGGACGCCTTTCTCAACCGCCGCCCTCGCGGCCGTGCTGGTGGCGGCGTGTGGAGGTGCCTCGGAGGGCGAGTCCGGGGACGAAGGTGCCTCCGAGGCGACCTTCCGCGCGGCGCTCCTGACCTCGGGGCCGGTGAGCGACGCCGGCTGGTACGCCGGGGCGTATGAGGGCCTCCTCCTGATCCAGGACTCCCTGGGCGCCGAGGTCCGGCACCAGCAGACCCGGACGCCGTCGGAGTTCGACGAGGCCTTTCTATCCTTTGCCCAGGCGGGCTACGACGTGGTCTTCGCCCACGGCAACGAGTACCAGGACGCCGCCATTCGGGCCGGAGATCTCTTCCCCGAGCTCACCATCGTGGTGAGTGGCGGTGGGCGGGTGTCGGACAACGTGATCCCCCTGGTGTTCAATCTGGAGGAGGCGAGCTACCTGGCGGGGATGGTGGCCGGTGGGCTCAGCCGGTCCGGCACCGTGGGGATGGTGGGCGGTGTGGCGATCCCCCCGGCCCAGGGGACTTTCATGGGCTTTGCCGCAGGGGCGGCAGCGGTGAACCCCGACGTCCGGGTCCTGGAGACCTTCATCGGCAACTGGAACGACGTGGCGGCGGCGAAGGAGGCGACGGTGGCCCAGCTTCGCCAGGGCGCCGACGTGATCATCCACAACACAGACGCGGCGAGCTTCGGGGTCTTCCAGGCCGTCCGCGAGGCCGTGGACGCCGGAGATGAGGTGTGGGCCATGGGGATGAACCGGAACCAGAACGATGTGGCCCCCGAGGTCATCCTGGGGAGTGCCGCCATCGACATCCCCTCCGCCTTCCTGGCGGTCGCCCGCTCGTGGCAGGCCGGTGAGCTGGTCGGTCAGCCGGTCTTCGCGGGAGCGGCGGACGGCGTCGTGGATCTGATCGTGAATCCGGCCCTGCAGGACCGCATTCCCCCGGAGCTTCAGGCCCGGGTCCGGGCGGCCCGGGACTCCGTGATCGCCGGAACCCTCGATGTGCCCCGGGTGCCCTTTGTAGAGGGACAGGACCCGAACGGCATCGAGGTCGTAGGGTCGCGGTGACCGCTCGTCCTCCCGCCGTAGAGGCGAGGGGGCTCGTCCGGCGTTTCGGCTCCGTGGTGGCCCTGGACGCCGCTCGCCTGGTGGCTCTCCCGGGTGAGGTGCACGGGGTGTTGGGAGAGAACGGAGCCGGGAAGACGACCCTCCTCTCCGTCCTGGCCGGCCTGCTGCCCCCGGACGAGGGGGAGATCCTGAGGGACGGGCGCTCCGTCGAGATCGACTCACCCCGGACCGCCCGGCGCTTGGGGATCGGTATGGTCCATCAACACTTCGCCCTCGTGCCGCGCCTGAGCGTCCTGGAGAACCTGATGCTCGGGTGGCCGGGCTCGCCGCTCCAGCTCCCGGTGGATCAGGTGTCCGAGCTCGCCCGCAACCTGGCGGACACTACGGGCCTCGCCGTCCCCCTGGACGCCATCGTGGAGTCGCTGGGGGTCGGCGAGCGTCAGCGGGTGGAGATCGCCAAGGTCCTCCTTCAGGAGCCGAGGGTGTTGATCCTGGACGAGCCCACCGCCGTTCTCTCGCCGCCGGAGGTCGAAGGGCTGCTGAGCCTGGTGAGGCGGTTGGCCCGGGACGGCGCGGCGGTCCTCTTCGTAGCCCACAAGTTGGACGAGGTGCTCTCCGTAGCGGACCGGGTGACGGTACTTCGTCGCGGCCGGACCGTCCTGGAAGCGGCCCGCCAGGAGGTGGACGAAGGGGTCCTGGCTGCGGCGATGGTGGGCCCAGAAGCTGCCCGGACCCTCGTGGATCGGGACACCCCCGAGGGAGGAGACAGCGCTGGGATCTCGGGACGCGAAGGCGGGCTCCGAGCCCGGGACCGGCCTGGCGGCAGCCACGCACCCGGGGCCGACTCGCTCGCTGCGGAGCCTGTGGCCCGCCTCCAGGAGGTCTGGCTCGGGAGCGACAAGGGGGGCTGGAGACTCCAGGACGTCTCCTTGGCGGTGCGACCCGGCGAGGTGGTCGGGGTGGCCGGGGTGGAGGGGAATGGGCAGCGGCAGCTGGCCCTGGTCCTGGCCGGGGAGGCGGACCCCACCCGAGGGCGAGCGGAGCTTCCGCCCGAACCCTCGTTCATTCCCCAGGATCGACGCCGCGAGGGGCTGGTCCAGGAGTTCGATCTCACCGAGAACATGGCGCTGCGCCTGCATCATCGGCCCGAATTCAGGAAGGGGCTCTTCCTGCGCTGGGATGCCTTGGAGGCGTGGACCCGGGGTCGGATCCAGGAGTTCAGCGTTCGAGCCCAAGGTCCCGAGGTGTTGGCCAGCACCCTCTCAGGCGGCAACCAGCAGCGGGTGGTTCTGGCCCGGGAGCTGGCGGAGGAGCCGGAGTTCGTGGTGGCGGAGAACCCTACCCGTGGCCTCGACGTAGCCGGCGAGGCCTTCGTCCACGACACCCTGCTCTCGCTCCGGGATCGCCCCGAGGGCCCCGCCGGGATCGTCCTCATATCCACCGACCTGGACGAGATCCTGGCCCTGTCCGACCGGGTCTTCGTGATGGTACGCGGGCGACTGGAGCCGGTGGAGGCGGGTCCGGACCTGCGCCGCCGCGTAGGTGAACGGATGCTGGGGGCGTCGTGAACCGGTCACGAGGGTGGATCGTCACCGGCGTGGCTCTCCTGGCCACCGTCGCCGTCGCTGCGGGGAGCTTGGCCCTGGGGGGCTTCGATCCATGGGAGGCTATGCGGGCGTTGGTCTCCGGGAGTCTCGGGAGCCCCACGGCCATCTTCTCCATCACCCTGGTCCGTGCAGTACCTCTGATCCTCACGGGGCTGGCCGTGGCGCTGGCCTTCCGGGCCGGGATCTGGAATATCGGGGCCGAGGGGCAGCTCTACGCCGGGGCGGTGGCGGGGGTGTGGGTAGCCTTGGCGGCGCCTTCGTCGGTGCCGGCGTGGCTCCTGCTCCCGGGGATCCTCACGGTGGGTGGGGTGGCCGGGGCGGCGTGGGCCGTCGTTCCCGCTGCCCTTCGGCTCCGGGCCGGCGTGGGGGAGGTGATCACCACGATCCTGATGAACTTCGTGGCCATCCACCTGGCGGCGTGGATGGTGCACGGGCCGCTCCAGGAGGCTCGGGGGGTCTTCCCTCAGACCGACCGGATCTCCGAGACCGCCCGCCTCCCGGTCCTGATCCCAGGGACCCGGCTGCACCTCGGTTTCGCGATCGCCGTGATCCTGGCCGTGTTCCTCTGGGCGTGGCTTCGCTACACGGCGTCCGGATTCGGCATCCGGGCCGTGGGTGCCTCTCCCGACGCCGCCCGGGTGGCAGGGCGGATCGAGGACGGGCCCACCCTCTTTCGGATCTTCCTGGCTTCTGGCGCCATTGCGGGGCTCGCCGGGGTGGTGCAGGTGTCGGGGGTGACCTTCGCCCTGTACGAGGACTTCTCGCCGGGGTACGGCTACACAGCCATCGCCGTGGCGCTGTTGGCGGGACTCAAGCCCCTGGGGGTGGTCCTGACGGGAGTGCTCTTCGGGGCGCTCGAGGGGGGCGCCGGAGCCATGCAGCGAGAGGCCGGGGTACCGGCGGGGTGGGTGGATGCCGTGGAGGCGTTGGTGATCCTGAGCATCCTCGCCGCCGACCGCCTCATTCGCCGAGGTGAGGCATGAGCGGGCTCCTCGACGCGGCGATCGTGATCGCCTTCCTGGAGGCGGGGGTCCGACTGGGGATCCCCCTGGCCCTGGCCGCTCTCGGCGAGACGATCTCGGAACGGGCCGGCGTTCTGAACATCGGCCTCGAGGGGGCGATCATCGCCGGGGCTCTCGGGGCGGCCCTGGGTGCCCTGGATACCGGCTCTCCGATCCTCGGCGTCCTCGTGGGAGGGCTCGCCGGCGCTGCCGTGGCCCTGGTGTTCGCCGTCTTCGTCGTCGGGCTCAACGTCGACCAGATCATCGCCGGGACCGCCATCACCCTGGGGGGGCTGGGCTTCACCGCCGCCGTCTACGAGGCGCGATTCGGCACCACGGGGACCGCCTTGACCCTTCCTACCCTGGACCCGGTCTCTCTCCCCCTCCTCTCGGCAGTTCCCGTCCTGGGACCCGTCTTCTTCAGCCAGGCGCCCACGGCATACCTCACCTATCTCCTGGCCCCGGCTCTCGCCTGGTTCTTCTACCGGACCTCGGCGGGGCTGCAGCTCCGAGCCGTGGGTGAGGCGCCCGACGCCGCAGCGGCGGCCGGGGTCCGGGTCCGACGTATCCGGTTCGTGGCTACCGTGGCCGGGGGTTTCCTGGCGGGGCTCGCCGGGGCCCACCTCTCTCTGGCCTACGCCGGGACCTTTGCCGAGGGGATGTCGGCGGGGCGGGGCTTCATCGCCATCGCCGTGGTGGTGCTGGGCCGCTGGAACCCGATCCTGGTCCTCCTGGCGGGCCTGTTCTTCGGGGCGGCCTCGGCGCTGCAGTTCTTTCTGCAAAACCTCGGTTTCGATATCGGGTATCAGATCTTCCTGGCCGTGCCGTACATTCTCACGTTGGCCGCTCTGGGTGGGTGGGTAGGTCGGGCGAGGGCGCCGGCCGCCCTGGCCCTGCCTTGGCCCACTCGCCGCCGCGGAGCGTGATCGATCCTCTCCCTTCCATCCGGTTGACCATCATGGCGTCGTCCGCTCCTGCACCCGTCCCCCCGTCCCCGGCCGCCAGCTCGACCGGGCTTCGGCTCGACCGGTGGCCCCCCCGGTCGCTTCGCCGACGGCTGTCGTCTGCGATGATGGCCCTCGCCCTATACCTGGTGGCTGGCCTCGGCGGCGGCGCCGGAGGCCTGGCGGCTCAAGTCTCCCTCGACGAGGGACTCGTGGGGAACGGCCTTCGGCTCCGAGGGCTCGACGGGGAGAAGAGGGTGTTGATGATCGGCGCTCACCCCGACGACGAGGACACCGCGCTCCTCACCGCCTTGGCCCGGGGCATGGGCGCGACGACCGCTTACCTCTCCCTGACCCGGGGGGACGGGGGACAGAATCTCATCGGACCCGAGTTGGGTGAAGGCCTCGGCGTGATTCGCACGGGGGAGCTTCTGGCGGCCCGGGAGCTGGACGGCGGTACCCAGTACTTCACTCGGGCCTTCGACTACGGCTTCTCCAAAAGCGCCGACGAGGCCTTTGAGAAGTGGCCTCGGGAGGCGCTGCTCCGGGACGTGATCTGGGTCATGAGGACCTTCCGTCCCCACGTCGTCGTCTCGGTCTTCTCAGGCACCCCTGCCGACGGACACGGGCAGCATCAGGCCGCCGGAATCATGGCCCGAGAGGCTTTCGAGGCCGCCGCTGATCCCGAGCGCTTCCCAGAGATGGGGGATCTGGGCGTCCAGCCGTGGCAGGCCAGCAAGCTCTACCGACGGCCCCGGGGTGGCGCCGCCACGCACACCCTCGAGACGGGTCGCTTCGACCCCCTCCTGGGTCGCTCCCACTTCCAGCTCGCCATGGATAGCCGGAGCCAGCACCGCTCCCAGGACATGGGGGTGGCTCAGCCCGTGGGTGGGCGCACGACGGAGCTCCTGCTGTGGGAGGCAGCGCCGGGTGTGGACCCCACGGATCCTGGCTTCTTCGCTGGGGTCGACACGACCCTGATCGCTGGGATCGAGGCGCTGGACGCCGCGTCCCGCCGGGCGGTGGAGACAGGGGTGGTCCGCTACCGTTCGGGTCTCTCCCAAGCCTCGGAGGTCCTGAGTCCCGAGGATCCTTGGGAGTCGGCGGTGCCGCTGGCCGACGGGCTCGCCTCGCTGAGAGAGGCGGAGGCCGTGGCCCGGAGGGCGGCGCCAGGATCGGAGCCGGCTCGGGTCCTGGCGAGCAGGATCGAGGCGGTGGAGGCTGCGCTCCTGGGCGCCGCGGGGGTCACCCTGCAGGTGGTCTCCACCGACGACCTCGTGGTGCCCGGCGGTGAGTTGGAGGTGGAGGTCCAGCTCTGGAACGGCGGCGACGCCCGGGTCGGGAACGCCGTCCCACAGTTGAGTCTCCCCGACGGTTGGACCGCTGAGGAGCTGGTCATCGAGGCCGGTGACGGGGGCCGAGGCTTCTTCGGTCGGGGCGTCGCCGGGACCCAGCTCGGCGAGGACGGGACTCTGGCTCCGGGCGCTCTGGCCCGGTGGCGCTACCGGGTCCAGATCCCCGGGGATGCTCAGGTGTCGGGCCTCTACTTCCGGGACGAAACGCGGGACGGGGAGATGTACCGTTGGCCGGCGGACGAGCCCGGGGTCTGGGGCCTGCCCAAAGACCCGCCGGTGCTGGAGGGTGGGGTGGATTTCACTCTGGCCACAGGGGGTGCGTCCCTCCCGGTCACGGCCCGGAATCCCGTGCGGTACGTCGGGGTCGACAAGGCGACGGGTCAGTTCGAAAAGCCCCTACTGGTCGTGCCGGCGGTCTGGGTGGCGGCGGATCCCGGCTCCATGGTCTGGCCCGCCGGCTCCGATGAGGTACGACAGGTTCGGGTACGGCTGACCGGTCAGGTCGAGGGCGGAGTCGCCGGGCGCCTGCGTCTGGAGGCGCCGGACGGGTGGGAGGTCAGCCCCACGTCGCAGCCCTTCGACCTGGGCGAGCCGGGCTCGGAGCTGACGGCGACGTTCGAGGTGCGCACCCGCGGCGCGGCGGCAGGGCGGCACCGCTTCCGGGCCGTGGCCGAGGCGGATGACGGACGCTCCTTCGATCGGAGCGTCCGGTTGATCGACTACCCTCACATCGAACGCACCGCCATGGTGGATCCCGCG
>JGI12210J13797_10395024_pt1 | contig 13370 bp, 10 predicted proteins | sample ElkSlonscriptome_3_FD_13797 | JGI IMG/M metagenome (IMG submission 13797)
CTTTTTAAACAATTTACGAAATACTTCTTCGGTTATCTCTTCCCAATCGCGCTTAGTCATTTCACTTAGGTCATCATGAGGCTCCAATAGCGGCTCTTTATGTGGCTGAGAATGCCGATTCCAAGGACATACATCTTGGCAAATGTCACAACCAAATATCCAGTCCTCAAACTTCCCTTCTACCTCCTTCGGAATCTCCTCCTTTAACTCGATAGTAAAATACGAGATACACTTACTACCATCTACCACATAAGGTGCTACAATAGCATCGGTAGGGCAAGCGTCCAGACAGCGAGTGCAACTGCCACAATGGTCAGCTACCGGATGATCGTACTCTAGTTCTACATCTAATAACAGAATAGCAATAAAGAAAAAACTGCCTTGTCGCTTATTAAGTAGCAAGCTATTTTTCCCAATCCAGCCTAAACCGCTTTTCTGCGCCCAAACTCGCTCTAAAATCGGGGCTGAATCTACGAAGGCTCGACCGGCTACTTCGCCAATTTCTTCTTGTACATTATTTAGCAGTAACCGTAACTTCTTTTTGATGATAAAATGATAATCTTGACCGTAAGCATACTTGGCAATCTTATATGAATCGGGAGAGGCTAAATCTTCTTGAGGATAATAATTATAGAGTAATGTCACTACCGATTTGGCCCCCTCCATCAGTTTGGTCGGGTCAAGGCGAATGTCAAAGTAGTTTTCCAGGTAATGCATTTTCCCCTGTTTACCTTGATTCAGCCACTGCTCAAGACGAGGAGCCTCTTCCGAAAGAAACTCAGCCTTGGCAATTCCGCAGAAATCAAACCCCAACTGTTGAGCAGTATCTTTGATGAATAAGGAATGACTTGCGCGACACATAGATAACCAATTTTCAGAGTGACATTTAAGGCTAGTCAAACAACCCTTGCGCCCGCCCAGGAGGAATAACCTCTAAATGCTTATAAGCAATTTCAGTAGCTTCCCGCCCCCTCGAGGTTCGCTTAATGTATCCTTCTTTGATGAGAAATGGTTCGTAGACCTCCTCAATGGTTTCGGCTTCTTCGCCGCAAGCAGTAGCAATGGTACTAATCCCAACCGGACCACCTTTAAACTTCTCAATTATCGTTGACAAAATCCGGTTATCCATATCGTCTAACCCGTTCTGGTCTACGTCCAAAGCCTGCAATGCCATTTCAGCAATAGCTTTATCAATGGTTCCGTCCCCTTTGATCTCGGCAAAATCGCGGGTACGGCGAAGTAAAGTGTTGGCAATCCGCGGGGTACCTCGGCTGCGGCGGGCAATCTCATAGGCAGCATCATCTTGAATTGGCGTATTCAGAATTTGTGCCGAACGTTTCACAATAGATGTCAGTAGTTCAGCATCGTAGTATTCCAGTCGAGCGTTGATACCAAAGCGAGCCCGGAGGGGCGAGGTGAGCAACCCCGAGCGGGTAGTAGCACCTACCAATGTAAATGGACTCAAGCTAATCTGCACCGTGCGGGCATTCGGCCCAGAATCCAACATGATGTCAATCTTGTAATCTTCCATAGCCGAGTAGAGGTACTCTTCCACAATTGGGTTCAAGCGATGAATCTCATCGATGAACAGCACATTCCCTGGCTCCATATTGGTGAGCAACCCCGCCAACTCGCTGGGCTTATCCAAAACTGGGCCCGAAGTAGACTTAATTTGCGCATCCAGCTCATTCGCAACAATGTGCGAAAGGGTAGTTTTACCCAAACCCGGTGGGCCGTGTAATAAAACGTGATCGAGCTGATCGCCCCGTTTTTTAGCAGCTTGCACAAATATCTTTAGGTTTTCTACAATCTTGTGTTGCCCAGTAAAATCACTAAATGACAAAGGGCGTAACGCTTTTTCAACTTCTTGCTCAACTGGGCTAAGGTTCGCAACCTCTCCGGTCAAATAATCTTCTCTCATAACGAAATTGTGTTAGCGTGTTTTGGTGTTAGGATGTTATAGTTTTTGAATTTCTAGTTGTGTTAAACATTTCAGAACAAATCCCTGTAGGAACTCGAACACTATAACACCGCACGGCAGCTGATTGAACACCATAACACATCAGTGTGAATGTACAGAAAATTCCGTACTATCGCAGCAAAAATAATTCATTTTATGCTTTTATTAAGCAAATAATACTTATTAAAGTAATAAACAATACGTAGAAAACTATTCTTCAGTATGAATCCCAACCAGAAAAAAAACATAATTTATTCCATCGTCTTGTTAGCCTCAGTGGCTATTACTTGGTGGGTTCGTAATCAACCCGAAGCAGAAACCTCAAAAGATACCTACATTAAGGTACAGGGGAAAACAATGGGAACGACTTATAATATAAAGTATCGAGATGACCAAAGTCGCGACTTAAAACCATCCATTGATTCGCTACTGGAAGTGTTCAATCAATCAGTAAACCATTATTTGCCCGACTCAGAAATTACCCAATTTAACCAGCAAGACACGCTGTATTTTGACCTACCTTACTTTTACCCGGTATTGAAGCGTAGCGACGAAATTATGCAAGCTACCAACGGTGCTTTCGATCCCACGGTGGCTCCACTGGTGAACGCTTGGGGGTTTGGTCCGGAAGATCAACGGTTACCAGATAGCACCACCATCGATTCGCTACTGCAACTAGTAGGTTTTGACAAGGTTGATTACACCGAAGAGTACGTTACTAAAAAGGTTACTGATGTGAGTTTAAACTTTAGTGCTATTGCTAAGGGTGGCGGAGTAGATGTAGTAGGAGAATATCTAGATCAACAGGGCGTGGAGAACTTTATGGTAGAAATTGGCGGCGAAGTACTTTGCCGAGGGATAAATGATAAAGGTGAACCGTGGAAGATTGGCATTGATGACCCGAATCGAATTGGGAATATGTCGGCAGCGGTAACACTCAGTAATCAGGCAATTGCTACCTCCGGTAACTACCGCAACTACTACGAGGTAGACGGAAAAAAATACGCTCATACTATTGATCCTAAAACTGGGCAACAAGTAACCCATTCGGTACTCAGCGTATCAGTTATTGCCGACGATTGTATGACCGCCGATGGCTTCGCTACCGCCTTTATGGTTTTAGGGTTGGAAGCTACCCAAAAGATTATTGCCCGTAATCCTTCGCTGGAAGTCCTTATCATTTACGATGATAATGGTACTACCAAAACTTTTCAGACGAACGGGTTGGAAGATATGGTAGTTAATAGTTAGGTTTATGAAGGATCAAAAAACGTATCAAGTAATCGGATTAATGTCAGGTACCTCGTTAGATGGGCTGGATATGGCCTACTGCGAATTTTCACTGGAAGATAATCAGTGGCAATTCAGTATTCCGGTGGCAGAAACGCTGACGTACAATGAGTCGTGGCAACGAAAGCTACTAAACATAACGGAAGTAAGCGGTGAAGAACTCATCATTACCGATCGGGATTTGGGAGTCTGGATGGGCGAAGCGGTGAAAGCATTTATCAGCAAACATCAACTACAGCCAGATTTTATCTCTTCGCACGGACATACCGTTTTTCATCAGCCTGAACGAGGCATTAACTATCAAATGGGCAACCCGTTTGCTATTCAAGCAATTAGCGGGCAGACGGTTATCAGTCAGTTTCGTAACTACGACGTAGCCATCGGCGGCCAAGGAGCACCATTGGTTCCAGTGGGCGATCAACTGCTGTTTGGCGGGTACGATGCCTGCTTAAACCTGGGTGGTATTGCCAATCTTTCTACCCAATGGCAAGATAAGCGCATTGCCTACGATATTGGTACGGCCAATATTGTAATGAACTACTTCGCCCAACAACTTGGCCAGCCCTACGATCAAGGCGGACAACTCGCTAAGCAGGGTCAGATAAATCAGTCACTGGTAGATACGTTCAATCAACTTCCTTACTACCAACAGAGTTTTCCTAAATCACTGGGATACGAGTGGGTACATCGAGAAATAATTCTGCGGATTGAGCAAGCGAATCTTTCGGTGCAAGATGCTATTGCTACGGTACTAGATCACGCAGCCTATCAAATAGGCCAGGCTTTACGCTCTTTCGCCGAACAGCAAACCAGCTCATTTAAAGTACTAGTAACGGGTGGCGGAGCCTTTAATAATTACTTTATGGAAAGTATTCAGCAATATGCTAGCGACAGAATAGAACTGATTGTACCTGACGAGAAGATCGTGGCCTTTAAGGAAGCTTTAGTATTTGCCCTGCTGGGAGTGCTTCGGGTACGTAACGAAGTAAATTGCCTGCAATCTGTCACCGGTGCTCAATATGATCATTCGGCAGGCGTTATCTTTGGGAACATAGACTGACTTGTTCAATGAGAAAACTATTTTTATTAGCTGGATTTCTATTTTGCGTTCAGGAACTTCAAGCTCAAGATAGTTTGGCTACTTACAAAAAGTGGAGTATCGGAGTAAAAGGCGGAGCGTCTTTTTCATTTATTTCTTCCACACAAGAGAATATAACCCGAGAAAGACCATTTACCAGAACCAATCAAGGAATAGCCTTCGGCGGGATTATTCGTTATATGACTGAGAAAAACTTTGGTTTACAAATTGAGGCTAATTACGTAGAAAAGGGTTGGGAGGAGATATTTCGCTCGCTATCCGATCAGGAAAGGCTTGACCCAAGCCGCTTTTATCAAGTTAATCTAAGTTATTTAGAAGTTCCCATCTTGGCCCACGGCTACTTTGGTAAGCGTAATTTGCGAATCTTTGCTACGTTAGGAATGTACGGTGGGATGTTATTATCGAGCAGCACTCAAACTGCTCCGACAGTAGATCCCAATGAAATTACTTACGAATATTTAGTGCCCGAGCAAAATAAATATGATTTGGGAGTACGGGGTGGAGCTGGAGTGGCGGTAGTTACTAAAATAGGCACATTCCAGGTGGAAGGTACCTACAGCCTTGGGTTGAATAGTGTACTCGACCGCAACCGAGCACCTATCCCCAGCATTTTGCAAAACAACACCATTGTTGGTTCGCTAGGGTATTTGATAAGCTTTTAAAGTTCATCTTCCCGAAAACAAATTCGAGATTAACAAGGAGTACTAATTAAAGATGCGGTACGAACTTGACTACAATGCCTACAAATAATACTTGGCATTTTGCGACCTTTATCGTAGTATTATCATTAGTGGCGGGGCAAACAGCCAACGCAAATCTTAGCTCCAAAGAACATGGTAGAGTTTAAAATACAACTAGAAGAAATTGTTGTAGAGACAATAGGATACGGTGCCATAGAAAACCAGCTACCGGATCTTATTCAAAAAGCCGTGTTGAAACTTGCCGCGCAGGATATTCTGAAGGATCTATCTAACATAGACCTCGAGAACGACGAAAAATGGCAGTTGTCCAGAGATTTAGCTTGGCAGCAGGAGAAGCATAAATACCTTACACAATGATGATAAACTTCGTTGTAGATGCCAATGTTTGATAAGTATTTTAATTAGTGGTAAGGCCAGCTACCGACCTATTCTAACCTTCTACCATTTTATACTTCCTGACTTTGCTTTGGTAGAAGTCGACAAGTACAAAAATGTGTTAATAAGCAAAACTAAAATGCAGGAAAACGAATTTATGCAGTGGACTCATTTCGTATTTTCTCAATTTACCATTCTGCCACAGTACGTTTTAAGCCAGAAGAGTCTTGAAAAATCAGAGAATCTTCTTGAAAAGGTAGACGTAAAAGACATCGCCTACGTAGCATTAGCCATGCAATTAGATTTGCCCCTTTTAACCAGAGACAAACCGTTGTACCTAGGTTTGCAGAAGCAAAAGTTTAAAAAGGTTATATTGTTTGATGAGTTTCTAGCGATGATTTAATAGGTGTAGAAAGCCAGACAGGTATAGTTCAATCAAAGGCAGTCTTACCAATATCCAGTCAATATTACTTTCTACTAACGTTTCGTATTCTAACTGCCTGTCCATTTTACTGACTTACTTTCAGCTTTTCGGTACGTACGTCAACTGACTAAGGGTATCTTCCTGAAACATCTCCTGGGCGATTCCTTGTAGTTGCGAAGCTGTTATCTTATTTATCTTTTTGTAGAGTGCTTCTAGGTTCTCCAACTCATACTGGTCAAGCAAGCTACGTCCCATTGCTAACATCAGGCTTTGGTTATTTTCGCTATTCATCGCCATCTGCCCCATCATTTGTTCCTTGGCTCGATGCAGCTGCATAGTGCCTAATGGCTTTTCCCGCAGTAACTTCAGCTCTTTCAGTGTAAAATTAATCGCACGGTTCAACTGCCGAGGTTCGGTTCCAAAGTAGATGGCAAATAGACCAGTATCAGTATACGGCTGGTATTCGGCATCAATAGAATAAACTAAACCATGTTTTTCCCGCAGCGTCATACTCAAACGGGTGTTCATACTGGGGCCACCTAACAAATTAATTAGCAAATAGAAGGGTAAACTACTATTATCACCCACTGGGTACGCCGTTCTGCCAATAGCACATTGCGCCTGAGTGAGTGTTCGGGTGCGGGTATCTTGTTGGGGGAGCTGATGAATAAATGGCAGCCGATTACCTTGCCCTGCCAAAGTAGGAACTAAAGCCAGGTATTTTTCAGCCAAGTGAAACACCTTTTTTGAAGGAAGATTACCCACACAACTGAATATCAGCTTACCAGTATTCATATTGGCCTGCAGGAAATGCTGGAAGTCCTCGCGGCTAAAGCGGTGAATGGATTCGTTAGTACCTAAAATATTTTTACCCAGCGGATGCTCACCAAATACTACGGCATCGAAATCATCCTGGATAGCGTCCTCCGGCGAATCGTAGTACATTGACATCTCTTCCAGAATCACACTACGCTCTCGCTCAATCTGCTTCTCAGGAAAAATAGAATCAAACGTAATATCAGCTAAAAGGTCTAAAGCATTTTCGAAGTGGCGGTCAAGCACTGAGGCATAAAAGCAAATTTTCTCCTTGGTGGTATACGCATTTAACTCCCCTCCTACCGAATCGACCCGATTCAGAATATGGTAGGCTTTCCGCTTGCGGGTTCCTTTAAAAGCCATATGTTCCCAAAAGTGGGCGAGGCCTTGCTGTTCTGGCTCCTCATCGCGACTGCCAATGTCTAAAATAAAACCACAATGTACTACTTTGGTATGCGTAACTTGATTGTGGGCAATCCGAATACCATTGTTTAAAGTATGTACGTCAAATTCTGTCATATTCAATACGCGCTATTCCAATATTTTGGGCAATGAATTAACAAAAAATCTAACGTATTTGTGCAATACGAAGTGAAAATTTGCCATAGGCTAAGCCTGTACAACTTAGCTATCCTCTCGTAAACTATCGGATGTATCATTAACTAGCCCGTTGAGACCAGCCGAAAAAATAGTATCTTTAAAGGCTATATATCGCTTATTTCATGAGACACGTAATTCTATCTGTACTTTTCCTTACTACAGCCTTATTGGGCTTCTCCCAAAACCCAACTTCTATCGATAGTTTAGAAAATCAGTTAAAAACGGCTACTGATACTACTCAACTACATATTTACCAGCAGCTATATCAGGCTACCATTCATACTGAACCTGAAAAAGCCAAAACGTATACCGAACATTGGATTCAGTTAGCGCAAGAACTAGACAAACCACAGCAGCAGATCAGCGCGCTACTCGGTTTGGGGCGCTACTATTACGTGCTGGGAAACTTCGCTCAGGCTATTCATCAGTCGCAACAAGCACTAAATATAGCCCGACCGCTGAAAGATACGGCCCGAATTGCTTCGCTTTACAACGGAATGGGGTACATGATATTTAATCAAGGAAAGTACGGTGAAGCTTTGGATACACTATTTATCGGACTTCGGCTTAATGAAAGTTTACAAGATTCACTGGCTATTCATAAAAGTAAGTTCAACATCGCGAATGTGTACGTCATGAACGACAACCCTCGCCAAGCATTAAACTATTTTCTGGCTTGTGCTAATTATTTTGAGCAACCGAATCTTTTAGCCAAGTGCTGGCTTAATTTAGGAGCTACCTACCCCGATATACAACAGTACGACTCATCATTCTACTATTATCAGTTGGCTTCCGATTATTACAAATCTCAAGATGATGACTATCACTTAGCCAAAGTGCTGGATGGACAGGGGCAGAATATGCTAGATCAGCAGGAGTACCAAGCGGCAATAACGTATTATCAGCAAGCCCTTCAGCTTAATGAAGCAATAGAAAGCCAACATGGTATCGCCCTCAACTACCGAGACCTTGGAACAGCGTTTACTCAGCTAGGACAATTTGAGCGAGCACTAGACTACTTAAATAAAGCAGTAGAGTTATCTCAAGAAATAGACGCTCCGCAAGAACTCATGACTCACTACGAAGCATTAGCCGAAACTTACGCTACCCAGGGAAATTACGCTCAGGCGTATGACTACCGATTAAAATACTTTGAAATTTACCAGGAAGTATACAACCAGGAGAAGGAACAGCAGATGGCTGAACTAGAAACTGAGTACGAACTTGATAAAAAAGAAAAAGCGATAGCCCTGCAAGCTCAGGAAATTGAACTCCTAGCGCAGCAAAACACCATTGCTGGTTACCAGCGTTGGGGGTTAATTGTTGGCTTTCTACTGAATGCTGCACTGGCCGGGGTTTGGTACAACCGACAGCGATTAAAGCATCAGCAAGAGCGAAAACTTCTAGAGAAGGATCAGCTACTTTCTCAAGAAAGAATAAGAAGTTCTGAGTTGGCCCAACAACAACTCCGGCAAGAACTAGACTTTAAGAATCGGGAGCTTACTACCCACGCGCTGCATCTGGGGCAAAAAACCGAACTGCTGGAAGAGGTAAAAGATAAGATTAATGACATTTGGGCAGTAGCTAATCCCCGCAGCCAAACCGAATTGAAACAACTAAAGCAACTCATTCGGGGCGACCAGATGATTGAAAACGACTGGAACTCTTTCATTCAGCACTTTAAGGAGGTACACCCTGACTTTAGTCAAAAGTTATCGACCGTGGCCAGCGAACTTACTTCCAACGAAATTCGCCTGGCCATGATGCTTAAGATGAACCTCAGTTCCAAGGAGATTGCCTCACTAGTTAATATCTCGCCCGAAGGAGTAAAAAAGGCTCGCTATCGGCTGCGCAAAAAGCTCAATATCACCTCCGAAGAAAACATTCAGGAGTATATTCTTCAGATGTAGTTTTTAAAATTTTTTCGGTTATACCTTATAAATATTCCTTTTGTAACATTTAATTTATATATTTTTTATTTAAATAGTTATGTGTCCACTGTTTGTCCACCCTCATAATTTGACTTGTAGGGGTGTTTCTGCGTCATTAGCAGAAAAAACAATATGTATCGAGCACAATCTACTTATCTGGTCATTTTACTCTTCTTTATCACTTTAAGCTTCTTTAACATTCCTACTAACGGAATCGCCGCTACCCAAACTGCTGTTAGTAAAAATAAACCTCCTAAATATCATCTAAGCAAGCCGCCCTACGGTAAGCATCAGAACCGACAGAGCTTTGTAGAAATTGGCGGCGGACTCGGAGTCTGGCATCAGTCTAATGAACCTCAGATGCAGGCATCCAATATGCCGCTTCATCTATTAGTGGAATATGGTAGTACTGGTTCACCTATTAGCTACGGCATTGGGGTAAATCGGGGAAGCCGCTACGAATTAGAAGGGTTTGTGCTGAGCAGTGACTACACCTTCGCTCAAATTAAGTTTGACGCTTTGTCGTTAATCTCCGCCGTGCCCGAATCGTTTTCTGCTTACGCCCTTGCGGGAGCTACCTACTGGCAATCGCAATTAGATGACCAACGGCTTAACCCCCAAGTAATTAACGAAAACCCGCAAGAAACAGATAATGAACCGGGGATTATGGCCGGAGTGGGAGCTAGCTACCTCTGGAAAAAACTTGGATTCCATACCCAGCTCACTTATTTCCGAGGGCGCGCCGAATACTTCGCTGGAGCTAATGAACCGCTTGATGTGCGAGCAGGCAATATTCAACTCAATCTAATTCTCTCCTATCGTATTTCCTTCGGTGGTGCCAAGTTGGCTTGCCCCGTCTATCAATAAGTTTTCAAAACTACATTCATCATATCATGAAAAAGATTATACTTCTACTTACCATATTTTATATCGGAACTGCCTGCCGCGAAGATACCAGCGAACTGAGTCGCCAAATTCAGGAAACTGCTATTAACGATATATTACTCAATGGTTTTGAGTTTAATGTACCCCAAGATACGCTGATTGAATCGGAAGCTGTTCAAGAAGATCCAACCGCAGCGGATGGTAAGAAATTCACCTGCAATGTGCAGCGTATTCAGCGGGTAGATGTACTGGAAAATCTAACCCTATCGGCATTTGATGATTTGGCCGCTACTAATACTGCCGGGCTGTATCCGGGAGCCATCATTAAGCTTAAAGATCTGCGCGACTTGGGAGACATTAATGCTTTAGGGAATTTTGAGCGCACTCCCCTGGAAGTCTCCAGTACGCTAGGTGATATTCGCACTATTAATGACCCCTCACAGCGAGGGAACGTGGATAAGGCCATCCGTGAGATGGAGCAGAATCAGGGTGACTTTGCCGCTAATATAAAGTTTAAGGTGACCGAAGCTTACTCGCTGGAGCAGGCCATGCTTCAACTGGGTATTGATGCCAAATATTTGGGTAACTCCGTGCGTAGCGATCTAAAAATTGAAAACTCCGTGGAAGAGCGTAGCGTATTCATCCAGTTTTATCAGGTATACCATACGGTTTCTATTGCTAACCCTACTAGCCCCGCTGAGTTTTTTGGCAATTCGGTGCGAGCCGAGCAATTATCAGAAGCCACCACCGAAGACAATCCGCTGGGGTACATTTCGGAAGTAGCCTACGGCCGGATGTTGGTAGGACGCTACACTTACCGGGGCACAGACTTCTCAGCCGATGCTAGTCTGGAAGTAGAAGTACGCAAAGGGCTAGCCAAGGTCACTGGCGAAGCCGATGCCTCTTACGACAAGAAAATTGATAATGCCACCTTCGAAGTAGCCATTTTGGGCGGAAGTGCTCAGGAGGCAGATAATGTTTCGGGCGGAGCCGGTATGGCGACCGTTCAAAAGGCTTATGACTTTATTCGAAATGGAGGTAACGACGCTTCGCTAGGAGTACCAGTGCAGTACAAAGTACGCTATTTGGCTAGTAATAACCTATTCCGCATTGGCGGAGCTGCCGAGTACGACGTGCCCGACTGCCAGCGTGTACCCCGCGAAGTGAAAATTACTAAGTTTACACTTAAGAATGCCGATACCAGTACTGACTGGGACTTTGGGATTGGTAATGCCCAGCGCCCCGATGTATTTTTTACCATTCGGCAGGGCAACAAAATTACGGCTGAGTATAAAGATGAGCAACTGGGCAATTTGCAGTCCGGTGACTTACCAATAAACTGGAAGAAGAAGAGTAACGATAAACTGATTACCCACGAGGTTAACAACCTTTCCCAACAATTTAAACTAGAATTTCACGATGCTGACGACGGCCTGACTATTGATAAGGATGGGGAATTTGGTGGTACTGATAAGATGCAAACCATCTCCATTAACTGGAACAGCTACGGCCCCCGCTCTAATAACCCCACTCCCGGTAGCATCACCGTTAGCGGCGGTAGCTTCTCGGTGACTCTACAGCTAGACTGGAAATACTAATCATTTACCGAATACGCAAATCTGTAATCTCAATATGATGAAATCCAGAAGCACTCTAATAGTTACCCTGATGAAAAAGAAAATAGCAACGTTCTACAGCTTAACTAAAAGTCTGACAGTATCCTTATTACTATTATTTGCAATGGCCTGCAGCTCCGAAGAAGAACCAGTCCCTCAGATAGACAGCGACGGAGAGATTGTAGAATCGGATGGTATTACCGAAGACGACATAGAGACGTATGCCGGTGATCTGGGCATCGTGCTGGAAGCCCGGCAGGTGGCTCTGAAAGGCTACCTACCTACTACTATGGAAGTAACCGTCAACGCCAGTTCGGGCGACTTTTCCGAAACGCTAGCGGTTGATCCTTACACCATGATGAGCCAAATTAAGCTGGCCATTGAAGATTTAAATGACGAACAGGAAAACGAACTGAAGGAGGGAGTGGAAGTAGTGGTTGAACTGCTGGATGAGAGAGGGAGCTCTATCGTAGAGCAAACCTTTAGCAAGGTTTCGTTTCAGTCTAACCCAGCACCAACTTCTATAGCAGCTACCAATCTAGAAGATTTGGATACTGAGGTACACCTGAAAGCCAACACTCCTTACTACATGCAATTGATCGATATAGAAGAAAAAGCACCTATTAAAAAAGCGGTTACCTATAACACGATACCTTTAGCGGCAGGGCATATATCCCAAACCGTGACGGTGGATTTTACTGGAGATGAAGATAACTTGCTGTTCTTTTTTGAAGCCATTCCGGAAACGGTCAACACCTACGCAATCAGACATAAGGCCACCGGCAAGTATTTAAGAATTCACAGAAACTATATAGGTTATCCCACCGGGGATGTTTTCAGACCAGCGATTCATCAAGCGATTGTTGCCGATCTGGATTGGGAATTTCCGGAAGATTTTCTAACGGGCAGTACTGATGCCCGCTTTGTTATAGAAAAGGAAGACGATGGAATGTATTATCTGCAAAGTGTACAAGGTGAGCGAGTTAAGGTAGCTCCTGGGGTAGGCTATACCTTAAATCATCCAGGGTCTACCAACATTGCTGTGAACTTTGTTCCGATGAACATTGGTTGGGCAGTGGAGAACATAGAAACCAGATATCTGGAGCCTATTCTGCCTCCGGCCAAGAACGGTTTCAGCTACAACAGCACCCTCATTAACTGCGGGCAGGGTGGGCTGTCGCAGACCATTGGTAGCTCCCGAACCGAAACTACGACTACCACCGTCGGTTGGCAAGAAACTGTTTCTCTTACGTCCAGTCATTCAGCCGGAGGATCTATTACACTGGGTATGGAAGTTTCGGGTAACTTCTTCGGTAATGGTGCTACGTACTCAGCCTCAGCTACGGCTGATTATAATTACACTACTACCAGCACTACCGACAATACCAATTGGGAAGAAGCTAGTGGAACCACCAGCGAAACTTTCTTCTCCGAGCGTACTATTACAGTTCCCCCCAAAAGTGCTTCGTTGGTGTATGATGCCTTTCAGAGTTATGATAACATAAAAGTAAACGTAGTGCAACGGCTGCGGGTGCGCGGTACCGAACACAACACTGGTGAAGCCCTATCGGGTGAAGAGATTAGTTCTCAGTTTCATTTCAACGGGTTCAAGGGAATAACTACCGAAGTTGGTTCGGACTATATTGAAATAACCCTGCGGGGTGTAGCCACTA
>JGI12210J13797_10460005_pt1 | contig 13370 bp, 8 predicted proteins | sample ElkSlonscriptome_3_FD_13797 | JGI IMG/M metagenome (IMG submission 13797)
AATTGTTGAGTCGTCCGAATAGTTGGTTTCGGTTGCAAGCTGGGGATGATTTAAGTGGGCATCAGCATAATCCGTTTTTTGTGCAAGCGGGGAATGGTCGTTATTATGATTTGGCAGAGGATTTGGGACTGGATCAACCTCAGGTGACGCGGGGTATTGCGACGGCTGATGTGGATGGGGATGGGGATTTGGATTTTGCGATCGCGAATCAATGGGAGAGGTCTTATTTCTATCGGAATCAGGGGGAAAAGGTAGGGGAGTTTTTGGGGTTGCAGTTGGTGCGAGAGATTCCGGGAATGATTGGGGGGAATTCTCCGGCAATTGGGGCGGCGGCGACGGTTTATTTACCGGATGGAAGGGAGTTGGTGGCGCAGGTGGATGGGGGGAATGGGCATTCTGGAGTACGGAGTCCAGAGTTGCATTTTGGGTTAGGAGATGTGGGTGAGAATACGGGGATTTCGGTTGAGTTGAAGTGGCGGGATGTTGGGGGTGATTTGCATGAGGAACGGTTGGTTTTATCACCGGGTTGGCATAAGGTTGTTTTGGGGGATTCGGCGGAAGTAATGGTTTAAGGATGAGTTTGTGATGAGTCAATGTCAGGTTTTTTTAACGCAGAGGTTCGCAGAGGTTGGCGCAGAGGTTCGCAGAGGTTTGGGGAGAAAAGGTCAGTTGGGTTATGGAGTAAATACGGATATTGTTTGATGATTCGGCTACCGGAAGACACCCGGAAAGTGACGCCCAAGGATGAGTTTGGAATGACTCGATATCAGAATGTAAGTCCTGAGATATTGCTGTCTGAGCCTGGGAATACTGGATTTTAGGTCTAGGAGTGTTAAGTCGTGTTTGTGTAAGTTTCAATTAGGAGTGTTGTTATGAGTTTTGTGGGTAAGACGGTATCGGTTTTCGGGGTTGTTGGGTTGAGCGCTTTGGCGACTTTGGGTGTTGTAGAGTCTGCTAGTGCTGTAACTGTAGGGGCAGGTTTTGATTTTTTTAAGACTGGAGATGGTGCTAAATTTACATTTGATAACTTTGGCGAAATTGAGTTTAAAGGAGTTCCTGTTGGTACGTTTGTTTTGCCGGATTCATCTGAGACAATTAATGTAGGAAATGCCGATACAATCGTCGAGCGAAAACAAGATGTGACTTTAGATAATGTTGGTGATTCCGGTATGACTGACATTGAAGTCAGGGTTCTCTCCTTGAAGAGTAAACAAAGTCTAATCCTTCCGGAAGGAGAGTTCAATATTTTTGCTGAACTCAATGAGGATGCACCATCAACAGGTAAGATGACTATAACCCTTGATAGTTTGGATGGGGATGTTGCAAACGGAACCTTTGATTCTGATTTTACCGTTAATTTCATGGCTTTGTTTGTACCAGTAGGTGGGACAAAGGAAGATGCTATAGAGTGTCCATTGGGAATCAATGGCTGTAACTTCTCGCAAGATCTTGGAGCTGACGGTGCAATGTGGAGTAGTGAAGCCCCATCATTAGCAGTAACTCCACCAGGCTTAGCTAATGACTTCTTTCCGATAGGTCTGATTCCACATCGAGGAATACATCCGACTATCATTGCAGATGTTCCCGAACCCTTAACTATCCTTGGTTCAGCCACGGCTCTGGGATTTGGCGCTTTGTTCAAGAAACAATCCTCAAGAAAGCGCAATAAAAAAGATTTTTCTTAATCTCATCAATTGAGGCGCTAAGTTACGGCTTTATGTAGGTAATTGGTAAAAAAATAAATAGCCTTTTTACCTACATGACGTTTAATCAGTTAGTCAGCAAGTAGCAATCAATTAAGTTGGGTTTAGAAACGTAGGCGCAGCCTTCTCGTACTCCAGAGGAGAACCCGAAGGGTAGAGTAAACTAACGCCATAGATAGTTAGCCTGTTGGGTTGAGCGAAGTCGAAACCCAACCGACAAAAACGTTTTGTGCTATCCCTGAGTGCGAGTGTCATCTGTTGTTTATGTAAAGTTAAATCAGGAGCATTGAATTATGAGTTTTATTGGTAAGACTGCATCGGTTTTTGGGATTGTCGGGTTGAGTGCTTTGGCGACTTTGGGTGTTGTAGAGTCTGCTGAAGCTGCAGGGGTTCGGCTAGGTTCTGACTATTTCCAAACTACTGATGGAACATTTTTTGATTTTGGAGGAAATATTGGCAAAATTGATTTTGAAGGTAATCCTCTTGGTACGTTTCAAGGAAATAATGTCGGACTAGCTGATACTATCGTTGAGCGAAAAGATGATGTTGCGCTCGATGTCGGTGATTCCGGAATGACTAATATTGAAGTGGTAGCTCTATCTTTGAAAAGCGTAAACTCTGTAAGCGTAAACTCTGTTGTATATGACATTTTTGTTGATCTAACAGAGGGTAAAAAGTCAACAGGAACGATGACTATTAATCATGAATATGAAGATACCAAGCCTATGCAGGGAACTTTTTCATCTTCCTTTGATGTGTTCTTTACTGCTATGTTTAAACCCGTAGGTGGAGGAGATGCTATACCGTGTCCAGTAGAAACCTGTGACTTCAAAAAAAGCTTTACAGCCTCTGGAGAATGGACTCATAAGTTTAAAGGTTTAACAAAAGTAGAATCTCCCCCTGCTACAGATCAAGCTGCCAATGTTCACCTAAATCCTCAAGCTGGCTTTGATGATTTCTTTGTAATTGGTCAGGTTACGCATGATGCGGACGACGGAACTCATGTTGTACTTCCCCCTGCGCCCGAACCTCTCACTATTCTTGGTTCAGCTACCGCTCTGGGATTTGGGGCATGCTTCAAGAAACAATCTTCAAAAAATCGTAATAAAAAAGATGTGTCTTAATTTCGTCAATTGAGGCGTTAAGCTACGGCGTCATGTAGGTAATTACGACAAAAATAAATGGTATTTTTATCTACATGGCATTTAATCAGAAAATTGTTGGCAACAATCAGGAGCATTAAGTTATGAGTTTTGTTGGTAAGACGGTATCGGTTTTTGGAGTTGTTGGGTTGAGCGCATTGGCAACTTTGGGGATTGTGGAGTCGGCTAGTGCTGTTACGGTTAAAGCCGGACGCGATCTTCTTTTTACTCCCGATGGTGGAGCAACTTTCTTTTTTGAAGATCTCAATGCTTTTGTGGAATTTAACGGTCTTCCAATTGATCCAAATAATTTAGGGCTAACTGATACTATTGCACTGCGACTTGACGATGTTCCTGAGTCTGGCGGGACAACTGATTTGGTAATAGAAGAACTATCTTTACAAAGTGCAGCACCTGTGAATGGGCAAGATGTTTTTGTGGGACTTAACCCTAATGAGCAATCCACCGGAACAATGACGATTAACCACGATAGCCCAGGAAGTACCGGGGGAACCTGGAGTTCTAGCTTCGATATACACGGTATTGCAATTGTTGCAGCTCAAGGTTTACTCACGCCTTCAGGCGCACACTTCGTTGAGGAATTAATAGCTGGTTGTCCTAACGCTAGTAATTATGAGTGTATTCCATTCTGGAAAGGACCATTTGTTGCATTAAATGAACCATGGACTCATGCAGCTCCTCCTGGTGCAATTATAGATCCAGAAGACCCGGATAAAAATTTCTTCCTCGATCCTGAAAAACCTGTTATCCATGATGCTGGAGACGGGACGATTCATACAGTTACATCAACACCAGTCCCTGAGCCTACAACTATTCTTGGCTCAAGTATCGCTCTGGGATTTGGGGCATTCTTCAAGAAACAATCTTCAAAAAAGCGTAATAAAAAAGATGTGTCTTAATTTCGTCAATTGAGGCGTTAAGCTACGGCGTCATGTAGGTAATTGCGACAAAAATAAATAGCATTTTTATCTACATGGCATTTAATCAGAAAATTGTTGGCAACAATCAGGAGCATTAAGTTATGAGTTTTGTGGGTAAGATTTCATCGGTTTTTGGAGTTGTCGGATTGAGCACCTTGGCGACGTTGAGCGTTCCCCAATCTGCAAAGGCGGTAGATTTGGCGAAAGGGTTTGATCAATTCCTGACGCTTGGTAATGGTGGGAGTTCAATCGTTTTACCGGAAATTGGGATAGTTCCTCTCGTCGGTACTCCAGTTTATCCAGAACTTTCCCTTTCTGATACGACTCTGGAACGCCTAGAAGATTGTACTTTTGTCGAAGATTCTTGTACTGTTCCACTCCTAATTCACGAACTGAATCTGCAATCTGTTGAGCCTGTCGATTTATCCCCTTATGGTTTTGATCCGTCTATTGTTCTGATTCGGCTTGAGGGAGAGCAAGAAATAGGATATATTACCATCAACCAGTCTTCCCAAACTTGGAGGGCGAATTTACCTGTTGAAGCTATTGCCCTATTTCCTGATGGCACTCCCATCGTAGTACCGGGTTTTGGTCCTTTAGAATTTTATGCCACGGCTGAGTCAGAACAGTTGATTGGAACTGGCACGTTTACCACCCTTGAACCTTTTGATGCTATGGGTATATTTACGGGACCTTTTATTACTGATCCGAGTCTTTCCGAGCCTCACCCTCAAGAAATTCATGAGGTATATCCGCTTCCTCCTTTTAAGGTTTATAAGTCGGTTCCTGAACCCTCAACTGTCGTACCTCTGGCTTTATTTGGATTAGCAGGACTTTTAGGATTTAAGCAAAAACTATCCCGGAAGTAAGATTAATCTATAAAATGGTATCCTGAATCGATTAGGAATAACCCCGCCCTGTCTTGTCTGATGGGGTAAATAAGAAAGCTTCTGTAAGAACCGCTTGAGTCAATGGATATTCACTATTTATCGGGGAGGACAAGATGAAACCAAGACATTATTCAACCTTAGCCATTGTTGATTCTGTCTGGATGAACAGAGTTGGAGTTTCTGCTACCCTAGCTGCTGCTACTGTGATGATTGCTAGCGCCGCCCAGGCGACGACAATTGAACCATTAACTCAATATTGTCCACCGGGAGATGTTTTTATCCCAGCCAATAAAATTTGTGGGATAAAATTTGATACAACGGTGAATGGTTCCTCCCTGCTGTTAGATTTACACGCGACGACTTATCATGCTGATATCAATCAGGTTGAATACAATTTATTGAACCCTATTCTGGTAACTATACCGGGTGTAGATGGAGATCAGGTAACGCTGAATCAGGTGTCAGTTTTCCTAGATCCTGTCTTGAAGTTTGAGGCATCATTTATGGATTTTGGCGAACCGAGTCCGTTTGAACTGACATTTACGTCATTTCCTTTCGCTCCCAATGTCGCGATCGCGAGTTCTTTTTCCGGTGTGCTAACGGATGGTAGTACACCTAAAGATGGAGTAAGTTTAACGACTCCTGGATTATTACAGTATGACTTTTTGGATGCGACAGGAACGGTTGTCGATTCATTTAATCTCGGTTCTCAAGTGTCTTTTCCTGTAGGTGCGCCAGACGGAAGTGAAGATAGCCATCTTTATGAACCGTCATCCGGAGGCGGTATACTAACCTGCAATACGGTTGGCTGTGGAAGTGTAAAGTTAAGTTTAGGATTTACGGGTTCCGGTGGGGGTGATAGTTATAATTTTAGCAGTCGTTCAGATGTTACTGTTGCCGAAAAAGTCCCTGAACCCTCAACTGTTGTCCCTCTGGCTTTATTGGGGTTGCTTGGAGTTTTGGGTATGCAAAAACGGCTATTTAACTAAACTGTAATCTCATTACTAAGTAGGTGGACACAATTAAAGTTAACGGTTGAGATTAGGCAACAGTAAGGATTTGAGGACATTTGACAAAAATTAATACAGTGCCGTTTGATTTTGTCCGACTACTTACAGTTTTTAGGGCGCAAGCCTTGCTTTTTAGGGCGCAAGCCTTGCGCCCCTACGATGTGAATCTATCAATTTAAGTGTGCCACGCATTTGACTCAACTGAAACATCAATCGTTATGATGAATTCAAACAATAACGGGTATAAATCAATCCGCCTCGCTGGATTACGCCGCTTTGCTATAGCGATTACCTTCCTCAATCTATTAGGACATACAGTTCTAGGCTTTGAGCAATCTTGGGCGCAACCGTTAATTGCTCTATTCACCGCCTACAGTACGGAACTGATTCTGGAAGTTATTGACGCCAAAGTTAACCAGCGTCCCCTCCATTTTGCTGGCGGAGTCCAAAATCTGATCGATTTCTTGCTCCCCGCCCATATTACTGGGTTAGCCGTGGCGATGTTACTCTATGCCAATGACCAACTCTTCCCTATTGCCTTTGCTACATCCGTGGCGATTGGTTCAAAGGCGATTTTTCACGCCCCGATTGGCAACCGTAATCGCCATTTCCTCAATCCTTCTAATTTTGGTATTACCCTAACCCTATTACTTTTCCCTTGGGTGGGTATTGCTCCTCCCTACCAATTCACCGAAAATTTGGATGGGGCGGCGGATTGGATTTTACCGGGAATTATTGTGATTTCGGGGACGTTTCTGAATGCTAAATTTACCCGTCGTCTCCCCCTAATTGGTGCTTGGGTGGGCGGATTTGTGATTCAAGCTGTGCTGAGAAGTTTACTCTTTGGTACGCCAGTTGCGGCGGCGTTAATGCCGATTACCAGTGTGGCGTTTGTTCTGTTTACGTTCTATATGGTGACTGATCCGGGTACGAGTCCAATTGCTACCAAAGAGCAAGTCTTATTTGGCGGTGCAGTCGCGGCGGGGTATGGCGTATTAATGCTTTCTCATATTGTGTTTGGCTTTTTCTTCTCTCTGACGGCAGTTTGTTTAGTGCGCGGTTTATGGGCTTATGTTCAAGGATGGATTGGCAAGATTTCTACAGCGAGAGTGGCGATACCTACTCCGATGACGGTGGGGGAAATTTGAGAGTTATTTTGCCTAATAAACGTAGGGGCGCAAGGCTTGCGCCCTGTACCTACCGATTTACCGCACCCAAAAAAACAACCGACAAATGACAAATGACAAATGACAAATGACAAATAACAAATAATTATCGTTAATAACTAAACAGCACGTCGCTGCACTAGGGCGCACGCCGTGCGCCCCTACGACCAAAACCTCTGTGTAAAAAAATCATGAATACCATTGCTATTGTCGGCATCGCTTGCCAATACCCTGACGCTAATTCCCCCATCCAACTCTGGGAAAATGCCCTGAGCCAGCGTCAAGCGTTTCGCCAAATTCCATCAAAACGTCTGAATTTAAACGATTATTTCTCCCCTGATCCAAATAGCCCCGATCGCACGTATACTAGCCAAGCTGCTGTAATTGAAGGCTACGAGTTTGATCGGGTGAAATTCCGGGTTCCCAGTCACACCTATCATGCCGCTGATTTAGCTCACTGGTTGGCATTAGATATCGCCAGTAAAGCCCTAACTGATGCTGGATTTGCTCAGGGTGAGGGCTTACCTCATGATATGACTGGGGTTCTGGTTGGCAATAGCCTAACTGGGGAATTCTCTAGGGCAAATGTAATGCGCTTAAGGTGGCCCTACGTGCGGCGTGTCCTGGATTCTGCCCTGATTGAACAAAATTGGACAACGGAGGAGCGTCAGCGCTTCCTAGCTGGCTTAGAGAACAAATATAAAGAACCTTTCCCCGAAATCGATGCCGAATCCTTGGCTGGGGGGTTATCGAATACCATTGCTGGACGAATTTGCAATTACTTTAACCTCAAAGGTGGTGGCTATACCTTAGATGGCGCTTGTAGCTCCTCCCTCCTCGCCGTCGCCAATGCTTGTTCGGCGTTAGTGGCGGGGGATTTGGATGTCGCCCTGGCTGGGGGTGTAGACTTAAGTCTTGATCCCTTTGAATTGATTGGTTTTGCTAAAACTGGGGCGTTAACCCCGGATAAGATGCGGGTGTACGATACCCATTCCGCCGGATTCATCCCCGGTGAAGGCTGCGGCTTTATGGTGTTGATGCGGTATGAAGACGCGATCGCACAATGTCGGAAAATCTATGGCACAATTAGAGGCTGGGGCATTTCCTCCGATGGGAGTGGCGGAATCACTCGCCCAGAAGTCGAAGGGCAACGTTTGGCATTACAACGCGCCTATCGTAAAGCGGGATTTACTCCTGATACGGTTGCTTACTTTGAAGGACATGGTACGGGAACCCCGGTGGGAGATGCAACAGAATTAAAGACAATTTCTGGCGCGATTCAAGAAAGTCAGCGACAAAACGGGAAGTCTGGCAAAAATGAAACCTTACCCCCGGCGGTAATTAGTTCGATTAAAGCCAATATTGGGCATACCAAAGCGGCGGCGGGTATTGCTGGATTAATTAAGGCAACGATGGCAATTTACCATCAAATCTTACCCCCAACCACCGGATGTGATCACCCCCATCCAGCGTTAATTCCCCATAGGGAAGCCGATGCTGTAGGGGCGGGTTTTACCGATAACGTTGTGTCAATGTCGGATAACTTAACTAAACCCGCCCTTGGGGAAGCAGACATTAGCGGGGATGTAGGGGCAGGTTTTACCGATAACTTATGGCAAAACACCGATAACTTGACTAAACCAGCCCTCCCCTTAACCCCAGTGTTGCGGGTATTAAACCAAGGGGAACCATGGTCTCCTAATTATCCCCTAAGAGCGGGTGTGAGTGCCATGGGGTTTGGTGGAATTAATACGCATATCGTCTTAGAAGGGATTAGCCGTCATCCGATTGCCGATACCGGGTATAATCCCACATTATGGTCTACTCAAGATGCCGAATTGCTGCTTCTGGGTGGTAAAGATATCTCGGAGTTGCACCAGCAAGTGACTCATCTACTCACCCTAGCGCCTCAACTCTCCTACGCAGACATCACGGATTTGGCAGCAGAATTAGCCAAAACGGTTAATACTAAACAAAATAAAGGAATTAGGGCAGCCATTGTCGCCTCAAATCCCCAGGAATTAACCACTCGCCTAGAAACCCTCTCCACCTGGTTAAATCAAGGAATTACCGCTCGACTGGAGCAACAATTGGGACTATTCTTAGGAACAGGAACAACTCAACCCCGCATCGGATTCCTGTTTCCCGGACAAGCTTCACCAACTTATTTTAACGGCGGTGCATGGAGTCGGCGTTTCCCTGGGGTAAAACAGTTATACGAACAAGCCAATTTACCTGTTGGGGATACTCAGAATACGGCGATCGCACAACCTGCCATTGTTACTGCATCCATGGCTGGACTCCAAACCCTAGATGAGTTTAACATCAACGGTGCGATCGCGATCGGTCATAGTTTAGGCGAAATCACCGCCCTGCATTGGGCTGGCACCTTTGATACCCCCACCTTATTACAACTGGTGAAAATCCGGGGACAAGCCATGGCAGAATTAGGACATCCCACAGGTAAAATGGCAAGTATTCGTGGCGATAAACGCACCGTCACCCCCTTAATCAAAGGAAAACAGGTTGCGATCGCGGGATTTAATTCACCTCACCAAACGATTATATCCGGAGACGCCCAAGCCATTACCACGGTAATTAACCGGGCGACTCATCAGGGAATTAAAACCATCACCCTCCCCGTCTCCCACGCCTTCCACTCTCCCCTCGTCGCCGCCGCCATACCCCCTCTAGCTGATTATCTAGCCACACAAACCATTCATCCCCTGCAACGTCCGGTTATTTCTACAGTTACGGGTGATAAACTAACCCCGGATACCGACGTGCGATCGCTCCTGTGTGATCAGATTACTGCCCCAGTACACTTTATTGACGCCGTTGAGCAAGTAGCCGATGATATTGATCTATGGCTAGAAGTGGGTTCTGGACAGATTCTGAGTGGACTAATGGGTGATTTTGTCAAGACCCCAATTTTTCCCCTTGATGCTGGAAGTGATTCCCTCAAAGGATTACTCAACGCGATCGGTGCTACCTTTGCCCTAGGCACCCCAATTAACAGCCAAGCCCTATTGACCCATCGATTCACGCGACCCTTTAAATTAGACTGGCAACCCCAATTCTTTGTCAACCCCTGTGAAATTAATGTAGAGGAAGCAGAGGCTGTAGGGGCGGGTTTTACCGATAACCTTCTGTCGATGTCGGATAACTTGACTAAACCCGCCCTTCTCAGGCAAACAGGGAAAGAAAATACGTCTTCATCTCCCAGACATTCTACCGGAAGACGTTCCACGGTCACGTCGGTACAATCTCCCCTAGAAACAGTGCGCCAACTGGTAGCCGATCGCACAGAACTCCCGATTACCGCTATAAAAGAAGAGAATCACCTCTTACGCGACTTACATCTTAATTCAATTACTGTCAGTCAACTCATCGCCGACGCCTCTCGCCATCTCGGTTTATCCGCCCCCGTCGCCCCCACCGACTATGCCAATGCCACAATCGGGGAAATGGTACAAGCCTTAGAGGATTTAGCCCGTACTGATAATCATGAATCCAGTCAGGAGAATCAGCACCTTCCCTCAGGTGTAGACGCTTGGATTCGCACCTTTACAATTAAACTTATAGAATCTCCCTTACCTCATCGCCTTCCCCCATCTCCCACCCCTCCGGGAAAATGGCAAGTCTTCGCCCCAGCGAATCATCCCCTCGCCTCCCAGTTAGAGCAACCCTTAAATAACTGGGGTGGCGTAGGTGTAATTGTCTGTCTTCCTCCTCACCCGGATGAACACCATTTACCCCTACTTCTATCCGGTGCCAAAGCTGTACTAGCCGATAAACAAACCACTCACTTCATTCTCGTGCAACAAGGGAGTGGCGGTGCAGGATTTGTGCGTACCTTACACCAAGAAGTTGACAACCTCACCACCTGCATTATTGACTTACCCTTAAATCATCCCCAAGCCGTCGCCTGGATACTGGCTGAAGTCAAAGCCGCTAAGGGTTATAGCGAAGCCCATTATGATACCAGTGGTATTCGATATCAACCGATTCTCCAGGTATTAAACAATGAGGGCGGGTTGAGTCACATTGGGGTGACAACCCAAGATAATTGTGAAACCCACCCCAACCAAATTGGCGCTACGGATATATTATTAGTCACGGGTGGAGGGAAAGGCATCGCCGCCGAAAGCGCCTTATCCCTGGCAAAAGAAACAGGAATCCGCCTCGCTATATTAGGCAGATCCCAACCAGAAAGCGATCGCGAACTTGCCACTAATTTACACCGACTCACCCATGCTGGCATCCCCTTCTGTTATCATGCCACCGATGTCACCAATGGAGCAGCAGTGGGGGAAGCGATCGCCCAAATTGAGGCAGAGTTCGGCACAATTACGGCTATTTTACACGGAGCAGGTACAAATATTCCCCAACTCCTGAATTCCCTCGATGAAACCGCCATACAACGCACCCTAGCGCCCAAAGTTGAGGGATTAAGAAATATCCTCACCGCCATTAATCCCCATCACCTAAAACTCTTAGTCACATTTGGTTCAATTATTGCCCGTACTGGCTTACCCGGTGAAGCCGATTATGCCCTAGCCAATGAATGGTTAACTCAGCTAACCGAAGACTTTAGTCAACGCTATACCAATTGTCGCTGCTTAACGATAGAATGGTCAGTATGGTCTGGTGTGGGTATGGGAGAACGGTTAGGACGAATTGATACCCTAATGAATCAAGGGATTACTCCCATTCCCCCAGACAAAGGCGTGGCGATTTTACAGCATTTAATTCATCAACGATTAAAAACGCGATCGCTCCCTAATTCAGTTATTGTAGCGGGTCGATTCGGTCAAGCCCCAACCTTAAAATTAAACCAATCTGAACTTCCCTTCCAACGGTTCTTAGAAAAGCCACAAGTCTATATTCCTGGAGTGGAATTAGTCGTAGATAGTGAACTGTCTCATCCCACCGATCCCTATCTTACCGATCACCAAGTCCAAGGCGAATACTTGTTTCCGGCTGTCATGGGATTGGAGGCAATGGCACAGGTAGCCATGGCGTTAATGGAAACCGAATCACTGCCGATTTTCACCGATGTAAAATTTAATCGTCCCATCGTCGTTCCCCCAAACACCCCTGTCACTATTCGCATCGCCGCCTTAGTTCAGGATAGTAACCAAATAGACGTGGTTCTACGCACAGAAACAACTGGATTTGGCGTCAATCATTTCCAAGCAACTTGTCGATTCAATACCCCAGGGGAACCTTGTAGAGACGTTCCGGTGGAACGTCTTCCGGTGGAACGTCTGGAAGTAGAAATTAAGTCCTCACCTGTACTTCCCCTGCAACCCAAACGGGATTTGTACGGCGGTATTCTCTTCCATCAAGGGCGATTCCAACGTTTGCAAACGTATTATAAACTCCGGGCAAAAGAATGCTGTGCGGAAATTGAATCAGATTCCCAGGAAAACTGGTTTAGTCACTATTTACCCGCCCAATTAATCCTAGGTGATCCCGGTGCTAGAGATGCCGTCATTCATGGTATCCAAGCCTGTATTCCCCATCGGACTTTATTACCCATTGGTGTAGAAAAAATAGTCATTGGTTCCGCCTCCCCCACCGATTCCTGGTTCCTCCATGCCACAGAGAGAATCCAACAGGGAGATACCTTTATCTACGACGTAGATGTCACCAATAAAGATGGCAAACTCATCGAACACTGGCAAGGATTACAGCTAAAAGCCGTACATCCCGTGACACCCGATACCTGGGTAGCCCCCCTATTATCTGCCTATATTGAGCGTCGGCTTAAAGAACAAATCCCCAATATTTCCCTAGACATAGCCATACTAGAAGATACTCATCTGAAGCGTCAACAGAGGAGCGATCGCGCCATTCAAACGCTGATTCAAACAACACCAATACGGCGTCCTGATGGTAAACCAGAAATTACTGGAAATCAACAGATATCCATAACCCACGCGGGTAACATCACCCTCGCTTGTACCAGTTTAAATCCCATCGGATGTGATATCGAACCCGTTATGCCACGAACAACTGCTGTATGGCAAGATTTACTAGGAAAAGAGCGATTTAACCTAGCGCGTGCGATCGCCAAAGCAACCCAAGAACCCCTAGATATTACCGCCACCCGAATTTGGAGTACCAGCGAATGTTTAAAGAAAGTCGGCGCTATGGTAAACTCCCCCCTAGTTCTCCTGGAAACCCTTGGGGATGGAGAGGTGTGGCTAGAATCTGGGGAAAGCGCGATCGCCTCCTTTGTTCTCCGCTTACGAGACATTGAGCAACCCTTAGTATTCGCCCTATTACTGCAACCAACGGATCACTCAACATCCCCGAATTTGGAAAAGCGCGATCGCTGGATTAATAATTGGCAACCCATCCCCATTTCAACTAGATAAAAACCCAACTCAACCCGCCAACCCCCTCTGCGCCCCTCTGCGTCAACCTCTGCGCCCTCTGCGTTAAAAAAAACTCATTTCCCCCACCATCCAACCATGCGAACCTATGAATACCAACACATCGTCAGCTTT